>PVMK01181118.1_pt1 | contig 30912 bp, 34 predicted proteins | sample 1853481 | NCBI WGS metagenome assembly PVMK01 (sample SAMN08533507, study PRJNA380276) | Marine sediment metagenome, whole genome shotgun sequencing project.
AAGAAATTTGCTTACTGAAACCTCATCTGTGTGAGCCCCCAGTAGTACTTTGTATGTTCCAGGAATTGCGTCCTCAGATGCTAAAATAGTAGCTGCAACTGATCTTGGAGCATCAAAATCGAGTTGAAATGTTTTAGAATCAGAAACCACATTCAAAAATTCATGTGTGTCTGATAATATCAAAGATACATCAAACAAGTCTTGAGAGGTTTGAGGAGAAACTACAAAAGTTATGTCCCTTGATTGTCCGGCTTTGAGAGAAATCATGTTTGATTCTAATTCAATAGATAATGGAAGCTCAATTGAGGTGTCAACCACACCAATATTGTTCTCCACCCATTCTGTAAACCAAATTTTGTCACCATCTACTGTAAAATCAAAGATTTGGGCAAGACCACAGTTTTCCATTTCACCACAGTCACCCCAATTTGGATTCATTGATGGAACAAAATACTCTACTAAAGATTCAGATTTAGGGTCCATTACAGCTAGTCTGTTAGCTGTTTGTTCATTGAAGACTATCTGTCCTAAATCATTAGTCTCAACCCAATAAGGTCTAGATATAGGAGTCTTGATGATCCCACTAGAGTTTCCATATGTTGACAAAGCAGGATCAGATGTTACATATTGAGTGAATACTTCACTGGTTGGATCAAAACTAAAAAAGTTTGAACTCGAAGTATCAACAAGCCAAATTTTCCCATCATCCGTAGCTGTGGCACCATTAGGAGTTAGTAAATTTTCAGGTAGTTGCAAAACATCAATATACTCAAACAAGGGCAAAGCCTCCTCACCAGTATTTGCAACAGATGTACGGTACCCTTCTTGATCAAATTTTACCAATACTCCACCTTGTTGAAATAACCAGTTAGTATACCAAAGATTGTTGTCTGCATCAATTGCAAAATCACCAGTTACTGAATCATCTACTGGAGAGGGAAGACTAAGATAGCTCATGTCTTCATTAGATTGAGTAGGATCTAAGAAAGTAATTTTATTCCCGGTAAAATCATTTACAATAATTTGAGAACCATCAACTTTTAATTTTTGAGGAAGTGAGTCACCTTCAGAAGGATAGGGTAATCTTTGATATGTTTCATCCTGAAGAGAGAATCTCCAAACAGAATCAAAAGTTTCATCAGTATACCAAATAGAGCCATCTGGAGAATAATCAATGCCCCACATCATAGAGCGTCCATTTGGTGGCCAACTCGGATTATCGTATTCTGTAAAAGACTCGGTAATAGGATTAAATTTTGCCAATTTTCCTGTATTGGTTTGGGCAAACCAAACATTTCCTTCATAGTCAGTAACAATTGCTAGAGGATTGGTACAATCAGTTGGAATTGTATATTCTGTAACATATGTAGTTGATTTAGCATCACCTGATCCACAAAATTGTGCACGTTGAGCATCAGGGAAATTATCTGCAGGAGTGCCAGTTATTGTGTTTTCATTATCAACTGGAGACATCAAATTGGGTAAAGAGATTGCAACTGTAGATGTTAGCAAAATAGTACCAAAAAAAACGGCAACAAGTAGTCCTTTTTTATTCACAGTTGAAAAATTATAAACCCTCGTTATATCTTATTCCAAATAATCAGAGTAATTTCAAGTCACCAGTTACCTTATCAATTAAATTCTCAGGTGCGGGACCAATTGAAATACATGTGGTAGTTCCTGGTGCCAGTTGAGTATGTCCTGCATCAGAGACCTCAGACCATGGAAGATTCAAGGCAATTGCATGTCGTTTTATTTCTTGTAGTTCTTTCATTCCAGAAACTTTGACTACCACTTTTTCTTGTCCACCCCACCACTCTTCAAACCATTCTGGATGGGATTTTCTCACATGTTCTGCACCTAGTACACAAGCATGCCCCACTTGAGCTGCAATCTTGCCTTTCCCCATTTCAAGATCAATTCTAACTACAATTACCTGCTTTATCTCTCCCATACAGATATGAAAAATAGGCATAATGAAAAACTTTTGAATTAAATAATTGACAAAGGAACAAAATCTATGTACGATGTCGTAATAGCAGGCGGAAGTATTTCTGGTCTTTTATGTGCCAGAGAGATTGCAGAAAACAAGAATACTGTACTAGTTATTGAAGAAGATTATGAGATTGGCACTCCTGAACATTGTGGAGGATTAGTTAGTACTAAAGGATTAGAGAAACTTGGAGTAATCCCGTTCAGTAAAACTTTTGATCATTTAATCGAGTCTGCAAAAATATATGCTCCAAATGGAAATAGCTTTTCAATAAATTCAAAAAAGCAACAAGTTGCAGAGATTAGTAGGAGAGAACTTGATAAACAAATTGCGCATCAAGCTCAGAAAAATGGAGCAGTAATCAAGGTTAGGACAAGTTTTCAAGAATTAACAAAAGAGGGAGTGAGAACAAATGAAGGTGAGGTTAAATGTAAAATTTTTGTTGATGCAAGAGGAGTATCATCGCTTATTCAAAAAGATAGAACTGGAATTTTATCTTCTGCTCAATATGAAATTTATGCAGACTGGATAAAAAAAGGCAGAGTTGAAGTATTTTTTGATCAAGAAAAGTATCCAGGATTTTTTGCATGGATAATACCCTCTGGTGAAGGAAAAGGAAAAGTAGGTGTTGCAGGAAGAGGAATTAAAGTTGCAGAAATTCTAGAAAAATTCTTAGAAGAAAAGGGAAGTTATTCCACAATTAGAAAAATTTTTGCACCAATTTGGATTAAAGGTCCAATAAAGAAATTTGTAGATGGTAAAACCGTAATAATTGGAGATGCTGCAGGTCAAGCTAAACCTACTACATCAGGCGGGATTTACACAAGCGGTATGGGAGGGATATTTGCAGGTAGAGCAATCTCCAAATTTTTAAAAACAAACAAAAAATCAGACTTGGAAGAATATCAAAAACAATGGAGACAGCAATTTGAAGGAGAATTTGAAAAACTATTGTTGGCAAGAAAAATTTTAGAAAGAATTGATAATGGCACAATCAACAAACTATTTGATTCAATAACTCCAGAAATAACAAAAGAAATTTCAGAGAAAGAAGATTTTGATTTTCATACAGGCTCAATTGTAAAATTACTTGGGTTGAGAGGATCAGTAAAAACTGCCCAGATAATCATTGGTGGAGAATTAAAAAAACTATTGAAGTGAAATCCAGATCAAATATCAAGGAAGGTATAAATGATGTTTGCAGAAAATCGAGATATGTCATCTACTATATCATTACCAACCTGCAGTTGTTGTCATCGACATATTATGCCTAATGATAAATGTGTAAAATTCAATTGCCCAAATTGTGGTACTGATTTAATTTGGAGATGTGAAAGTTGTAGAGAAGCCGCAAGAAATTATACATGTAGCTCATGCAATTTTCAAGGACCATAAATAATGGCACAGTTACTTTTAATTACAAAAATCCTTCCCAAAGGACCAGAAGTTGATTTAGACAAAATAGCTGAATCCATCAAAGGCGCACTCAAAGAAGATCAAAAAATGAAAAGGCATGCAAAAGAACCATTAGCCTTTGGGATGTATTTCATTAAAGCAGAATTTATCTTAAATGACGCTGAAGGACAAATGGATGCTCTTGAAGATGCAATAAGATCAGTTGAGGGCGTCAGTGAGTTTGAAGTTCTCAACATGAGTAGAATGTCAGTTGACATGAAATAGGTGAGTTTTTGGTACGCAAAGAAGAGCCTTTGCAAATGCGAATTGGAGAAGCAAAACAGCGTGACGTAGGTAAGAAACGTGCCAGAATTGGTCCAGAAGCAATGGATTATCTCAAAGTTACTCCAGGAGACATTATTGATGTTATGGGATCAAGATCCAGCTGTGCAGTTGTTTGGCCAGTTGATGAAGATGAGAAATTTCCAGATATTATCAGAATAGATGGGCAAACAAGAAAAAATATCGGAGGGTCTCTAAATGATATTGTTAAAGTAAAAAAGGTTAGCACAAAAATTGCAAAATCAATCTCACTTACACCACTTAATGATACAGTAACTGTTGACAAAGAATTTACAGATTTTGTAAAAAACAGATTGAAGGGTTTGCCAATCTCACATGGTGATGAAATCTCAGTGATGATTTTAGGAAATTCTATGGACTTTAAGATTGCAAAAACAACTCCAAAACATATTGTAAAGATTGACCGCACTACAAATCTTACAATATCAACAGAGCCTTCAGTTGATAGAAAGTTGAGGGTAACCTATGAAGAAGTAGGTGGACTTGGACACGAAATAAAAGCAATGAGAGAAATTGTTGAATTACCATTAAAACATCCCGAATTATTTGCAAGATTAGGGGTAGAGCCACACAGTGGAATTTTACTTTATGGTCCACCTGGTTGTGGAAAGACATTGATTGCAAAAGTTCTTGCAAGTGAATCAGATGCAAATATGTTTTTGATTAATGGTCCAGAAATTATGAACAAGTATTACGGTGAAACAGAAGCAAAATTAAGAGATATGTTCAAAGAAGCAAAGGACAATTCTCCAAGCATAATTTTCATCGATGAAATAGATGCAATTGCTCCAAAAAGAGAAGAAGCGTATGGAGACGTAGAAAAAAGAGTAGTTGCGCAATTATTAGCTCTAATGGATGGTCTTACGGATAGAGGCAATGTTATAGTTCTTGGAGCAACAAACCGCCCAGATAGCATTGATCCTGCCCTAAGACGACCAGGAAGATTTGATAGAGAGTTTGAGATTTCAGTTCCAAATGAAGATGGAAGACTAGAGGTCCTTCTTATTCACACAAGAGGAATGCCCATATCTGATGATATAGATCTCAAAGACCTAGCATCGGAACTTCATGGATATACAGGAGCCGATATCAAATCACTGTGCAGAGAAGCTGCAATGAAGTCAATTAGACGGTATTTACCTGAAATTGATCTTGAAAGTGAAAAGATTTCATCAGAAGTATTACAATCAATGCAAATCAAACTAATTGATTTCTATGATGCAATGCATGAAGTAGTTCCAACTGCCATGAGAGAATTTTATGTTGAAAGATCAAAAGTTTGGTGGAAGGACGTAGGAGGACTAGATGATATCAAAGAGGCATTAACTGACAACCTAATTTCTGCAATGAGAGAACCTACAAAATTTACAAAGATGGGAATCAAACCCCCAAAAGGAGCTTTAATCTATGGTCCTCCAGGGTGTGGAAAGACAATGATTGCAAGAGCGTTAGCTACTGAAAGTGGTGCAAACATGATTTTAGTTAAAGGACCAGAATTATTATCCAAATGGGTTGGTGAATCTGAAAAAGGAATAAGGGAGATATTTAGAAAAGCAAAGGCATCATCACCATGTGTCGTAATTTTTGATGAGTTAGATTCACTTGTTCGCTCAAAATCTGGAGAGGGAGGAGTTAGTGAGACTGTCCTTAGTCAATTATTAACGGAGATTGAAGAAGGTATTTCATCAAGGGTAGTAGTTCTTGGAATAACTAATAGACCAGATGTTTTAGATAATTCGTTACTTAGAACAGGAAGACTAGATTTAGTATTGTATGTCCCACCTCCTGATGAGAAAGGAAGATTAGAAATTATCAAGATATTAACTGCAAAAATGCCTCTTGATAAAGATGTGAATCTTCAAGAAATTGCCGTGGCTACACAGAATTATTCTGGTGCAGATTTGGCCGCATTGTGCAGAGAATCTGCAATTCTAGCAATGAGGAGGAGTTCAGGAAAAATTTCAAGCAGAGACTTTGCAAATAGTCTGAAACAAGTAAGAGCATCAATTACAAAAGAAGTGGACCAATGGTACAACACTGTAAGAGAAAGTATATCTAACGTAGTACCAAAATCAAGAGACAGATCATTTTACGGTTAATCATGGCAATCCCAATAAGAAATACAGTATTTGACAAAATTAAGGAATCAGGATCCCTTACAGATTCTGAATTATTCAGGTCTTTATCAAAAGATGGAATAATCATGACTGAAGGTAAGTTCAACAAGTTGCTTCTTGACTTGGAAATTATGGGTTTGATCAATGTTGCATGGATTACAAAAGATACACGTAGAATTGAAGTGGTGATTATAAAAGAAGAGGTAGATGAAATCCAAAAACAGAATAAAGAAGTAATGGAAAAAGATTACGAAGCTAGTTTTCCAGGTGTAGAAAAATAATCAAATTTTAGAATAACGGAAAATGAAATGCAGCATCTAATGCTACTGCAACAAAAATTATTGTAAGATATGGAGCAGTTACTTTGTATGCTTTCCAAGCAAATTCAGATGTAGGATTTTTAGTAAGCTTGTAATGATATGCCAACATCAAACCGCCAGAAGCTGCTGCAATTATAGTATAAACTAGACCCATTCCAAAAGCTGAGATCATCAAAGAGTAAGGAAGTAAAATCAAAGTGTTTGCTAAAATATATTTTGATGTTCTTTCCATTCCTATCACTACTGGAAGCATTGGAATCTCAGCTTGCGCATAATCATCCCTAAGCTTCATTGCAAGACACCAAAAGTGAGATGGAGTCCAAACAAAAACCAAAAATCCTATTAAAAATCCTAGCAAGTCCATTGATCCAGTAGCTGCAGACCACCCAGCCCAAGCTGCAGCACTACCAGCAATACCTCCAATCACAATGTTTGATGAATTGAGTCTCTTAAGCCAAGCTGTGTAAATTATGACGTATGAGAATATTCCCAAGGCAATAAAGAACGCAGATACTGGATTTAATGCAAAATAACCATAAATTACTGAAACGCAACTCACCACCAATCCATAGATTAAAACTTTGGATGCAGATATTCTGCCAGAGGGAATTGGTCTCTGACTAGTACGTGTCATTTTTGGATCTATATCTCGGTCATAGTAGTGATTTAAGGCACTAGATCCTGCAGATGCAAGTGCTCCTGCAACTATAATATGCAAAAGTCCAATATTATCTAATTCAGGGCCCACTAGTTTACTTGCAGCATACATCGAGGTTACTGCAGTTATTACCAAGAGTACGATAATACGTGGTTTAGATACCTCTACTATTTCCTTTAAGCCCAATCTCACTCTCCCATCGTCCAAAGGCATTTAATTTATTCGACTTTGATGATCTAAACGATTTCAAAAGGAATAAGTATATCACGACTACCAGCTAGCATAAATGAGTAATTGGGACCTCATGATGCCGGGGATGGGATTAACTGCCATAGGTTTGGCAGGAGTTGCTATATCCTATATGGGCTTGGCACATACTTTCATCGATGGAATGCATGCTTTAACTGGTCTTACGATGTTTATTGGATTAATTTTCTTAGCAGCAGGAATCTTAGATGGAGGTGTCTCAACTAGTAACAGAGCAAAAGCCACAGTTTTGGTAATTCTTTCAATTGCTCTTGGATTTGGTATGTATGCATTTACAATGAATACTATTGAATCTACAAATATCTTTGCGGGTCTTTTGTTAGCAATTGCATTTCCAGCAATAGTAATTGCATATGTAGCAGCAAAAATGCCAACACGTGTAAAACCAATTGGGGCAATTGTAATGTTAGCTGCCACTACAGGAATTGTTACATTTGTAGCATTTGGATTTGTTAGTCCTGATACGTATATGATTCCAGCAGAGATGGAAGAAGAAGAAATTAAAGTTGAACCAACTGGTCCAATTTTCCCAATTGCAATTTTAGTAAATTCAGCAGTGCAAGGTAATCCAGATTATGATCCAGATATAGCCTATGTTCCAAAAGGGTACATAGTTGAATGGACAAATTCAGATTCATTTGCACATACTGTTACAAGTTCTGTAGATGTAGGAGAAACATTTGATTCGGGTTTACTTAGTGAAGGAGAAATATTCCGACTTGATACTAATGAATTAGAAATTGGAGAATATGAATACTATTGCATTGTTCATCCTTGGATGGAATCCAAATTAATTGTAGAAGAACCAAAAGAACCAGTTACAGTAATAATGCCAGAAGGTGCTGGAATTCAACAAGAAGGGCAAATCTACTATGATCCAGAAGTACTCCATATAGCCATTGGAACTACAGTTCTTTGGTTAAATGAAGACAATACCATACACACAGTAACATCAGGAAATTCACAAGAAGGTCCAAATGGAGTCTTTGATTCTGATTTAATTGCAGCCGGAGATTCATTTGAATTTACATTTTCATCTCAAGGAAAAGAAGAATATTATTGCATTGTGCATCCTTGGATGATAGGCTCTGTTGAAGTAGGATAAGCTTGCAAAAAATTATCTTAACAGAGTTACAAAAACAGATTCTTTCAAACCATGCAGATAAAGAAAGACCTAATGAATCATGTGCAATATTATTTGGAACAGAAAAAGATGGCAAATCCAAAGTTGAGAAAGTATTTCTTACAAAAAACATAGACCAGTCACCAGTAAATTTCACAATATCTGCAGAACAAAGGCTTGAAGCAGATAAAATGGAGAAGGAGTTACAATTAAAAATTATAGGTATTTTTCATTCCCATCCAGATTCCAAAGCTTATCCGTCGCACACTGATAAAAAATTCATGGATCTAAACCCTGTGGTATGGGTAATCTTTTCAGGGCTTTTAAAAGACTTCAAAGCATATATTCTCGAATCAGAAATATCAGAGATTCCAATAGAAATAGAATGATTATGATTTTAATCTAAAGGTAGCCTTGTTGCCTTCTGCAGTGTCAATCACAGATTTGTCAGGATCAATTATCTTTCCAATTATATTTACTGGAGATGCAGGAGTGATTTCACCATTCTTGCCGATTGGTGTTGGTCCATAAAATAAACAAATTGCCTTACCAGTTGGCCAATAAGCAACATCATTTAGAGAGACTGGAGATTTGGAATTTTCCTCTGGAATGGTGATTGGAGATGAGGACGTATAGATTTCATCACCCCATACATTAAGTTCCAGAGTAAAAGGTAGTTTTTCTAAAAAAGATTTTACAGTTTTTGGAGAATTTTCATCATTTAATTCTAAAATTATACTTGATGAATTTGAGATGTCCACTTGTATCAGATGTTTCATATTTTTCAATAGTAAGCAGATTAGAAAACAGTTACGTTTACTAGAGTAAAAAAGGATTTAGGATGTTTTTTAGTTTATTTGATTTTATTTCAAACATCTGCATTGACTAATACTAGAGTGCATTTCGAAATTCACAGCTATGTATATCTGCTAATTAAAAAATAGAATACCATGGTAAAAGGGGATGTAGTGTATCCAGCAGGATATGAGCCAACTGATGAAGATGATAAAGCAATTGAAACAAGAAAATCATTACTTAATGTAATACTTGGAGATCACTCTAAGGAAATTTCAGAAGACATTGATACGGATCTTTTTGAGGTTATGAAAAGAAGACGATCAACTAGGAAATTTGACACAAAAACAATAGAAAACTGGAAAATTGAAAAAATTTTAGCAGCTGCTGATACTGCACCTACTGCAGGAAATTTTCAAGGTTTTGAAATATTCCATGTTAAAAATAAAAAGATGAAAGAAAAATTGGTCAAGGCAGCAAATGATCAACCCTATGTAAATGCACCATTAGTTTTAGTATACTGTAAAAATCCAAGCAGGGTAAAACTGAAATTTCCTAAAAAAACGTTAACAAAATTTGCAATTCAAGATGCCACACTTGCAGCTGCATATTCCCAATTGGCAGCTACTGCTCTAAGGTTAAGTACAATTTGGATTGGAATGATTGATGAAAAAGAAGTGGCTGAAATTATAGGAACTGATCTAGTTCCATCATCAATTTTGTGTGTAGGATACCCTATAAAACGAAAATATCCTAAACCTAGAAGAAACCTTTCTGAATTAATTCACGTACTAGAATAAATTTCAAAACTACCAAGAAAATTTTTCTATTATTTCAAAATCAATCTAGGCTCGATGATCTTTGAATTAAATATCCCTTTTTTTAATAAGATTTATGGAAATTTACGTATATGACACTTATGTCAAAGATGCAAATGGTAATACCATGCACTTTGATGTAATCACTGGTGAAAAGGATCACGACAAAGCCCTCACATATGGCAAAGAGTGGTTAAAATCAGTCGGTGAAGAGAATTCAGCAATGACTACAAAAGAATGTACATTCTGTCATTCTCAAAGTGCACCAGAACCTGTTGAACAAGAAATTAAGGAAAAAGGCTACTTTATCCAAAAAATGGAAGGCTGTCCTTAAACATTTTTTTCCTTTTTACATAAAGTATTTTTTAGATTAATCAGATCAGATTACATGGCAAAACACAAGTATTCAAAGTGGACAGTAGAGGGAGATAAAAAAATTAAATGGATTTGTGGTTGTTTTCAAACAGCAGATAGTTATTTCAAATTCTGTGATAGACATGATGAAACTTTGAAAAGAGCAATTCATTCTCAAATTGATGAATTAGATATGACACTAATTGTTGAAGATTAGATAGCAAGTATTGCGACAAAGGCTGATACAAAGACAATTGCAATGGTATTGAGTAATTTAATGACAGTGTTTAGTGCAGGGCCTGCTGTGTCTTTGTAAGGATCACCGATAATATCACCTACAACTGCAATTTTGTGCACTTCAGAGCCTTTTTCTCCCTTCATCTCGATTAGTTTCTTTGCGTTATCCCATGCACCACCAGTGTTTGCTAAGTGATATGCTAACAAAATTCCAGTAATAACTGCGCCCATCAATAATCCAGCTACTGCAGTTGGACCTAACAATACTCCCATAATTATTGGGGCAGTAATTGCAACTATTGCAGGTTTCCATAGTTCTCTAATAGAAGCAACAGTGGCAATATCTACACATTTAGCATAATCAGGTTTTGATGTCCCAGCAAGAATTCCAGCATCTGCTTTGAATTGTCGTCTAACTTCATCCACCATTTTCCCTGCAGCCCTTGAAACACCGTTAATGAGTTGGCCTGTTATGATAAATGGAATCAAACCGCCAATCAATAAACCAACTACAATAGAAGGATTTGTTAAACTGTAATCTAATACTAATACGCCTTCAAAAATATGAGATGCTTCAAATTGGAATGCCTGAATCATGGCAAGCGCAGCTAATGCAGCACTAGCTATAGCAAATCCCTTAGTAACTGCTTTAGTAGTATTTCCAACTGCATCAATTTCATCTGTGACTTTACGATTTTCCTCCCCCATTCCAGTCATCTCAACAATACCACCAGCGTTATCTGCAATTGGACCAAACGCATCAATACTTAGTACAATTCCTGCAAGACTCAACATAGCCATTGCAGTCAAAGCAGTACCAAATATTCCATAAAGTACTGGGTCTGCACCTTCGGGGGCTGCACTAGATGCAATACTATAAGATACAATAATTGCGATAACTAAAGCAATCATAAATGGTCCAGTTGATTGCATGCCTTTGATAATTCCCATTAATGTTAATGATGCATAACCCCATTTTGCAGAATCTGCAATTTCATTTACTGGTCCATGTTTGTAACTAGTGTAATAATCAGTAATTTTTTGAATTACAGGAACTAAAATGACACCAATTACAGTTGAACCAAACAAAGCATATGCTGCTTGAGAGTCATCAATGAATTGTGTAATAAATACAAAGTTTAATCCGATTGCTATTATAGCTGAAACATAAAATGAACGATTAAGTGGCTTCATCACATCTGTAACATTCTTCGAACCAATAATTACAACGCCTATAATTGATGCAATCATTCCAGAAGAACCAATCAAAAGTGGGTAAAGGAAGAAGTTTGGTGCACCAATTAATGCTGATATTAACAATGCTGCAAGTACTGTAATAATATAAGACTCGTAAACATCAGAGCCCATTCCTGCTGCATCTCCAACATTATCTCCTACGTTGTCTGCAATAGTTGCAGGGTTTCTAGGATCGTCTTCAGGGATATTTACTTCGACTTTTCCTACCAAGTCTGCACCCATATCTGCAGCCTTTGTAAAAATGCCACCTCCAATTCTGATAAATAATGCAATAAGACTAGCACCAATTCCAACACCTGCGATTGTAATTGGATCTGGATAAATCATGTAAAGACCAGTGATTGCCAATAATGCCATTGCAGGAACTGCAAGTCCAACTGTAGCTCCACCTCTAAAGGCCATAGCAAATGTCTTTCCTAATCCACTGCCACTCAAATTTGCAGCCCTCACTGCTGCTTTTACTGTAATTTTTAATGAGATTATTCCTGCAAGTGCTGAAAGTGTTGCACCTACTGCAAATGCTACTCCATTTGAAAACTGTAAGAATACCCCAATGATTACAGTTAAAGCAATTGCAACTGGAATTATAATTTTCATTTCACGTTTTAGAAATGCTGCTGCACCTTCTTTGACAGCATTAGATATATCCATCATCTCTTTTGTCCCAGTAGGTTGTTTTGTGATCCATACAACCAAACCACCAGCAACTAAAAATGATGCAAGTGCTGTAAGAAACGGCAGAATTTCTGGAATATTCATACTATACTCAGCCTGCCCAATTCTGGGAAATATAAATCAAATAGCAGAAATTTTACTTCTTTTTTGATATGGCAAAAATGTTTTCCCACGAAGTCCCTGTCTTACAAGTTTGTTGAATCGTTTACCATGAGCAAGATACGGGAATCTCAAATGGATTAACTCATGCACCAGAGTATTTTCAAGGGTCTTCTCATCAGGGATTTTTCTTACATTAATGAAAACTAAATCATGTTGCAGATAGGAAACACCATAATACTTGTAGGCGGAGGTTCTTCTGCCTTCAGTCATTTCTTTTGGCATACCTAAAACCTCTTTTGTGGTTAGAAGAATTTTTGGTTCGGTAATAGAAAAACGATTTGAATAGATTCCAGCTTTTTCTAAGATTTCTAATCTAAGATCGGGGTCTAATTTCACATTATTTTCTCAATTAATTGATGTTTATCTTGCAACGTTAATTTTTTGTACAAATAGAGTATAACGCATTTGATAGAACAGACTACTATCGAATTGGAAACAATTCTGATTTTACATATTCTGCTTATTGGCCCAAAGGTGAATTAATAGGGTCAGAGTTTTAATAGTGTAATCACGAATCATACAGCCACCGTCTCATCACACCCCAATTATTCCATTGAATCAAGTAGTTTTTGTGTTTTATTTCTAATTTCTGTAGTAATCTTTACTATTACCAAACCTTTGTTTGGTTGACCATACATAACTACTGAATTTTCTGGAGCGTAAATACAAACTGGAATTACTAAAAGATCTTCTTCTCCATTAATTGTGATTTGAACAGGGCTTTGTGAGAGAAATGCCTTTTTTATTGTTTCAATACTTTGAATAGTTATCTCAGCTGCAGGATTATCGCATGTAAGAGTTGTTGAAACTTCAAAATTTTCAGGAATTTTACGCTTTATTCTTTTTTCTTGTCCATCAATAATTTGTAAGGAAGGAATTAAACCAAAATCATTCATCTTTTTAGTGGTTCTATCCCCTACTGTAATGACGTAAGAGTTTTCGGGAATATGTTTTTGAATATTTTTTTTGTTGACATCACTTTCTAAAAGTAAAACACCCAAAGGAATTTTCAGTTGTTCTCTTAAATTATCTGGTAATTTCACAGGAATCGAAATTAATTAGTGCTTGCCTCTGGAGCGGTTTCATCATTTTGGCTTTCAGATGCCATTTCTTCTTGCAATTTTGATGCAATTATACTGCATTGTCCTGCAATATTTTTTGCAGCATTTCTAAATGCATTGGCACTTGGAGAATCAGGATCTGTAATCATAATTGGTTTTCCCAAATCAGAACCAGACATAATTCCAGAGTTTAATGGAATTTCTCCTAAGAAAGGAATTTTAAATTGCTCGCTAATCTTTTTTGCACCGCCATTACCAAAAATATAGTGTTTATCATTGCAGTTAGGACAAATAAAGTGGCTCATATTTTCTACAACACCAATGATTGGAACATTTAGTTTTTCAAACATACCAATCGCCTTTACTGCAACATTACTTGCTACATCTTGAGGAGTTGTTACTACTAAAATGCCAGTAATAGGAATTGTTTGCGCAAGTGTTAATGGAATGTCACCAGTTCCTGGTGGAAGATCCACAATCAGATAATCTAAATTAGACCAATTAGTATCAACTAAAAATTGTTTTAAAATGCCAGAAATGATTGGTCCTCTATAGATTGCTGCTTGATGAGATTGTTCAGCAAAGAAACCAAAAGATACTACTTGGAGTCCATTTGATTCTGCAGGTTGTAGTTTGTTGTCTTCTACTTCCATATACCCATCTTTCATACCAAGCATCAGCGGGATGCTTGGACCATAGATATCTGCATCAAGTAATCCAACTTTAGCTCCTGTTTGAGATAATGCTAAAGCCAAATTCAATGATACGGTAGATTTTCCAACTCCTCCTTTACCACTTGCAACACCGATTATATTTTTGACAGTTTTCATTGAAGTGTCATCATCAAGTGAGCGACCTTCCATAACTTTGGCTGTAACATTAAGATCAAAGTTCTTTACTTCATCCAACTCACCTATTACCCGTCTAACATCATCCTCAATCTCAACATTGAATGGACATGCAGGTGTAGTGAGCTCTAAAGTAAATTTTAGATTGCCCTCATTAACCTCCAGATTTTTGATCATCCCCATTGAAACAATATCTTTTTTCAAATCAGGATCAATTACAGTACTAAGTTTTTCAAGAACTTGATCTATTCCTACCAATGGGTGAAAAAGTCATTTTACTTTATTTAAACATAAGTCAAACTTGAAAAAAAATCCTCGAAAATTTGAAATTCCCGTAAATCTTTCTTAAAATCAGCCTAAATTACCCAAAGATTCATAAATTGAAATTTGGGAAAAATACCACAGTTGTTTTCTATATCTACTCTAGGTGATGTTGTTAGGATTCCCCCAAGCTTGTTTGGGACAACTCTAAAGAAAGCAGCATTAAACATTCTCAAAGAAAAGTACGAGAGTATGATTAATGTTGATTTGGGATACATTATCATGATTTTAGATGCCAAAGTAGAAGAAATGGGAAAGATGATAGCAGGAGACGGAGGAACCTTCCATAAAGTTGAATTTGATGCATTAACATTTTATCCAAAACTTCAAGAAATTGTTCAAGGTGAGATTGTAGATATTACAGATTTTGGAGCCTTTGTAAGAATAGGTCCAACAGATGCCCTATTGCACTTGTCACAAGTTATGGATGATTATCTAAAAAGCGATGTAAAATCCGGAATGATATTAGCTAATCAAAGTGGAAGAACATTAAGGGTTGGATCAACTTTACGTGCTAGAATCACTGCAGTATCATTAGGTAAAGCAGCTACAATGGGTAAAATTGGAATCACATGTAGGCAACCATTCCTTGGCGCAGATGATTGGATTGCAGAAGAGATCAAAAAGGCTAGTGAAGGTTCAGAAGTAACTGCAAAACCTGCTAAAGAAGCAAAAGCTGAGGCAAGTTAAAGATGGCACGGGAGATGGCATGTAGAAAATGCAAATTTGTTACGATTGGAAAAGTTTGTCCAAACTGCAAGTCTTCAGATTTAACACCTGATTGGAATGGAGTAGTGTTAGTAGTAGAACCAACAAACTCTCAGATAGCAGCAACCCTTGGAATTACCAAAAAAGGCAAGTATGCAATCAAAGTAACATAGAAAACAATTTAAAAAAAATTACCAAATCATTAAAATTCCAACTAGATTATAGCACAACATTGACATTTAATTTAAGAAAAGAGTTACTGAGTTTTTTGTCTGAGGATATAGGTAAAGGTGACATTACTAGTGCTCTCTTATCTAAAAAGAAAATATCAGCCAAAATAATATCTCGAGAAAAAGCAGTTGTTGCAGGAGTAAAATTTGCAAAAGAGATTTTCAATTTTAAAGGGTGCAAAGTCCAGATTTTAAAAAAAGACGGTCAAAAAGTTCATCCGAATCAAGTCATAATGGTTATTTCAGGTGATGCAAAGGAAATTCTCACTTGCGAAAGAACTGTTTTGAATCTATTAACGAGAATGAGTGGAATTGCCACTCAAACAGATAACCTTGTGAAAAAAATATCAAACAAGAAAACTAAACTTTATGCAACAAGAAAAACAGCTCCCGGTCTTAGATTTTTTGACAAGGAAGCAGTAAAGATTGGAGGAGGCGAAAAGCATCGATTAAGATTAGATGAAATGGTAATGATTAAAGATAATCATATCGCAGTGAGTGATTCTCTTTTGAGTTTAATTAAAAAAGCAAAAAAACAATACAAGAAATTTGAAGTGGAGGTTGAAAACAATTCAGATGCGATATTAGCTGCGCAAGAAGGGGCAACGATAATAATGTTAGATAATTTTTCCCCAAAACAGATTAAAAAAACAATACAGAATCTAAAAATAAAAAAACTTCGTAATAAGATAAAGATCGAAGCTTCTGGAGGAATCACATCAAAAAATATTTCCCAGTATGCAAAGACTGGTGTAGATATAATTTCAGTTGGAAGTATTACCAATTCTGTTAATGGAATAGATATGAGTTTAGAAATATGATTATTTTTTAGTAGATTCCATTTTTTCTAACAACTCTGCTACGCCTTTATTTTTAGGATCAATTTCTTTAATAGTATCACAACAACTTGTTGCTTGCTTAAAATTCCCTAGTCTAAAATACGAATTGGCATTTAAAATTAAAACTTCAACATCATGGGTAGCAATTTCAAGAGATTTTTCAAAATATGAAATTGCTGATCGATATTTACCTTTCATATAATAAATTCCACCAATAATAAACAAAACATCGTTTTCATCTGGGTTTTTTTTTAGAATTTCAGACCCAATTCTCAAAGCTGAATCGTATTTCTTATCTTTGACTAACTTTCGTAACTCTTTCTTTTTTTTTGAAATGCTTTTTTTCTGTGGGTCTTTTGATCCCAATCCAAATAGTCCAACCAACTTATTATGAACTCAGAATACCCAAATAATACCCTTAATGAGGCTAAAATAATCAAATATTTGATAATTCATAGTTTGATTTAGATTTAGAGATTAACTTATTGAAAGCATTCTGTCTATAGCCAATCTTGCCTTGTTTGCTATTTCTTTGGGTACAGTAACCTCATACTTGTCTTCAACTAGAGAATCATAAACTTTTTCTAGTGTATTCATTTTCATATGTTGGCATTCTGCCTTTTCTGATGCTGGAATAAATGTTTTGCCAGGATTTTGCTTTCTCATGCGATATAATATTCCAGTTTCAGTTGCAACTACAAAGTTTTTTGTTTTAGAGTCTTTAACATGGTTTAACATTCCCTCTGTAGAGAGGATTGAAACTTTTCTATCATCAAAACTTCCAGATGCCAAATCATACAACATTGGAGTAGTACAGCTGCATTCCGGATGAATTACAAATTCAGTATCCTTCATAGAATCTAATTTCTTTGTTATATCATCAGGAGTAATACCAGCATGAACATGACATTCACCTGCCCAAATATGCATATTTTTTCTTCCGGTCATTTTTGCAACATACGAACCCAAAAACATATCAGGTAAAAATAAAATATCTTTATTTTCAGGGATTGCCTTTACTACATTTATTGCATTTGAGGAGGTACAACAATAATCTAATTCAGATTTAATTTCAGCTGTAGTGTTTACATATCCAACTGCAATTGCATGAGGATGTTGTTTTTTCCAATTTTTTAATTCATCTAATGTAATAGAATCAGATAATGAACAACCTGCCTCTAAATCAGGAATTAGAATTTTTTTGTGAGGGCTGATAATAGCAGCAGTTTCTGCCATAAAATGAACGCCGCAAAATAGAATTGTTTTCTGATCAACCTTTGCTGCTTGCCTTGATAGCCCCAAAGAATCACCGGTAAAATCTGCAACATCTTGAATGCCAGGTATTTGGTAATTGTGAGCAAGAATTACGACATCTTTTTCTTTTTTCAGGCGTAAAATATCGTCTTTTAGTTTTGAAGTGTCTTGTACAAGCATAATCCATTGAAAAATGGTAGTAGAAAGAATTTAAAGAATAAGAAGATGTCTATAATTCTATGAAATATTGGCAATAGGGGCAATTTTTGCCATATTATGTGCCAATTTGAATTTCATCTGAGCAGTATTTTCTCAGAGTTTCTATTGCAGAAAGAGTTGCCAATCTACTTGTTTTGGGATTATTTGAGTCCGGATAATTTTCTATGGTAAAAGTCATTTTTCCAAAACTTCCAAAGGCTTCGATGTGATGAGTATTTTTATCAGTGTTAGGATCTGCAACAATTTTGACTTTAGTTTTCTCACTCCCAATTCCCGTAAGAGAAAGCAAAGCTGCAACGTTGATGTTTGCAGGAAATAAAGAAACTGCTTCTTTTGCATTTCCTTGAAAAATTACAGTTTCTGAATTAAGAGAATCTCAAATCAATATCAGAGTTTTCAAAAAACTTTGCGCCTTTTAATGATCGTGGATGTTTTGTGGTAGTGATTGATAGAGATTCTAATTCATTTTGAACAGATTTTATTCCGTCCAATCCTGCAATTGCACCAGATGGAAGGTAAATTGTTTTTTTAAAATCTTTACATGCATCTGATAAAATTTCATAGATAGACTCATCAAGTAATGCTCCAACACTCATAATCATCAAATCTTTTTTATTTTGCAGAATACTCAATGCAATATCTCTTACTGCATCTTGTGAAGCAGCTTCAACTACAATATCAATAGGGTTTGAAGATAATAGATGGGGATTTTCAGCTATAACAGGTTTGTTTGTTAATTTTTTAACTAGATTAGATGATGCATCTTTTGATTCATCATAAATGTGTGTAAGTACTGCAGGAATTTTTCCAGAATCAATGGCCAAGGCTATCTGGGTTCCAATAGCACCGCACCCTAGTAATCCAACTTTCTTCATCGAAATAAACTAGAAGATGTTGCCTAATTAATTCTAGTCCAACTAGCACCAAAAGGTATTCTTACTCAAAATATGCTATCAGACTGGACTTCATATGAGTGATTTTAGAGCATTCTTTTTAATAGATTTTAAAACAAGGGATAGAATTTATCCTCAATCTATTTATGATAAAAAAAAGAGTAAATGTGTGAGCATATCATTTAAGAATAAAATTATCTTTGGATTCACACTGTTTCTGGTATTCTCTTTGGTTATTCCTGTAAACGCAGATGTAGAGGCACCAAAAAAACAGTTGAAAAAAGGAATACAAATTGAAGATATTACTTGTAAAATAGGTCTCAAACTGATAATTCGAAATAATGGAGCACCAGCTTGTGTCAAACCTACAACTGCAGAAAGATTTCAAAGTTTAGGACTAGCATCTATACCAATTAAATTCACAGATTTGCCAAAAGAGGCAGAACAGTCACCTGCATCTAAAGAATCAACTGTACAATTTAGAGATGCTCAAAATGTAATTGAGACCATTCCTGCATCTGGTGGAACATTTGTAAATTTTTACATTACAGATGATGATTTGAATATAGCACATACTGGAGTGGAAATAATATCTACTGCAGGGCTGCTTGAATTTACAATTAATGGTATTCCCGTTGTTGGTCCAGAAAGAATGATTGAAACAGGTCCAGATACCGGAGTATTTTATGCAAAATTGCAATTACCTGAAACAATTAACGGGAAACCAATTAATCAAGACGATATTGTAGAGGTAAGATACTTGGATGAATCAGATGCAGCAGGTGAAAAACAGATTTTGGTAAAATCAATTCCTCTTCGAAATACATTTGCTCAAATTCAAACTTCAGCAGAGAGAACAAGAATTGGTCATGAATTTACTTTACGTCTTTACGAACCTGATGCAAATAGAGATTCTAGAGATGTCGATAGAATTCCACTAAACAGATTAGAATATCGAGGAGAGGGTGGAATTAGAATAACACTTGCATCTCCTAGCTTTGATGCAAACTCTAGCTGGCTTCTTGAAACAGGAGAAAATACAGATATCTTTGAAGTGAATATTAAGATTCCTCGTCAACTGGATGGTAAAGTTGTCCACATTGGAAATTGGTATGAAATAAGATATATCGATACATCAACACCTTCTGGAACTGATGAGAAAATTATTTTAAAAGGAAAAATCGGATGAAATTGATTTAAGATAAGCTCTACTTCCACAATCAAGCGTACTTTCAGATTATAATAGGTTACAAAATAAGAAATTTGAAAAAAGAATGCTTCAATTGTCAATTATCAGTATAACCTAAAGATTTTATTCAAAAATACTAATTGTTTTTGTGCTCAATACAGTCTACAAGGATGCCATAATGAATAGAGAAAAAATGCTCTCTGTTCTAAAAGGGCCCAAAATTTGAGCAAATTCTTCAAAAAGCCAGAGAAAATTGGATAGAATACCAGCCTACAAAGTATGAGGCAGTAACTGCCGGAATTGATTCAAGTTTTAACAATACCAAATTTCAGGGAATAGAGCTTTGGGCAGCTACTGCAGTTTCTGTAAAATCTGATGGGGAAATACTAGTCGACCTTCATGATTCTGGATTAGGGTTCTGACATTGATATTTCAAGAATCGCAAGCAAGATGGAGATTGAGGCATGTGAGAAAACAGTTGATGTGGTAGATTTGGTTCTAATGGATGGGTCTCTCCACTCTCAATTTATGACCCGACAAGCAACATTAGATGCCTTAATGGTAAAAACCATGAAAAAGAAAAATAACGTTATTTTCATTGCAAAGACTTCAAATACAAAAAAACAGTTTGAAAAGCTTGGATCTCTTGCAGGAGATATTTTTTATTATAACCACATTACTAAAACTCCTGGATTTTCAAAGCTATTTGTTGAAAAGAAATATGGACATGACAAAATAATTGCATCTACTTTTGTAAGATTAAGTGAATCAACACCAATTATCAAATTAGAATTTCTTGGAGAAGATCACTCTGAAAATGAAATAAAAACTGTATTAAACAAATTATATAAAAATAGTGTGGGAGGATATCCATATGCACTAAAACTTGCTCATAATAACTGTAAAATATCCGACAAAGAACTTGCAAAGATGGTAAGTCTTTTGGGATTAAGTAATGAGATTGGTTCAAGGGAGGTTCTAGGATGAGTTTAGGCTATGTGATAGGGGAATCAAAACCAACTTTTGTAACTGCTCTTACATCAAGACCACTTTCAGTTGGTGAGTATATTATAATTGATACATCTGAAGGAAAAATTTTAGGATTAGTTGAAAAATCAAAAATATCAAGTGCGGCATTTGCAGATGTTAGAAATTTTGATGAAGCAGCAGAAAGTATTGAAATTGCAGAAATTAACAAAAGAGACAAAACCTTTACCGCAAATATTGGAATTTTGGGATTTTTAGATAAATTACAGAAAGGACAGTCGATTATTCCGGCAATACCACCTATTCCAGGCACGGAAATAACTCAACCTACAAAACATGAATTAGAGATGATTTTTAGTTCCACAAAGCAAGGATGGGTAAAAATTGGAAATCTGCTAAGAAATAAAACAATAGATGCCAAGGTCAATTTAGATAAAATCGTTTCAAGACATTTAGGGATTTTAGCAATGACGGGAATGGGAAAAAGTAATCTTGTTTCCTTAATTACAAAACAAATTGGAAAACTCAAAGGAACAGTAATCATATTTGATTATCATAATGACTACACTACACTAAACATTCCTCGAATCAATGTTATTGATGCAAAAATTAATCCAAGACTATTAGATGCTGATCAATTATCAGAAGTGTTGGAGATTAGAGATGGTGCAAATGTACAGCAAAGAGTGCTTCGAATGGCTTTTACAAAAAATGTTAAAGAATCAAAAGAGTTTTGGCACAAATTAGAAAATGAATTGGAGTTTATAGTTAATGCCGAAGACAAGAAACTAAAAGAAATAAGAACTTCTGCTTTTAGAGTTCAGGATATTGTAGAAGAAGCACAAAAAAGATTTGAAGATATTTTAGATCCTGACATGGGAGACCCAATTAGCTTCATAAAAGAAGGAAAAGCCAACATACTAAACATTTCAGAACTATCTGAAAAACAGGCTAATGTTGCAGTTGCATTTTACTTACAACAATTACTGAAAGACAGAAAAGATGCAAGCATGGCAAAACATGGAAGATCAAAAAGAGAAAGAAACTACAAGTTTCATTCTCCAATTTTTGTAATAATAGAAGAAGCCCATGTTTTTATTCCAAAGGACCACGACACCAGTGCAAAATATTGGGCAGCTAAAATTGCAAGAGAGGGAAGAAAGTTTGGATTTGGTCTAGGAATTGTTTCTCAAAGACCTAGAAGTGTTGACCTTAATGTCCTAAGCCAGATGGGGTCCTTTGCAATAATGAAGATAATTCAAGAGGATGATCAGCGTCAAATAGCCTCAGCTACAGAATCCACTAGTCGTGAATTGATTTCTCAACTAACTTCATTGAATGTAGGAGATGCCATACTTGTGGGTCAGTGGACAAATCTGCCATCTTTGGTCCATGTTGATGAAGTCAAAGAGAAGATAATGGGCGCTGATCAAAGTGCAGTTGATGCGTGGGCCAATGCCGAAAAGATGAATGAAATAGCTATAGAAAATACCCAAGGATTAGTTCAAAAAGATTTATTGTTAGATTAAATGTTATTTTCACATATTTCAGATACTCATTTGGGATTAGTACAGTATGCTTCAGAAGAGCGAGAGCAAGATGTCTATCAATCTTTCAATGAAGCAATTGACACCTCAATTAAGGATCATGTAGATTTTGTCATATTTGCGGGAGATATTTTTCATGTACCAAATCCAAGTGGAACTGCAATTGTTCAAATGGCAAATGCCCTAAAAAGATTAAAACAAAACAGCATTGACTCATTTTTTATTTTAGGAGAACATGATATTAGCAGAATTCGTACAACACCCATACCCTATGTGTATCATAACTTGGAATTCTCAAGATATATCGGACAAGGGAAACCCATTGAATACAAAGGGATACTGTTAGTCGGTTTTGATAAAATTAGAAAAGCAGAGATTCCACAATTTGAAGAAAAATTTGCTGAAGTCGATAAAATAGCTAAAGAGCATTCAGGCCATAAAATTTTGGTACTACATCAAGGAGTTACCGAATTTAACAAATTTGCAGGAGAGTTACAGTCAACTGATCTGCCAAAAACTTTCACATATTATGCCATGGGACACCTTCATGACACGAACATTAGAAATTTTAATCATTTAGCAGGTCCTGTTGCATATCCAGGATCTATCGAACTTACAACAAGTGAAGGAATCAAAGAAGCAAAAAAAAAGGATTCTTTGAGGTAGACATTTCAGAAAAAGAAGCAAGACCACATTGGATTGAATTGAACACCAGACCTCAATTTTCATTCAAAACAAACTATGAAGAAATGACAAAAGTAGTCGATGAGGTTTTAGAAAAAATTGTCTCATTAAAACGAAAGCCCATTGTAGAGTTAAAAATCCAGGGTGAAAACATTGAAACAGACCACATCCAAGAGCAGATGAGTAGACTTCAGGCTCAAACATTAAGATGTTTTTGGAGAATTATCTCAAAAGATGCACTAGATTCCTCTGTATTTCTGGACAGACCCAATGTGATTGATGATGAAATGTTCAGATTGTCAGTAAATGCACTAGGATCAGAAAAAATTGCAAATTTTGCCATTAAGGAACTCCTTCCACCTTTGGCATTAAACCAAATCAAAGAGGCAACACAGGTTGTTTTAGAAAGTTTTGAAAATTTCAAAAAGGAAAAAAAGAAATGATAACATCAATAGAATTAGGAGATTTTTTATCACATCCTCAAACAAAATTAAATTTTGAAAATGGAGTTACAGTATTTGTAGGAGATAATGGTGCAGGAAAATCAAGCATTATAGATGCACTAACTTTTGCATTATTTGGTCAGCATACAAGAAAATCAAATAAAGGTCTGATAAAGCGTGGTGCAATACAAGGATTTTCAAAAGTAGAGTTTACAATTAATGGAAAGCAATACCAAGCGGTCAGAAAGATAGACAGTAAAGGAGGGTTGGCAGCTAAGTTTTCTGAAAAAGTCAATGATGAGATCATAGAAATTGCAGCCGGAGAAAGAAAACAATTTGGAGAGTCAATGACGCGTGAAGTTGAAAAGATAATTGGTTTGGATTATGAAAAATTAAAAATTGCATCTATTGTTCAACAAGGAGAGCTTAACTCAATTATCAAAGCAAAACCGAAAGAATTCAAAGAATTACTCAATGCGGTAATTGGTATTGATAAGCTAGATGTAGCTTCAAACTCTATGAAAGAAGTAACAAAAGATTTTCGAGAGAAAATAAGAGACAAAATAGGATACGATGACACTCATACAAATATGCTATTACAAAACTTAGAAAAACATCAAAATGAACTCAAAGAAGCAAGACCGAAAAAAGAGCATCTAAAAGAAGAACATGAAATACTACAACAAGATATCACAGAATTACGTATGAGGCTTGAAGAAGATGCCCCAAAAATAGACAAAATAAAACAATTGGAATTAAAAAAACAAGAACTTCAGGCTTATGCAAAAGAGGCAATACAAGAAATTCACCAAGAAATTTCTGAAAACGAGCGTAAAATACAGGATTGTGAAGGATGTTTCCAAAATGCAGGGCTGAAAAACGATTTAGAATCAAAGATTGAGAAAGTAGATCTGGCAGTAAATGGAACCCAAAAGAAAATTCAAGAATTGTCCAATCAAGTAGCCTCACTTAACGAAAAACAAATGCTTGCGGCAAAACTTCAGTTACATGATAACAAATGTCCTGTATGTGATTCAGAGGTTGAAAAACTAAATCCATTATTTCAAGAAGAGCATCTAAAAGAAGAACTTGTTTCGATTCAACAACAAATAATCACTACTAAAAAAGAACAAGAAATGTACAGTAAAAAGAGATCAGAGTTTGCAGAAAAATTACAAAATGCAAGAGATGCAGAAGCCATGTTAAAGGCTCATTCAATTAACAATGAAGAAGAATTAATAAAAATTAAAGAAGAAATTAAAGTAAAAAAGACCAGTATTCTAAAAAATCCTCTCACCTCAAATAGTAACCTTTTAGAAATTGCACAGATAGATTTGCATTCTAAAACAATTTTTGAAAATATTTTAAAATTGGAAGAAGATACCAAGGGATTTAATCAAAGTGTATTTTCAAATCTTAAGACTTCTATTAATGAAAAACAAGCAAATCTTTCACAAATTGATCAGCAGTTGGGAGCTATAATGGAAAAAATTTTAAAAAATGAGGAGCAGGTAAAAATAATTCAAAAAGCAACTACCGAATTAAAAGATGTGAAAGAGTACATGATTCTGTTAGATTCTATTCAATCAAATATTTTCAGCAGGGATGGTTTAGTTGCCACAAGTCTAAGATCATGGGCACTAAATACAATTTCAGCTAAAGCCTCAGAATATCTTACTTTACTAAATACAAAAATTCAAAGAATGCATCTCTCAGAGAAGGCAAGAGATATCACCATTACTTGTTATTCCAAAAAAGAGATGCTAGATTTAGAATCACTCAGTGGTGGTGAACAGGTGAGTGTAGCCTTAGCCCTGAGGCTAGGAATGGCTAAACTTTTGGGTTCATCAAATCTTAACTTAATGATACTTGATGAACCTACAACTCATCTTGATGCTGAAAGAAAAAAATCATTAGTAGAAGTATTATCCCAATTATCAAACATTTCAAATTCTGAGATGACAATGCAGTTCATCATAATAACACATGATTCAGAAATATTTGAAGACTCTACTGTTGAGAAAATTTACAAATTTGAATCATCTGAACAAGGAAGTAAAGTTACTGCTCTTTAGAGCTAGTTTACATTACTAATGCCTGCCATCCATGGATGAAGCATGCAGTAGTAATCATATTCTCCAGAATCAGTAAAGGTAAACTCCCATGATTGGTTCACCATTAACATTCCTGAATCAAAGTTACCATCTGGAGTTGCAGGAACTCCACTTGTTACTGTGTGGGCTGCAGAATCAATATTTGTCCAAATCACTGTTTCACCAGAACTAATTTCCACTTGATAAGGAAGATAACATTCGTTAGTATCTTCACATCCTGGTGCACCTGAACCTTGAGCCATTGTAACTTCTACAGGACCTGAACGTTGTTCTTCAACAATTGGTTCCTCAGGAGCAGTTTCAACAGATGGTTCTTCTGGAATGACAATCATTTCTTCTACTTCATTTACAATAATTTCTCCAGTCATCCAAGGATGTACCATACAAAAGTAAGGATAAGTTCCTGCTTCATCAAAAGTAAATTCAAAAGTATTTCCGGCCATAAACAAACTACTATCAAAAACACCTGATGGACCATCAGCTGAACCCCCTGCAGTTACAGTGTGAGCGGCAGTATCATCATTACTCCAAGAAATAGTATCTCCAACCCAAATTTCTAGAGAGTAAGGAAGATAACATTCGTTTGTATCTTCACATCCTGGAACTCCACTTCCTTCTGGTAATGATACAATGTGGGTTTGGGGAGCTACTGGTACTGCCATAGTTGGAACTTCTGGTGTTGGTTCTGGCGTTGGTTCTGGCGTTGGTTCTGGTGTTGGTTCTGGTGTTGGTTCTGGTGTTGGTTCTGGTGTTGGTCGAATAGTAGAGCATTTACCAGGATAAGATAATTCAGCATCTTCTGCATTCAGCAAACACAAGTTATCATAGGTGTCTCCATCAACACTGCACACAGGTTTGTATTCCATTGGACACATAGATGGTATTTCCCCAGCAGGTATTGCAGGAGCTTCTGAAAGATATCCAGGATCCATTGCTATCATACCCAAGATGGCTGCAACAAGCAAACCAGCTACAATTATTATTCCATAAACAAGATTCATCTCATCCACCCGTTAACTTTGCAAACTTTTTATTTTTGCTTAATTTTTCCATAAATTCAATATTAGATAATGCAACTACAGCAGATTCTACAACTGGTTTATCAGGATCGTTCAAAGCTTTTTCTAAAGCATCTTTTGCTTCTTTAGAACCAATCACTCCAAGTGCAATTGCAGCTTCATGTCTTACAAACATACTAGGATCATTTAGTGTTGATTCAGCAAGAGGATTGATTCCACTAGAAAGACACATCTGTCCTAATGAAAATGCAGCTTCATGTCTTACTAGTTCATTTTCATCATCTTTGAGAACTTTGGCAATATGTGGAACTTTATCTTCGCCACCAAAATCCGCCAAGACGCAAGTTGCTCTTGTTCGGACAACATAGTCAGGATGATCTAAAAGGTTTACAAAATAGTCTGTATCTTTTTGTTCATATTTTGCCTCCATTTCTGCAAAAAGTTGCAGCCTGTTCTCAGTCACTACTTGCATTTGGTTTTGGAGGTTTCTGCGTCCTATATTAGGTTAATCTAGGCCTTAATTTTTTTAATAATCAATAAGATAGATTATAGATCTTATGCCAAAAAAGAAGATAGATTACCGTAAAATGAAATTAGATTAGAATAAAAACGAGGATCAAAGGAAAACTGAAACGAACTCTAGGGGCAACTAAACCTTTAGATATTTTCCTTTACCTGTCTGGAACATGGGAATTGACAGTTCCTCGTTCCTATTATTATGTGAATATAATACTTAAGAATGATCCCAAATAATTCCAAGGTTTCAAAATTTAGTTTTTGAAAATAAACATATTTCTTAAATTTGATGAAGATGTATTGGATACGGAGAATCAATTAGTGAGAATGTGAAATTATGTCTGTTTGTAGAAAATGTGGAAAAGAAGTAAAGGAAGAGAACGCATCTCACCAATACCACATAGAACATCGAAGAGGAAAAGTATCAAGTGATAAAATTTGTTCAGAATGCAATTAGAAGATTAAATCTAGAAAAATAAAAAAATGTTCACGAATGAAAGGATAGATCTTTGAATTTCAGATATGTATTTAATGGAAAAAATTTGATTAGTAATAATGAGTGCAGTGATAGGGCAAAAATCTCCTAGTCTAGGAGTATCTGAATGGGTTCAAGGTGCTCCAACTAGCCTAGATCAGGAAAAAGACAAGATTGTTCTAGTTGAGGTATTTCAAGTGAATTGTCCAGGATGCTTTATGCATGCCATTCCAGAAGCAATAGAGATTTACAACAAATACAAAGATGAAGGAGTTAGGGTTTTAGGAATAGCAACTGCTTTTGAAGATTTTGATAAAAATACAATAGAGAATTTGAAAATGCTTGTAGAAACAGGGGAAGTGATTGGGGAGACACAAAAAGCGTTATCAATGTCCGGCAAGTTACAAGAGGGCAACAAATTGTCTTTTAAAATTCCTTTTCCTTTAGGAATGGACAATCTTACCAAAGTTAGCGGCGAGATAGACAAAGATCAAATAATGAAATTTATCTATGCACAAATTCCGGAATTTGATTCACAACCTGAAGACTATAAAAATCAGATAATTCAAAGAGTAAAAGATCATTTTAAATCAAAAGAATACACTGCTGAAACTTTTGAGAAATTCTCACTTCAGGGTACTCCATCTATCATTCTTATCGACAGAAAAGGAATCTTAAGAGATGTGTCCTTTGGACAGACGGGCATTTAGACTCGATGATTCAAAAGTTGATTGCTGAAGGATAATCTCAAAGTAAATTATCAATTTTTCTTGCCTTTTTCGTTTTTGACTAATTTTTTGAAGAGTAATCTGCAATGAACCCTGAAAACATACAATTAGAAAAACGACTCATTGAGCAGGAAATCAAAGAGTTAAAGCAGCAATTATACAGAATCGAGGAATAAATATTCCTCAGTTTTTTCCATATAGAAATTTTCAATAGTATGTAACGTATTTTACTTCATGCCTGATGATAAAAAATTACATGAGTTATGGAACATTATTGCTGGTCTTCGTTTAAGATCAAATGAAATCCATGATAGAATGAACGAAAATGAAGATAAATTTGTAAATTCAGGAAATTCAGAATTAATGAGGGAAAATTTCCAATTAATTGAAGAACAAGTCGAAGTGTCAAGAAAGACACTAGAATTATTATCAGATTATCAAAACATGATAAAAGAATCACAAACTTAGATCAATTCTATTGAAAAATTACAATTGCTAATGATAAAGCTACAACTAAACAAAATCCCCCAATTAATGTGATTTTGGGATTTTCCATAAAGTAAGGTTAATTTTTTTAAATAAAAACAATTCACGTCTAAAAATAAAAAGTGAAAATATCAATTAAACCATTTAAAAAGAATAATCAAAGAGACAACTCCTAAAACTAATGGCATAAAAAACCACGGAAAATTCTTTGGCTTTCCAGATGAAAACATAGAATCTTTAGAAGTGGTCGGATTCACAAATTAACTTAGTTGAAATAATTATTAACGTTTTTACAAAAATTAATGCAGTTCAAAGGCTCCACAATAATGACATTATCGAATAATAAACAATCACACTTACTGCAATAGCAATAGCACCAATCTTTGATTTTTTCATCTTTTACTCAACCTCACAGCAATTAGTGTAGGTGCCACAAAATACATTCCCACATTTAACAAAATAATGCTAGCCCCATATCCTACAACTTTAATTTCTGAATCCATATCAACACTGTTCAAAAGTGAAAGAGATAGAAGTAAAGGAGTAATGGTAATTTTTACAGTTTCCTTGAATAAGGGATGTTCTCTTTCCATGTCTGCTACTTGTGGACTAAACAAATAATAGAAATTATTGAAGGTTGTCATAAAATCTGAACCTGATTTAGTTTGTAACAATTTATCATCTCGTAGTTCTCTCAAATATTGCACTTGAGGAGCAAGTTCAGAAGCAAAGGCAGCAGTAGCAATTAAACAACCTCCACCTTCTGATTGAGAATTTTCTTCATCAATTATATTCTCGTCATTTTCAGTCGCAATCAATTTATCTGCATCTTCTAGATAGTTTGAGGCAATCACATCTAATTTGTTATTTCCAGAGCCTGAAAAGTTTAGTGTGATAAAAGCAATTCTCTCACTTGATTTAACTTGTGGATGATACTCTTGGTCATTAAGATAAAAAGTAAAGTTTCCACTCAACAGATTTTGAGGAATAATTAGTTCTCCTAAATTATTTTCAAGGCTGCTAATTATGTGAAATGTTAATTGTTTTTGTTCTTTATCAAATTCAACTTCTCGCACATCAAAATTAGAAGTGGTTATAATTTCAAATACATACCCATCAGTTTCAATATTAAATCTGTTTACAAGTCCTGTAGCATCAGAAAGAGTACCACCAAATGCAGGAGTAAATACCAATAACAACAGAGATGGAAGTAATAATTTAAAATTCAATTTTATGCAGCTGGTGCACCGACTCTATTTCTTAATTCTTTATCCTGAGCAATTCGTGGATGTTGTGGATCTGCCAAAATTATTTCAAACCAATAATGAATGCCATCTTTGTAAACAAAGTATGAACCCAAGAGTTTCATGTTAGGATATCTTTCAAGAACCCTTCTTTCAGCAACTGTTTTCATATTGTCATCTGCCTTAATACGAGTTACACCGAGGTGCTTTGGTCTTCTACCTCCGCGAGGTCTTTGCTTTCTCATACCACCGGTTCCAACTCTCATCCTCACTACAACAATGCCTTGTTTTGCTTTGTAGCCTAATCGTCTTGCTCTTTGTATGCGACTTGGTTTATCTATTCTAGTTATTGCATTTTGCTTACGCCAACCAATAACTCGATCTCGAAGATCTGGAGAATTTTCATTCCAAAGTCTTATCCATACCTTATCTTGCAAACTAGGCATATCGGCTTTAGAAAAAACCCCTTTAATAACTGTAAATTCAGCCTTATTTCCCCATACATCGTAAAAGTGTGGATTATTTTTTCGGAAATAAAGACACCCATAATATCCAGTACTTTTTGACAAGCAT
>PVMK01123807.1_pt1 | contig 30910 bp, 37 predicted proteins | sample 1853481 | NCBI WGS metagenome assembly PVMK01 (sample SAMN08533507, study PRJNA380276) | Marine sediment metagenome, whole genome shotgun sequencing project.
ACCAGGCAATTTCCTGGAACATAGCCTGCTATGATTAGCGGGCCTTTAACACGGAACAATACAAGCAAATGAAAAATATACGCATGAAACCGCTGGATGCCGTGTGGCTCATGATGGAGTCTGCAGATACGCCCATGCATGTCGGTGTTCTGGCTATATTCCGGAAACCGCGTAACGCTTCCCCGGACTATCTGCGCCGATGGGCGGCGGAGATGCGTGAATCACGCAAGCCCGTCGCTCCCTGGAATTATCGATTGTCCGGCCACGGTGGGGCATTCATCAGTCCGCGACTGGTGGAGGAGCAAAATTTTGATCTGGATTATCACTTTCGCCACTCCGCCCTGCCGGCACCGGGGGGTGAACGCGAACTGGGCGTGATGGTATCGCGGTTGCACAGCAATGCCCTGGACAGGCACAAGCCCCTGTGGGAATTCCATCTGATCGAGGGGCTGGAGCGAGACCGTTTCGCATTCTATGTAAAGGTCCATCACGCCCTGGTGGACAATGTGAACGGTATTCCCCTGCTGATGTCGATGCTGTCCGAGAGCGCAAAGCGGCGCAATATGCCTCCCCTGTGGGCGCAGTCGTTGCATGCGGCTGGGCAGGGTGACGAGGATGAAATAGCGGACAGAGAGCGCCGGGACGGCCTGTCTGATTTCGCGGAGTCTGCGCGCTCCCTCGGTAAGGGGGTATCGGGTTTATTGCGCAACGCGTTCACGCGCGATACAGAGGGCAGTTTTTTAATACCCGCCGGCACGCCCCGTTCTACACTGAACCGCCGCATCAATTCGCAGCGTCGTTTCGCCACGCAGAAATTTGAGCAGGCGCGTATTGAGCGGCTGGCGGCGGCGACCGACAGTACACTCAACGAGATCCTGGCTCACTTGTGTGGCAGTTCACTGCGACGCTTTTTCAAGGAGTATAATGCCTTGCCGGACGAGTCACTGATTGCTGCCCTCCCTGTTTCCCTGCAGGAACGCAGTGAGCGCCTGCCCGGCAATGCCATCGCGGGTATAAGAGTTGCCCTGGGCACGGACGTCGGTGATCCGCTGGCACGGTTAGCAGCCGTCAAGGCCTCCATGCAGTCGGTGCGGGAGGATCGCGCCTCACTGCCTGAAGAAGCCGTCATCGCCTATGTGATGATGCGCGCGGCACCGCTGTTCGCCAGCCAAATTCCACAGATCGGGCGGTTAGTGCCGCCCCTGTTCAACCTGAGTGTCTCGAACACGCCAGGGCCTAATAAAGCACAGTATTTTAATGGCGCCCGCCTGGAGGCGATCTATCCGCTGGGCCAATTGATGCAGTTCAGCGCTTTAAGTATTGATTGTGTCAGTTACGCAGGCACCTTGAACATCGGTTTCACCGGTGCGCGTGATACCCTACCTCACCTGCAGCGCATGGCGGTTTATCTCGGCAAGGCTGTGAGCGATCTGGAAGAGTTGGTGCCGAATATGGAGGATGCCCTGTGAACACACTGGCTAAATTTGCCCTTGACCGCGGCCTGGCGCTCAACCAGCGCGTGTCTGAAACTGCAGCAAACGGCGTCGACTGGCTGTTCAAGCACGATACCCTGATCAAGTCCGGCCGTACCTGGTTCGAGCTGGTGCACGATGGCGACCTCATGGCGGTGCGTTACTACGAGCTGCCCGAGGATGAGGAGATCGAGCTGGTTGACGGTAGCCGGAAACGTATCAAGCGCAAACAGCATGCCCTGCCGCTGGTCATGGTTCCACCCCTGGGGGTGACCACCGAGACTTTCGACCTGATGCCCCAGCGTAGCCTGGTGCGCTACATGGTGGCCGCCGGCTTCAAGGTGTACCTGGTGGACTGGGGCAAGCCGAAGAAAGAACACGGCCACCTCAACCTCAAGGACTACTCCTACTCCATGCTGGGTACCGCATTGGAAAAGATACGCAGTCATTCCGGCAGCGAGGAGCTGTCGTTGATGGGATGGTGTATGGGCGGCCTGCTGTGCCTGTTGCACCAGGGCCAGGTGCAGGACAAACGCATTCGCAATATCGTCACCGTGGCCAGTCCCATCGACCTGGAAAGCGGCAGTGGCCTGGTCGCGAGCCTGGCGGGAGCCGCACAGGCACTCAATGGTCCCGCGCAACTGGTGAACAAATACTCGAATTTTCGTCTCAACACTCTGGACGCGGCTCGCTTGTCCTGGCCCTCATGGATGACCACCCTGGTATTCAAGATGACCGACCCCGTCGGCAGCGTCACCACCTACTGGGACCTGGTGACCCGGCTTTCAGACCGTGAGTTCGTCGAATCCCACTCCACCACCGCGAATTACCTGAACAATATGCTGATGTACCCCGGTGGCGTGTTGAAGGATATGGCGGTGAAAGTGATAGGCGACAACCAGTTGGCCAAGGGCAGAGTGGAAATCGGCGACAACCTGGCGGAGTTGGATGCCATCGAGTCCAATCTGCTGGCCTTCGCGGGCGAGACCGATGTTCTCGTGCCCCCCGAGATCGCGGAAAAGAGCGTTGAGATCGTTGCCTCGAAAGACAAGGAGTTCCGCATCGCTCCCGGCGGGCATATGGGCGTGATCATCGGCAGCAAGGCCCAGAACGCGGTCTGGGCGCCGAGTGGCTGGCTAAACGCTCCAGCAAGACGCCGTCCAGGGCCACACGAAAAGTGCGTAAAGCTGCTAAACACCCTTCGCGTAGTAAAAGGAAAGTGGCATAATTTTGAGGGCGGCTAGTACCTGATTGATTCAGCTCAGGAAGGGGAACACTCGCATCTAGGAAACCGAAAAACCTGCTGGGGCAAGCGGCCTGATCGTCAATGGTTTTTACCCCATAGAATCTGGTGCTCTCCATATCGCGTCACTGCTCGACCTGTCGCTGCCGTCGTGCGCGTGCATTATTGCTTCACGCCGCTGGAGGGTGTGGATATCCTTGCCAGGGTGCGACAACTGGTGGAAGGCAACTCGTAAATGCAGCAGCCGAGGAAGCGGGTTCTCAGTCGAGTTACGCCGTCCGGAATTTCGCCCAAACTGACCTGCCCAACTGGTTGTAATGCACCATCTCTCGAATCATCTCTCGCCTTGCGTCGGCGTCAACCATCTGCCCCGGTAGCAATGGGTCCCCGTTGATCCGGCGAATCACCGCCTCGCCTACCAGGAAAGTTTCCCTGGCTGCGTCCTCACTGCTCATGTTATGCAGGCGTTCCCTGCTCTCAGCCATTGCCGCGGTGTATTCGCGGTAACCGTTTTCGAGCTGTTTGCGAGGCCACAGTTTGAACAACTCATCGTCCTCGACACCCGGTATTGCCGATACCTGCATCAGTACGGCAGCAGGTTCCAGTGCGAGGGAAGTCAATTCATCCCTGGTCTGGTCAAGCGTCCGGGCAAAGTTGTCCGGTCGGCACCACAGGCCGGCGACTAACTCGGCAAATCCCTTGAGCCGAAAGGCGCGCTCCCGCGCTCGCAGTGCAGTCTTGTTGGTCCGCCCCAGGTGAGATGTGTGGACCATGATCCATTCGCCATTCCAGGGACCGATCCGGTCCTCCGCATGCGCCCAGCTACTTGCGGTCTGGGCGATCACGCTGCCCTGGGGCCCGATGGTGTACGTGCCGCGCCCTAGCGCCCGGATGAATCCCTGTTTCGCCAATCGGCCCACCGCCACCCGGGTTGCGGCGGGGTCTATGCCGAACAACTGCCCCCACTGGATCAGGTGCCCGACCTCAATTTTTTCCAGGCTCGGGGCGCTGAGGAGAGAGAGGATCAGGCGTTTGGGTGTCGGCCTGGTAGTGAGCAGGGAATCGATCATCGCATTATCCTAACACTGCATAAATATAACATAATTTGACATGTTATGATTAATAGTGTTACTTTATCAAAACTGCATTTGAATGTCCTGAAGCAACCAGTGCAGGGCAACGGGGGTAGCGATGAAAGCAAGCGATTTCCTCACCGGCGAGGAATTGAAATTTTTCACCGAGCGCAGTGATGCGCAGGGCGCCTGGACCGTTGTTTTCAACTGGGGCTTTATCGCAGCGATCTTCGCGGGCGTTGCCCTGTGGACCAATCTTCTGACCATTGTAATGGCCATCCTGCTGCTTGGCGGGCGGCAGATGGGGCTGGCGGTGCTGATGCACGAGGCGGGGCACAAGACCCTGTTCAGGTCCCAGGCGCTCAACACCCGGGTGGGACAGTGGCTGTGTGCTTATCCCGTGCTTGGGGACTGTGACGCCTACGGCGCCTCCCACCGCGAGCACCATCGGACAGCCGGAACCGAGGCGGACCCGGATCTGCCCAACTACCAGAACTACCCCGTGACCCGTGCCAGTTTCCTGAGAAAGATAAGACGCGACCTCACCGGCCGAACCGGTATCAAGCTGCTGGGCGCCCTGGTGAGTGGCGGTGGCCGCAGTATCATGATGCGCGAGGGTGAGAAGACCAACGCGGTGCGCCAGGGATTGCTGGTGAACCTGGCGATGTTTACCGTGCTCCTGTTATTCGGTGTTGGGGAACTCTATGCGCTTTGGGTGATCGCCTACCTGACCACCTACCCGTTGATCGCCCGCATCCGCCAGGTGGCGGAGCACGGCAATGTGGCGGACCTGTTCGACCTGGACCCCCGACTCAATACACGCACTACCATTCCCAACTGGTTCGAGCGCCTGGTTTTCTGTCCCAATGGTGTGAATTACCATGTGGAGCACCACCTGCTGGCAAGCGTGCCCTGTCACCGACTCAAGGCACTGCACCAGGTCCTGGAGCGAAATGGGTTTTACAGAGGCTACGAACACACCCTGGCCCACGGATACTGGGACGTACTGAAACGTGCGGTACCCGATTTCGATTCCTCGACCCCCGCGGCGGCCTGATGTCGTGCCCGGTATTGTCCACTCATGACAGAACATTAACATCAGTCTGGTGATTCCGTGGTCCTGACTGCATAGCACCCGGTAGCCTCGGCAACCTGTTGGTGGCGAATTCCGAGGGGGATTCTAATTGGCCGGACTTGGGTGCAGGTCTCTACGCCCCATAGGTATCCGATTTGCTCCAGAGTGGCACGCTGTGCATCGCTTTACCCCAGGCTATTACCCCTGCCATGCCCTGGCCAGTATTCTCACCAATGGGCACTGACATGCAGAGAGGGAGGTGTACTGGGGGATTGGCCTGGGGGGCTGCTTTGGGCCCGGAAGCCGACATTATGGGGGTGGAATATTCGGAAGCTGGATGACTGCGCCTAATAGCGGCCGTTTGGGAGCCACCAGAATGTGCAGTAAACGATGCCTTTGCGTCTTTCGTCTAGCCCAGCTTTACCCGGAGGCTGTTTCGTCCATCACCCGCTGGCCAATACATCAAAGCCGTACCTATATCTTATAAGGCTCTCACTACCTCATCTTCGCTTCATTGTGTCTGAGGGTAATTCGCCATAAACCTTACGATAGTCGGCAGCCAACTGGCCCATATGCCAAAATCCATAAGCGCTGGCTAATTCAACAACCGTTTGCCTCTCGCCACAAGGGGGCTGTTGCAAGTCACGGCGCAGGCGCGCCAATCGCAGGTATTTCACATAAGCCTTTGGCGTTACCCCAAATCGCTTTTTGAAACTCTGCTCCAACCAACGCTGACTGCAATCGGCGAGCGTGCACAGTTCTACTGCCGTAATCTCTTCTGAGGGCGCGCTGTTGACATAATCCAGCACAAGTCGTAGCGCCCGGTCAGACTTCAGGTGTTGTGTTTTATCAGTTTTGATGGAGTGGCTGAGACCATTCAGGATGGCTATGGCCAGTGTTTCCTGTCGGTGTGCAGCAGGAATTGATGCACCCACGGGGCCCTCTATAGCGGCCATCCGAAGCCACTCGTTCAACTCCCAGCGAAGGTGGCGAAATTGTACCGCCGTCAGTGCATAGACACCGGCCGCAGGTACCAGTAATCGCAATGGCATTTTAAAAACTGTCTCTGCCACGGCCTCGAGATATGCCGCTCTGATATGGATGCCATGGCCGCTAAAACCGCTAAGGGAAGCTGCGTATGCTTGGTAGTCGTGTGGAAACACAACGATCGTGCCCGAGTTGGCGATTTCCCCCTGCACAGTGACTCGCTTGGTATCCGGGTCGGGCAGGCCGATGCTGTAGTAGCCGGGTTGGGCATGCAGGCGTTGATCAAAGCTGGAATTAAACTGAAAGTAGCATACCCCCAAATTGGCGGACCGCACCAGCCTGACGGTGGATTCGAGCTTGGCAGGGCCAAGCTGGGTAAAGTCAATCTGCCAGCCGAACTGCATGGCTGATAGCTCTTCGATACCAAAGGACTTCTGATTGGTCATTTCAAGCATATTGGTCCCCCCTGGGATGAACGCAATTGTAGCGCTTCATGATTGGGTAAGCTGCGCCGCGCTCTCTGCAAGACATTGATACGACTTCGATTTTTTGATGTGGTCCGTCAGCAGTATCGATTATAAAAAGTGGAATTTACCGGCAAACAGACCGTTTATCTTATCTGAGTGCGCCATACGTTGGCAAATCAAGCAGATCATGAGAGTTCCGATGGCTGAAGAAGAACATGTAACCCCGGCTGCAAGGAAGAGACGGCCAGGGAGGCCGCGTACACCTGCCCAGGTCGCTCGCCCTAACCGGCTGGTCACTTTTGTCACGGATGAGGAGTTGGAGCACCTGATGGGGGTTGTAGTTGAGGAGGATCGATCAATGGCATCTGTGATTCACCGAATTATCGCGGCCCATATCAGGGACTAAGAAAAAAATGTTTAAGTCTAGAGTTCGATTTTTCGATAGTGTTGCCAACACAAAAAGTTAAAGGAGAATATCGATGAAAAATATACAGAGAACACTAATCGGCTCCGCCCTCGCCGTGTCCCTTGCTGCGGCGTATCAATGGGGACATGTCGATGGCACCGACGGCGTATCATCCCAACTTTTAAACAGTGCACACGCCGCAGTTGATCCCGGGGTAACTGGCTGGTCGCCAACGGGAGAGACTCCATCGCGTGACGTCTACTACCCCGGCACAGAAGCCTTGGAACCCGATGAGATAAGGGTGATCGCCTGTGGTACCGGCATGCCTATGCCTCGACTCAAGCAGGCTGCGGCCTGCTTCCTGATTGAGCTGGGCAATGGTGAAAAGTTTATATTTGATATGGGCACCGGTTCGATGGAGCGTATCTTCGCCTTGGGTATTCCGCCGAATTTTATCGACAAGGTCTTTCCTGACCCACCTGCACATGGATCATATGGGAGACTTACCTGGGTTCTACATTTACGGGCCTCAAAATAACCGCTCAAAACCTCTACGTGTTTGGGGTCCGGGTGGTGGCGGCACGCGTCCCGAATGGGGCACCAAAGCCTCTATGGAACACGTTGAGAAAACTTGGGCCTGGATGACAGGTACGCTTGCAGGCACTATCGACACTCGCGCCTTCTCTATGGAGGTAACAGAATACGACTGGTCCAAAATCAACAATGTGATTTATGAGGAGAACGGAGTAAGCATCCGGACCATTCCCGCGAACCACCTTTCGCAGGCCGTCAGCTTTATTCTGGAGTGGAATGGCATGACCGTGGCATATTCCGGCGACACACTTCCGAATAAGTGGTGGATAGAGGAAACACAGGGCGTCGACTTTGCGATTCACGAGTGTTTTCTCACACCCGAACTGGCGGTTGAAAAATGGAAGTTCTCTCCCGAGGAAGCCATGAATGCCCTGACGAAAATTCATGCCACCGCCGCTCTGTTCGGCAAGGTGATGGCCATGACGAATCCCAAGCATGCCGTGGCCTACCACTTTCAAAATGACGCAGACACATTGCCTGGCGTGATGGCTGCTGTCGAGCAGATCTACGACGGACCGGTGGACTATGCGCAGGACTTCATGGTTTGGAATATAACCAAGGACGGGGTGCGAACCCGAATGGCGGTTCCCAACCGCGAGTCATTCCCAACACCTCCAATGGCGGAGAAAATCGTCGACAGGACTAATCCTTTCGTGCCACCGGCTTGGGTTGGAGAAGGCTGGCCGGCAGAGGTGACCCCTGTCGTGGAGCAACTCTACAAGGACGCCAACAAAGAGTTTGGCACTAACCTAAGTCCCTAATAGGTTTTCAAGGGATTTGCAGAACTTAAAAACCATAGAAAAAGACCAAATTGGAGACAGTAGCCTTGAAATATTCAAAAATTCATATATGCGGTATAACGCTTGGCCTAGTCCTGCCCATCATGGCGAGTGCTGCTCAATATGACCATGAAGCCTTCCGCTTTCCCAGAGAACAGTCAGTCACAAAAGATGGCTACCCGACACCTCTCAGCGGACAGCCCATTACAAAGACGCCTGTAATTGTCAAGAAAGAGGGTGTCACCCTCAAGAAATACCCTGAGCACTATATCCCGGGTAAAGAGCCCCTTGCTGATAAAGAGATGCGAGTCACTATATTAGGCTCAGGAAGCCCTACTCCTGTTCGTAGGGCGCAGGCCACCTCCGGCTATCTGGTCGAGCTAGGTAATGGCGATAACTTTATTTTTGACATGGGTCCTGGCACGCCTGCCAATCTTTATAGTATGGGTGTGCATCCTGCTCTGCTCGATAAACTATTCATCGCCCATCTTCACCTGGATCATACCGGAGGTATTTTCGCTCTCTTTGATGCGATGGGTTGGGCTCGCAATACACCGCTTCAGGTCTGGGGGCCATCAGGCTCTACGCCCGAGCTCGGCACGGCAGAATTTACCAAGAATGTAAGAAAGGCTGCTGAGTGGCACGTTCAGAGTAAACGAAACTTGTTGCCTACTGGTGGTACCGAAATCATTGCTCATGAAATTGATGTCAGTAAGTTCAGTCCAGAGAACCCTCGCCAGCTGGCTTATGACAAAAACGGCGTAAAAATCTACGCTTTCCCAGTGGTCCACACCATTGATGGATCAATGGGCTATCGTCTGGAGTACAAAGGTCTCTCTTTTGCCTATACCGCTGATAGTGAGATAAGTACTTTCGAGGCTGAGCAGAGTAAGGGCGCAGATATATTTATCCACGAGGTGTTTCCAATACCAGAAGAATACGCCCTGGTGACCAATATGCCTCTTGAGCATGCGAAGAACGCTGTGGCTCAGCACACTACTCCCAAAGAACTTGGTCGTGTTTTTGATCTTGCCAAGCCTGGCATAGGGGTAGGTTCGCACTACACATTAGGCGATGCCATGGTAGACAGCTTTTTTAAGGGCGTTGGAACAACCTACGATGGTCCCAGTGATGCTTGCGCATGACCTGTCAGTCATTAACGTTACTCCTGAGCAGATCGTTATCCGGCAGGCCAAGACCAGCATGCTTGCTGAGGTTCCTGTGCCTCCTGAATTGGAAGGAGTAGACATGAACCCCGGTAAACGCAGCGAATCAAAAAGACCTGATTGGTTGACAAAAACCAAAATAGTTGACTGATCGTCGTCAGCGAATGTGATTCGAATGGGCGCTCTGTTGAGTTGAGCGCCCAGCGTTAAAAACTCCATCATGGATATTTTTTGCTCTGATCGAGGTTATAAAATGGAACCGATCAAAGATGAAGCTAACTTCAATCCAAAAGTTGTACACCAGCCTGATACTTTTCTTATCTGGCATTGGATTCCCGATTCTTTCCGTTCTCGCTGACGATGCAAGCGAACTCGCGAAACAATCGCAGAATCCGGTAGCTGACATAATCAGCATCCCTTTTGAGAACAATGCCTATTTCGATGTGGGTCCCTCCGGGAAACGGATGTACACGACCACTATTAAGCCCGTGTATCCAATGAAAATTGGGGAGAACCTGAACCTCATAAACCGGATGGTTGCACCGGTGATGTATCTGGAAGGACAGGATAAGCTGGCTATGATGCCCGATGAGGAAATCGATGTGGGTGGAAACCTGATCTTTCCAGGTACCAGCAGCGAATTTGGCCTAGGCAACATTCAATACATGGCCTATTTTTCCCCAGCGAGTCCAGGAAAGGTAATTTGGGGTCTCGGGCCGGTGCTGGAATTGCCTACCAATACGGATAATGCGCTCGGTACGGATACCTGGTCAGCGGGACCAGGGGGAGTAGTATTGATGATGCCTGGGAATTGGGTGGTTGGAGCTCTGGTACAGAATATCTGGGATTTCGCCGGAGATGACGATGAGCCCGATATCAATAAATTCACTTTACAACCAATAATCAATTACAACATGGACGATGGTTGGTATCTGTCCGCGACTACCACGATGACGGCGAACTGGGAGGCAGATAGTGGTGACGAATGGACTGTCCCTCTTGGAGGAGGCGTTGGCCGGCTGATTCGCTTTGGTAAGCAGCCTGTGGACTTCAAGTTGATGAGCTACTGGAACGTCGAAAAGCCTCAATTCGGAGCTGATTGGTCAATACAGTTTACGGTGAAGTTTCTGGTCCCGAAGAGCCGTAGTTAGCAAGTCGTCAACCAGACCTATTCTGTTATTAGTCGATATCTGCAATTATCATCGGTGCGCGGCACCCGATACAGCGAGGGCAGGCTCTGAGCACCCCTGCGGTGCCGCAAGCCCCGCTGGCCTCATAATCCAAACTCGGTCTAGCGTTACTGGAGATGTAACATGAGGCGACTGCACTGTTGATTTGCACTTAATATTGACCCGGGTTTTGCATCTAATTTTGACCCGTCTGGTGCATTCAGTATCGCTCATATATTCGTCTTTTTGCCAGTCGTTATCTCCCATATCTGCTGCATGGTCACAGTTGAACGCACTGAATCTAAATCTGAGTGCTAAAGTCCGTTTTGTGGTGTGAACGGCCCAATAGCAGACCCCGGCCTGGAGCTTTCAAATGTCCGCTTTCGCAGAAAGCAGACAGTCATCCAGATCATATCAGAAGCTACAACTTCGGTGATGACAGCCCCCGGGCAGCACCTCTTTCGACGGCCCATGATACGTATGGATGGCTGTGCGAAGAATTTGTCCTCGCGCGCGTGAGGCCACACTTTACCCAATCCCAGCCGCTTCAGTTCGGAAGAAGCTCGAAGTTCGGTTTTAAAAACCCCTTCCAATTCTTCAACTTACTGCAACCTGGCTCGGTATCACCCCACAGGTTGGGTAAACCGGCTTAATGTTCATCGTATACATCCTTTTGCCCGAAGGACCAACATCGAAGTAGGCATTGTTCTCAAACGGAAGGCTGATTATGTTGGCTACAGGATTCTGTGATTGCTTTGCAAGATCGGTTTCAGTATCCGCAATCGCCGAATACACAAGTACCAGTGGCAGGGCGGGCAGAAAGAGTCGTTTAATAAATGGAGTCACAGGTCATTTCTCGGTAGCGCCTTTATGGTTCAGGTACCTAGCATAGATGGGTGGAACAAACGCTCAAAATCCACCTGCTTCTTCACCAGACCTTGCTCGTATGTGTAGCGCATCACCAATTCCAACTCCTTACGATTGGCTTCAATGCCATAGCGCCAGTAATCGTCACCCATCAGCTTTACGGTATCTTCGTATTCATCCATAGCCCAGGGTAAGGTAGTTCGCAGTACCGTTGTCGTCGCCAGGTTGTCATAAGCGACCTGCTTTGCCTCTGTGTACATTTTTAATGCCGCCGCAGGAAGCCAGGGCATTTCCCTGGCGGCCTCGGAGCGAATAGCAACGACATGCATGATGGGAAAGAGGCCAGTCTTCTTGAAATACTGCTGCTCAGTGTGTCTTATATCGGTGAACAGGCGGCGAATCTTCGGATTACCGTCGATATAGGCCTGAGGTGTGATGGCAGTGATCAGCGCATCACAACCGCCGCTGAGGAGTAGTTCAGATTCATCCACACCGGGAGGCCCTTTCACAAGTGGGAAGTCATCTGGAAAATAGTATTGATTAAAGCCCTTATTCAGCGTGCCTACATCGGAACTCTTTACGGTCTCTATCCAGTGCAGTTCATCAGCTTTAACGCCATACTCATCAAGCAGAAAGCCTCGAATCCAGGTGCTGGCACTCATCCCGTATCCGGGCGTTCCCACCCGTTTGCCACGAAGATCCTCAGGCTTCTCGATCCCCGAATCCACATGCACATATATGTTCCGGTGCCGGAAAGTTCTCGATATAAAAACGGGTATCAGCACATAATCACGAAAGCCTTCGTTAATGTACCTGGACACATAGGGAATCAGACCAAGCTCAGTAACCTCATAGGTTCTTTTAGCGCCGAACGCCTGTGCGTTCAGGCTGTAAATATTCTCATTGTAGAAGCTGACTTCGGCCTGATCGATAACTACCGTACCATCTTTGATCGCTTGTACGCGATCATAGGCGTAGCCAGCTACCTTTATTTTCTTACCGGCGGCCTCATCATTAGATTCAGCGCGCCCCTCTCCTGACAGAAGAGTGAGCGCAGCAGCACCAGAAAGCTTCAGTGATTCCCGACGATTTAACACAACCAGCTTACTCCGCTGCCTCTTGTGCCGCGTAGTAATATTTCAGCAGCTCCTTCGTCTCCGGGCGGAGATTGGCGATGCCTTCATAGGGCTCGGCACGTGTTTCCTTGCGATCAGGGTATTTTTTCTTCAACGCCATGTGACGTGCCCGCATATCAGGAAAATATGCGACGGACCACATGCCCGTGGCCAGCAGGGGCTTGGTTTCCTTGAGGTCCCTATAAAGATCGAATACCGGTAACGCAAAACCGGGCGATCCCGGCGCCGGCCAGTGCGCCTTGAACTGCTCCTTGATTGTGGCCTTTAAATGGGGCCCCTCGTAAACATGATGATAGTCTCGGCGGCCGTATTCATCACCATTGAGCAGCAGCGAGGTCTGATTGACGCCATCTATCACGCGATCCCGCGGGATATGCTGATCCGCCTGTGCAATGGTCGCCAGTGTCGTGTACCAGTCACCAGCGTAGACGATATCACCAGCAAAGGTATCGGCCTGTATCACGTTAGGCCATCGGACATAGGCATTCACGCGAATGCCGCCTTCCAGCGTATCCCCCTTGAAACCACGGAATACCATTTGCGAATAGCCGGATTCAGGCATGGCCTGCATCATCGGGCCATTGTCGCTCATCACTACCAGAATGGTGTTCTCTGCGGCACCGCTCTTTTCCAGTGCCGCAAACAGATCACCCAGGTGATCGTCGAGGTCTTTCATGCTCTCGACCCAGGTACCCCCATTGGGTGTGATGAATGTTCTATTCCTACGAGTAAAGTTCACCGGAATCTGTGGCCAGTAATTTAGGAAGAAGGGCTCATCTTTCGCAGCAAGCTGCTTCAGCTTTTCAATGGCCTGTTTCTTATATCGCTCATTCAAGGCGTCATAGTAGGCGTAGTCAAGCGGCTTGCCTGCCTCCACACCCCATTCACGAGCATCCTCTCCAGCAACCGCATCAACTCCCAATACCCAACCAGCTGGCCGAAAATTCTTGTCCATACGGTAATTGGGCGTGGTCTCGCGCGCAGCCACATTGTCCGCGAGACGATCCTCCTCTGATTCGGGATGCATGAAGTTGAACGTTGCCTGGTTATGCACAGGATAACTTGCTGTATCAAATCCCTGGTTGTGTGGCATGGCCTGCTCGATATCGCCCTGGTGCCACTTGCCGATGTGTGCAGTATTATAGCCAACCTTTTTTAGCAATTCCGCCAGGGTCACTTCATCTTTATGGAGGCCCGTACCTTCGGGTGGTACAATTTTTGGCTCTAGCATATGACTGCGCACCGGCAGACGGCCGGTCAAGAGTGCCGTGCGGGTCGGCGTGCAGGTGGGTTCAGAGTACATGCGTGAGAATGTCAGGCTTTCACGTGCCAGAGCGTTGATGTTGGGGGTTGTGTACCCACGCACATGGTTAAGCACGGGGTCACCCATTTCCCCAAAACCTACATCGTCGATAAGGACAAAGAGTATGTTTGGTGGCTTATGCCCGTTGGCTTGACGCACCTCCGCCAGTTTTGCCGCGATAACTTTGTCTTCCTGGGCCCATCGATCACCATGCTGGGCGAGCAACATATAGTGTTCCGCATCATGTTGGATTTCTCCTCGAGCCAGGCTCCATTGCGGAAGTGAGAGCAGCAGGATGGCCAGGGTAGCCTTTACGCACATATTCATCATTTCTCCAGACTCACATAAAGTGGTTGTTTGGTCCCGGCAGCATATCCATTGTTACCCTGCCAGTTCGTATCGAACACTGTTTCCTCAACCGTCACCTGTTTAAACTCAATGCCAGGAATTAATCGATTGGATAAGTAATTTGTGTGCCACCGCCGAAATCGACAAGTTATTGCGTCGAGCGATGTCCACCAACTTGTGATACTCACTATCCGTCAGAAACGTTACTGTCCTCCGGGATCTGGCCTCTTCGGCGGGTTTAGGTGGCCTTCCCAGGGGACCGTTAGTAGGTAATGTTTTATCGGTCATCGGTACCCCCTCATTTTTAGTGGATTTGTAATGGCATCGTGTGGCCAGACTTTACCGACAAACTACAGTAGCCACGTTAATCAGCCAGCGACTATTAAATACCCTGTCCCTACATGCTGCTATCCATATAGTCACGCGATTTCGCCACAAGGCATTACTTCTAGCGTGGTTAATGGACGAGCATCCCCACCATGTAACGCGCCAAAGCCACACTCAAATCAAGGGCTTCGTCCGTTGCGGCTCCATTGATTTACCGGTAAATAACTGGTTAGATGCTATACGTTCAATACGGTGTGTTTTGTTTCCCTTCGATAGAGAAGAGCGCTCGAAATGAATTTACCGTTGTCATTCAGTCCCATCGCGACCACCTCCTCACGGGAAGAGACGGAAGCTCTCTTTCAGGATCAGTTGGTTACCTCAAGGATAAGTAAGGCGGATAACGATAATACCTTTGGCGTCGAGATGAACGGCGTGTCCATCGGAAGTTCTGTCTTGTCCTGCATACGACATCGGTCTGAATACGAGATTGATTGTGGCGATATCGACAACGAGGGTTCTATAATTTTCGGTTTCGGCGGCGGGCGCCCTTCTTCGACGTCCTTCAACGGCCAGAATTTCGACCTGAACCAGCACGCTTCAATTATCACCAGGCATTCCAATGTCAAACACAAGAGAACGAGCGAAAGTTACGAGTTCATACTCAATTGCTCGTCAGAAGCGGTTGAGAGCAGGTTGCAATTGATCCTAGACCGCCACCTTTCCAGGCAACTCGTTTTTGAGCAGAGCATGCCGATGGCCAACCCGGTCGGGGTTCATGCCAGATCAACTGTTTCCTACGTGATGAGCAGTTTTGACTCAAATCCTGATTTGCTGGAGAACCCCCTGGTTGTCGCAAATTTTGAAGAACTGCTTCTAGGAATTGTCGTATCGCTACCCAGCAATTATTCGGACGAGCTTAGTAATCCACATAAACTCTCCGCCGCACCTGGCGTAGTGACGCGCGCAGAAGCCTTCATCGAAGCCAACGCAAACCTACCTATTACAATGTCCGCTGTTTTTGCTCATGTAGATTGTAGCCGAAATACCCTGTTCAAAAATTTCCATAAATTTCGCGGATATACACCCTGGGAATTCCTGACCACCACTAGGCTCAAACTGGTGCACCAACGGCTGCTCAATGCTACAGAGAGCGACTCTGTCACGTCGATCGCCCATTCGCTGGGATTCTCTCACTTGGGACGTTTTTCGCAAATCTACCGCAAGCGCTATGGCGAGAAACCCTCTGAGACTATGAAGCGGGCTTCTATCTGACATTCTCACTATATAGATCGGCCCAGGTTCGGAGCTCGGTTTCGAAAACCCCTTCCCCTTCTTCAACTTACTGCAACCCGGCTCGGTATTACCCCACACCCAGTTTCGGCATAGGTTCGGTGTCGGTCACCACTCCCCTACCCCCAAAGAAAATCCGTTACGTTTCTTCCAGTTACTGCCCAATCCCACCACAGACCACCCGACTCATAATCGGGGGGTGTGTCACTGGAATCGCGGCGGGAAGAATATTTATAACAAATTCATAGAGTTATGGGAGATACACCCTCCGACTCCGTGAGTGGTGGCATAAAGGGAAAGTTAGTGGGTGTGAAGCCGGCGGCAGCTATCGCTCTGGGGGCTACTGCAAGCCATTCAATCTCAGATATGCTGACTAAACTCCCCCCGGTCCGCCGAAGCCATGAGTTCATGGAACTGCTTTCCGGTAACGTGTATCAGATGAGCATGATCTCCAGCCTCGAAATAGATATCGTTCAATCGGCCCAGGCTGGTATTTGGATCCCATATCGTCTTGATGCCGTAGGCCATGCCAATCGGCGGTATCGCACCGGGATCGCAGTCGCCGAACAGGGTTCCCACTTCTGATTCTGTAGCCAACTCCACCTCCTGGTGCAACAAGGTGTGCAAGGTTTCCAGCTTGATATGGTAGTCCGATGGGAGCACCACCAGTAGATAACCCTCCTCATCCTTCACCAGAACGCCCTTGGCCAGTGCGTCACCCGGAACATGGGCCTTTTCCGCCGTGTCCATGCTGAAATCACTGTGTTGGTGAGCAGCTAGCCGGTAGTCGACTCCTTGCTGCAACAGATAGCTCGCCAGTTTTTGTGCAATAGTCATTTAGAATACCCATCGTATACGTCATCGAATCATCTGGCACCAATCGGCCCTATTTCTGAGAAACACTTTTCTGCCAGCTGTTTCTACAGTCTAGCCTGCAAATCGCAAGTTGTGTATTTTCCGCTGGCTGCTCAGCTCGCTTCTCCCCCTACTCAACTGGATGTTCACCCCCCGGGGCCACCAGTAGATTGGCTTCATATGCGACTGGATGACCGGCCCAAGTACTACCGATACTTACCCTGGCGGGAAGCCGAAGATGCCCTGCCTGCGGATTGAGGATGGCCAGGGGTTGCAATAGGGGGTGGCGTGCAATTGTTTGGGGGAGGGATTTGTGGAAAGTTGGGGGGTGGTGTGGGAATTACCACTCCAGCGTAACGATACTCCAATCAGTTTACCACCCGCATAGATGTCAACGTGGGACCTGCCTCTATCTGCTCGCGTGTGAAGGCCAGGTCGGCCCCCTCATTGTTCACGGGCGGTCGCGGGGTCTGGTTGATGAATTTGAACTCAGCTGACGGTGAATCCCCCATCGAGAACCAGTTCTGCGCCGGTTACCCATTTCGACGCATTCGACGCCAGGTACAGGCAGGCTGCGGCAACATCGGCAGCCTCCCCCAAACCCAGTGGATGCAGGGACGTCATCACCGCGCTTGCTTCGCTTTTGTTGCTGGCCATACCGAGGTTGATGACCTCTTCCCACAATCCATCCGCCATTTCGGTGGGAATGACGCCGGGGTAAATGGAATTAACGCGAATTCCATAGCCAAAGTGCGCGCATTCCATAGCGGCCACCTTGGAAAGTGAGCGGACCGAGCCCTTGCTGGCACTATAGGCACCATGTGAAGCAAAGCCGATCAAGCCAGCGATGGAAGATACATTGATAATCGATCCTCCGTTACCGGCGGCTCCTCCGGGTTTCATCACGCTCATTGCTTCCTTTATTCCAATAAACGTGCCCTCCACGTTGACCTGCTGCATCTTCCGGAACGAATCCAGCGATTCCTTTTCCAGGGGGCCCAGCCAGTGGAGTCCTGCATTGTTGACCAGGATGTCGAGACCATCATGGGCGTCGAGTGTGCGTTCGATGAGTCTCTTCCAGTCGGATTCCTCGGCTACATCCTGCCGGACGTAAGTAATCTCAGCACCGTTGGCACCAAGCCTGGCTGCCGTTTCTTCGCCGATGCCTTCATCCCGACCGGTGATGACGACTTTTGCCCCGGCATCAAGAAACAGCTCGGCAACACTCTCACCGAGGCCACGGGTGCCGCCAGTAACAATTGCCACCTTGTTGTACAAATTAAATAGTTCCGTAACCTTTTCCATGATCAGTTCCTCTTCGTAGCCGTTAATGGGTAAGTGTAGTCATTATCACCTACTTTCCGCACATTCCGTTGGGGGCTATTTCGGACTTTTCGCACCCTGGTGCGACTGCCTTATATCCTACCAACCCAGCATTTATTTGATCATCAAATCACCTCCATGATATTCGCCATGGGCCAACGAACCCAGAAGTTACCCGGCGCGTCCTGGGTCCAGGGGTGCATTTCCCGGGGATCTGCGTAGAGATTGTAGAATGCGGGCACTTTGTGTTCGATAACCGGATTCAAGCCATTCGCGTCAACAAACTCCTTGGTCAGCATTTTCCAGTTGCGCCACTTGACGCCAAAGATTTCTTCACCGACATAGACAACTAATGCATCGCGTGCGGACTTGTCACTCTTGCCGAGGAAGAAATCGCTGTGATCCAGACCATCGATAATGCGGTCATTGGGCACCTTTGCGCCCGTGAACCGGGCAAATGTCGTAAAGAGATCAAACTCGTGGACAATTTCATTGGAGATGGCACCCGCGGGCACCTTGCCTGGCCAGCGCATAATGTACGGCACCCGCAGCGAACCCTCTTTGGCGGTGAAATAGGTCCCGCTCCAGGGGCCGGCCCACCCGTGGTGGCCGGGGGCCATTTCAGGGCCATTGTCGGATGTGAAGATAAAAATCGTATTATCCGCGATACCCAGTTCTTCCACCGTGTCGAGTAATTTGTCGATCAGGCAAATGGCTTGCATCAAGTACCGTCAGGCGCTATCGCTTTGTGCCTGTCAAGTCTCATTGATCACCTCAATGGCGAATGGCGCCAAGATCCTGAAAATCAGAGTGAAAAAGCGCAGCTGTTTAGCACAATAATTGTTTGAGTATACCGCCAACCGGTTCCGATCATGTATGTGTACCGGGAGTGAGCCTCAAATCAGGTTCTCTGTCTTCTATATTGTTACCATTCCTCAGCTGTTGTCATCAGTTTACGTGTATTCTCTCTATTCTCAGACTTACACTTGTGACGTTTTGTTCTGTCTTTGTGTCGTAGGCTAGGCGCGACCAGGTAGCTAATCGTGCCTCAATCTCGGTCTCCAACCCCCTCTGGCTCCAATGTAAGCGTGCAACTTCAAGTGGATCCGCGGTAAAGTGATAGATACTTTGCCAGGAGTGATTCATCAGCGCTGCCCATCTAATTAAATCGAATCGACGACACCAGGATACTATATTGCGATTTACGCGAGAAAGCATTCTGAACAGGTCGTTTTAAGTAATACGTGTTTTACGGCAAGATGAACTGTAAGGTATTCTGCGGTATTGATAGATATGTTTACTGCGTGATAGATTTTGCTACAATCCAATAAAGTCAAATCTGGAAGAGATAAGTTCAAAGAAATCAGTTTTCCCCGAACAGGCCCAAACACATGAGTGATGAAAAGAATCGCAAGTATTCTGGAAGAGTCGTAGATGGTATTCAGCAAGCCCCGAGTCGTGCCATGCTCCGGGCTGTTGGTTTTGAAGATGCCGATTTTAAAAAGTCACAGATAGGCATCGCCTCTACCTGGAGTATGGTGACGCCCTGCAATATGCATATTGACAAGTTGGCGGAAGCAGCGGCCAAAGGCGTCGACGAACCCGGCGGCAAAAGTGTTATCTATAACACTATTACCGTTTCCGATGGAATTTCCATGGGCACTGAAGGCATGAAATACTCCCTGGTCTCCCGGGAAGTGATTGCCGATTCTATTGAATGCGTATCGGGCTGTATGGGTCACGAAGGTATCGTTGCGCTGGGTGGCTGTGACAAAAATATGCCTGGCTGCCTGCTGATTCCCTTTTTTAATATGTAGAGCCTGCTCATAAAGTCGCTATCGTCCGGGTTTCCGGCGTAGCGGTCACGCGGCTATTCTCATTTGCCTGCCAGTAGAGGCTATGCGGAGCCGATTGTTGTAGGCGGCTCCCGAAAAACCGCGATCCTATTTTCAGCAGGGACAGGCATCGCTTTCGCCATTGATGGCGCTCAAACCGCCTGGCCCAAACCCACTGGAGAATGACAATGACCGAAAGTTTTCAACCGAAAGGGCCTGGGCTTCCTGACTCAGTGGGGCCTGCTACTTTACCCGAACTTGAAGCAATGGCAGAAGCAAAGAAGTTGTATCTGCAAAAAGTGACCTGGGTTCACCATTGGACTCACGGCCTATTCAGCTTTCGCATTGAGCGGCCACGTAGCCTCCGTTTCCGATCCGGCGAGTTTTTGATGATTGGCCTGAAAGATGGCGACCGGCCTTTATTAAGGGCCTATTCGATTGCCAGCCCGAGTTGGGAGGAGCACCTTGAATTCTTCTCTGTCAAGGTACGCGAGGGGCCGCTGACGTCAAGACTACAACATCTGCAGGTTGGTGATTATATTTTTCTCAGCAAAAAGCCTGTAGGAACGCTGATAATTGACGCGCTAAAGCCCGGCAAACGATTGTTCATGGTGGCCACCGGTACCGGGTTGGCACCCTTCCTCTCAGTCTTGCGCGATCCCGAGACACACAAAAAATTTGAGGAAATCATTATCACGCATACGGTTCGAGAAGAAGAGGAGCTCGCGTACCACGAATTTCTGGATACTGAAATCCACGATGACGAGATTTTCGGTGAGTTGCTAAAGGATCGCTTCACGTACTACCCAACAGTGACTAAAGGTGAATTCCGAACAAAGGGTCGGATAACGAATCGAATTCGCTCCGGAGACTTCGCAGAGGATATCGACCTTATCGACAATCGCTTTAACCCTGAGACGGATCGAGTCATGGTTTGCGGATCCATGGCCTTCAATAAGGAAATGGCCACGATGCTGGCAGAGCACGGCCTGATTGAAGGGCACAATAATGACCCGGGCACCTTCGTTCTGGAACGGGCCTTTGTCGGATGATACACACGTCACAATGAATAAGCGTTCTACAGTTGGCCACGGCACAAAACCTAAGAAAAATGGCATAGCTTTGCGCTCAGCCACCGCCGGTCGTGGGATAGGTGTGCTTGAAATCCAGAAAATAGCGCAAAAATCCCAAAACTGTTACCTGTCCCTGGCGAATTATTGATTTCTCAATGATATCAGACAGTTGGCACTTGCTGCCTTCATCGCCCAATATTACCCTCGGTAGGCATGAAAGAAGTCTTTTACCTACTTTTCCACCTGCTCACCACCCTGGCTAAGCTGATTAGACCCGGTGGGTAATGCCGAAACCGACGAATCCGGTTTTGGCGGTTTTGTCGCTATCCCACTGGGCATATTTGCCGAATCAATCGTTACCAAACCGAAGATTATACAATATAACTTTCGCATATAATCCAAGCAGCACCCAGGAGAAGTCACCATGACCAGATATCTACTCTGCTGCTTCTTGTTGTCAGCAGTATCAACAATGGCCCAAAACCCAATCTCCCGCCAGGGTGACTCCTGCCCAACCGGCACCTATAAATCCGGCGACTACTGCAAACCATTCAAGTCATCTGGAGACCAGGTCATCATTCAGAAGAGCGGCAGCAAGTGCCCTACTGGGTTCTATTCGTCTGGGAACTACTGCAAGCGGATCAGCAGCTCAGACAGGGAAGTCCTGCCCAGGAAGAACGGTGGCAAGTGTCCGACTGACTGGTTTAAGTCTGGCCAGTATTGTGTGAAGCAGTAGCCTGGCGAGCACATGCCTCAATAGTTAAAAAATCATAATAATCATGGAGTTATTAGTAATAAATACCCCGCCTATTTCATTGAAACTCAGAAATATCTAGAGCCTACTCCCGCTTTCACCACAAAGCAGTCATCCTTGAGCAGCGGACTTCCGCTTCGTGAAGAGCAAACACTCATTTGACTGACTAATCAACCTCAACTATAACAATTAGGCAACCTGTCAACGGCGTTACGTGGAGGCATTATGAAAAGCAAGATCACTCAACTCATTGAAAAGTTATGCGCAGAAAAGCACGCTGATAACGCGCATTGTGATGTAACCAGTTCCAGTGTACACGTGGTTAACGTTCCTATACCCACCGAGTTGTTCCGTGAACTAGAAACTATATCAACGGAATATAAACGAGATATAAATTGTTTGGCTGGCGATCTCTTAACACTCGCACTTGAAGAAGCCATTGAGCATATTCCAAGTGAAGAAAAAAAACGCTTGGACGAAGTAGGACATGAACACGAACTTGAAGAAGCCAAGTCGCGTGAAGAGCGTAGTGCGTTTGACGCCGGAGGTACCTAGTGCATTCAAGGTAGCCTATTTGGCAGGAAGTAGGACACAGCGGTCACTCACTCTTGGGGTGCCTCACATCCTACAATCGGTAGAGGCTACTGGTGGCTATGCGATGTTGTTTGCAGAAAGCAGGCCTGGTGAGTCCGCTGGTGTTGAATTCATCCAGTAATGCTTGCCGCTGGCTTTCGGTGCGCATGACACGATTTTTTTGCTTGTGCGGAGGTTGAGACGATAAATCAATGGCTGAGGCTAACGTTGTCATAAAGTTTCTCCTGCGGTTGATGAGGAGAAAGATAGCTGGGATTTAGCTGGTGGGAAATGACGTCTCAAAATGACCGGTTACACTCGAACAACCTTCGTACAATGCCCAGTAACGCGTTATAGCTCCTGGCGTTATGGCGAGGACGCGATGCCAGAAACGCCTCGATCTGCGCCCCGGTAATGGCGTCAAACGTTGTGAGTTGGTGCTCGACCAGCCAAGTATCGAACAGGCGCAACGCGCGATCCTCAGAGGCGAATTTGCAGCCCAGTGCCCGCTTGGTGGCGAGATATTGCTCGATGGGGTCGGCGAGCACACTGTGGTACCCCTGCCATTGGGTTCTCATAGCATCTCCTCCGCGTCACCGAGGGCGAGAGCTCTCAACTTGTGTAGCGCCACCTTGCCGTAAATCTGTGTCGAGGCGGGACGACGATGACCGACATAGTCACCAATGATCTTGAACGGGATATCCGCATCCACCATGCGTTGCACACAGCTGTGCCGGAAGGTGTGGGATCCGGGCCGGTGGACCTCAATACCGGCGTCGCGGATATACCGGTTGGCTCGCTGGGAGACACACCAGTACGAAATCGGGGCGTACGGAGACTTCGCTATGATGAACAGGGCCCGATGATCGACGTCTGGGCGACCGAGGCGCAGATACTCAATGATCGCCTCTCCCACACTCGTCGAGAGTGGGTAAATCGTCGCGTGTCCGCCTTTGCGGGCCGTGACATGCAACTGCGCATTGGGCCAATCGATGTCCTCAAGCTGCATCGCCGCGATCTCCCGGGCACGCAGGCCATAGTTGATCAGCAACAACATCATCGCGTAGTCGCGCTTGCCGAGGGCATCGCGACGGTCCACCGAATCAATTACGCGCTGTACGTCGTCCTGACTGATGGAGCGGGGAATCGCAGACTGCCGGTAGGTGCGCCCCCGGGGTACGGCACGGCTGAGATTGGTGGCAATGAGCCTGTCCCTGGCTAAATCGTAATTCAAGCAGCCATCGGTAGTTGAAACAGTCCGCGGGGTTTTGTTTCGTGTTGGAAACACGGACCCCGTTCAGCCTCATTTCGTAATGGACAAGGCTGACTCTGGCGTTTCGAACTCCACAAGAGTACCCTTACTCATGGTGTTTTACTTCATGTTGGTTGATAACTTGCTTAGTAAAAAGCCAGCAGAATACGTCATCCAGTCAACCGCATCATGCCCGGCTCGCACACAGTAACTTACGGGCAAGATGTAGAAGGAGGGTCGTTATGACTAACATCAAAGCGCCATCGCGGCACCTGATAACTCCTGAGCTTCCTGATCAATTGTTGTCTTACTTATGTGACGGTGCAATAGGCCTCATACTTTCCGTTTGTGAGGATGAGTACCCAACCGATGCCTTCACCTGGGTCATCGCCCTCGACTCCAAGCGCTTGCGCATGGTTGCCGACCACGGTGGTAGGACACTCGGCAATCTACTGCGAGACGGACGGGCGGTGATCCAGATTATTGGGCCAGATAATCTGGTATTTCTCGTGAGAGGTACAACGCGACAGGTAAAAGAGAATCTTGACGCAACGTCGATTGGGGTTGCGCTTTTTGAAATGCACGTGATCAGTGCAAGAGATCAATCATGGCCTGCTGCTATCCCGTTACCGCTGACCATCCAGTGGGCAGGCGATACCCGGGAAGCGATGGTGCAAATGGAGCAAGCCGTGTACGCTGAAATGCGAGAATGCACGGGCTGACTTCATCCGCCTGATGAAAGCGGGGTTGCGCTGTTTTGAGGGCACTATCCAGCCTGAGTCTGCCCTGTTGTTGAAACCAATGCAGGCAGAAATTAGATATTCGTCTTCAGCAGCAACTTTTTAAATGTCACGGCATTATGATCTGCAGTATCCCGTTCCGGCTCTTCAGCCAATTCGATATTGGGGAAGCGCTTGAACAACTCGCTGATACTCAGGTACAACTGGCGCTTGGCCAGCGCAGCCCCAATGCAGAAGCGCGGCCCAGATCCAAACAAAACATCGCGGTTGAACACTCTTTTAACATCAAACGTCTCGGGGTCTTCATAGTAGTCCGGGTCGTGATCCTTGAGGTGCGGCATCATCAACACCATTTGTCCCTTGCGCTGTCCCTCCCGAATACTAGATCGTATTGATTTACTTGACTATTTTTAGGCATCTCGCAATATATCTGGCCGAGAGAATTTCGGGATTTTCATAAAGGCGCTACCCCTGTGTTCAGCAACTGGAGTCCAGAAGGAAATCTACTCACAACAGCCCGTTTATCTGTCCTTGTACTTTAGATTTTCTCGCAATCCCCCCCTTGAGTAGTGACTGTACTTTATAACCCAGGTCTCGGTGACTTGAACTCAGAACTTGATCTGCGTCAATGCGACACATCGGTGATTAGGTCAACCTAGTTCGCTCAGGAATGTATCCATACTATATAACGAGGAGCATCACCATGACCCAGCACCTGCTACAGGAACATACCGAACAAGACCAACTCATCGTGCGCCGGCTGGCAACTGTAATCGGCAGTTTCATTGCCTTCACCGCTATCCTGGCGATCACCATCGGGGTAATAATGGGCTGATCCGGGCACACCGCCCGCAGACAATCAGGCGGCGGCGTGCAGGTCTGTCCCTCCTGAACATTCCATCATCTTGTTTTTATTGACTTTTTTCATCACGCAGTGAAGAGTGGCGAGCCCATTACCGTGGATTGAATGAACTTCCAATGGCAGCCTCGGTTACCGATTCGCCAGGCAAAGCAACTTCTTCGACGAATTCCGACTGGGCGCTGCCGTAGCGTGTAACGGCAGATCTCATATTGTGTAACGTTCTTTTCACAGATATCACCGCAGCATGATTCGCTACCCAGACTGGAATCCAGCCACCCGGGTCACCATAAACCTGATAGATCACTTCAACCCAGCCGTCTTTTTCTGGTTGCAGTTTCCAGTAACCGCCAAACCTGGGAACACGCACGAATTCATCCTTTGTTGCAATGAACCCGGGAAAGTTTGTGATTGCTATGGTGATTACTTTTGTCACCGTGTGCTGCTGGTAGTCAAAGCGTACGACAGTATCTCGGTCGCGCATGGGCCAGGGTGCATCGACAATCCCGTAGACATAAGCTTGCGCATAGCCAACTTCTTTCAAAATAGTAGCGCCGCCGCTGCGATAAACCCAATGATTATTGAACTCTGCATCTTTCAGCAATGCCATCACCGCGTTTAGTGATGCCTTCACACGGGTTACCCCTTTTATCTCCTTTAAGTCCGAACCCTCATAGTCGCGTCGTTGTACGACCAGGTTTTCGGCTTCAAAGACAAGCTCCCACCCATTCGCCTGTGTGGTCGATGGGACCAGCAGAGTGATAAGAACACCAAGTAGCCCGATTAGTGGGAAAAGAATTTTCATCGGAAAATGTATATGTTAAAACGCCATTTTTGATTGTGGTTGAAGGATGGCACCCATGTCGAACCTTATCCTTGTAGTCACACTTATTCTTTCATCACCCAAACCTCCGCGTCAATCAGCAACCCCAAATTCAGTGCACACAGGGCATGTGCCGATGTCTCATCCATTTGTAGAAAGACTGATTGGCAGCATTCGGCATGAGCTACTGGATCACACACTCTTTTGGACAGCGACCGCCCTTGATAATAAACTCCACGATTATCAGTGCTATTACACCAAGTACCGAGCGCATTCTGGGCAGGATGGTGCGACTCCAATCAAATCAGCAAACAAAAAGTTATCGACATCAATGAATATCCATGGAAGAAGCACTACCCTGGACTGTTTGAATTGCCTATTGCTGCCTGAATTACCATTTCGCCAGGGACAAGTGCAGAGATGCGATAAGAATGTCACCGGCACGATCGAGAACGCCAACAATTTAGTTTTCTACAGGGACAGGAGAAAATAGAGCACTTGCGATCTGCCCTGCCGCAAGGCTGACTCTCTAAAATCCAAGTCGCTAAAATTCTAGTCGCTCCATCCACAGCCTGGCGCGAACCTTGTCCTTGTAAGCATGGCCGAACAGCCACACCCCTGAACCGTCCGCTATTATTCCCTCGATGACCACCGATGTATCGTTGGGAGTGTGGCCGCGAGCAAGCACGCTCCCGTTCCGGTCAATAAGAATAACGTGGCTGTCCCCATTACGCTGATCGGTTCCATGCAAGTAGAAACGGCCGTCCGGAGATGGCGCAAATGTCGTTAGCTTTAGCTCAAGTTGCTCGGCAATTACTGCCAGGTAAATTTCGTTGCTTTCCCCACTATGATCAAACTCCACCAGGTAGGGGCCATGATTCGGAGGCTTGAGTTTCCGGTTGGCTGTAACCCTGGTAAGAAATGCGTAGCCAGCACCCGCCTGCTTCACCATTTCAACGCGATTGGGTCCAATATTCTGGTAGCTTGTAGAACGGTTCGCGTTGTATTTAGTGGTTAGTAAGTCCATCCACTGCTGCTGCCCCTGCAGTTGCTCTTGAATCTGCTGCATGGTTGTCGGCGGAGGAACATTGGGTTGGCCCAAGGGCATGATGTCTCGCTCGATGGCCGTAGACGTCAGCGAAAGAATTCCGGTGGTATCAACAATCAACACGCGGCTTTCACGGGCGACATGTGCAGTCATGCCGCTGGCATGTGTCGCTTCATTCGCGGGAATTTTCAGGCCACTTGCCAAATCGGTGCTGTCAACGGGAGTCATGCTTATGATATAGCCCCCACCACCATTGTTGGTATGAAACCAGGAAGATACAGAGACATTGTCTTCGATAGCAGAGGCGGTGTCGCTGCCCAGTGTCTTACCCTCTGGCGATATTTTTACCCAGCCGAAATACAGCCTGTCCTTGCGACTGTTGCCGCCTTTGGTTGCCGCACACAAGAGGTTGCCGTCACTGGTGGCGATTGCACAGGTCGACGGGCGCCAGGTCTCACTGTCAATTTTGGCTTTAAGCTTGCTTATGTCTACCGAAAAAAGCAATCGCTGTCCCGATATGGACCACCGCTCCAGGGCGGTCGGCGCAACGTCTGGGCCAACGTGTCTTACAAAGAGAATTTCGTCATAGCCACGCCGCAGTGCGAGCGCAGCATGGTCGTTCGCTTGTTTGCTGCTTACATGATGATTCGTGACCTTGCCAGCCGGCGTCATTTGAGCAACGTAAACATGAAATTTCCAGTCGGGCAGCCCATACTGAGTGAGGTCGGGAAACGATGAATAGAGTACCCGCAAATTCCCTTTGTAGGTGTCCCAGTCCCATAGCCAGGCGTGATACATGATATCGTCGCGATCAACCAGTTGCGCGCCAAGTGACTTGGCCGTCGGTGGGGCAAGCAACACCGGGCTGACGGCCGGTTTGTTCATTTCAGCCAGTTGTTTCTCGCGCTTCCGGGCACTTCTTTCAGCCTTTGCCTGCGCCGACCGGACTTTGCGCTCAGCTCTTCGATCCTCTTCAGTTTTGGTGGGCAGGATACGCTCAACCATTTCAGCCCGCGTAGCCTCATCCGTGTAGGTACACAATTGCTTCATGGTTTCCCGCATTTTCCGGGCCAGCTCTACGTTTTGGTCCGGATAATTACCAGTGGCGATGCGTTTCTCAATCTCTGCCACTTCGGCGCTACAGTCAGATTGTGCCAAGGCAGCGGTTATCAACAGGCTTAATACCAGGAAAAGGCCAAATTGGAAGCACAGGATTGGTCGATTCATTACATAAAATTCCAGTGGTGTAACAGTTATCGAATACACCTTATATAGCGCAAGGGAATTTATTTGCACGATCTAATTTAGGCCGATTCAAAAGCTTGTGCCTGGCGAATTTCCACTTTTCAAATAGAATCAAGCAGTTAAATCTAGCCACCCTACCCCCTTTCGGTGGCCCGTAAAACGTATGGATGGCTGCGAGGAAAACTCTCCCTTCGCACGCACAAGGCCCAAGCAGCACCTACCAGCAGCAATTCCAGCTCGGAACAAGCTCGAAGTTCGGTTTCAAAAACCCCTTCCATTTCTTCAACTTACTGCCAACCAGCTCGGTATTCCCCCACCACCAGTATCGGCATAGGCTCGGTGTCGGTCACCTCTCCCCTACCCCCGGAAAGAATCTGTTACGTTTCTTCGACTTACTGGCCAAACTCTCCACAGACCACCCAACTCATAATCGGAGGGTGTGTCACTGGAATCGCGGTGCGCCATATATTCATAATATAATCATAGGGTTATGGGAAACACACCTTCCGACTCCGTGAGTGGTGGCATAGGCTGGAGTTGGAGGGCGTAGAGCTCCGATTCATGAGCGAGTCAGCTAGACATCATCTCCTGTACAATTCACCTTCCACGCGCCCGTAGCTCAGCTGGATAGAGTAACTGGCTTCGAACCAGTTGGTCGGGAGTTCGAATCTCTCCGGGCGCGCCAAACAATTGGCAAAAAGCCTGTTTTACGCTCCAACCCCAGGGCTTCTGCCCTTCCACTAACAGAACATTTCTTCATATCTTCGGCGTGACTCCATCTCATGTCGCTCAATTTGGACAATCAACTGATCAAAGACTACGATAATTAGGGGCTCGTTGTGGAGCTCTCCGGAAGGTTATGCCGTGTTCATGTTTGGCTTGTCCAAAAAATGGGTGCCCGCTAAGCAGTAACTTCGGCATGCGCCAACTCCACTTTGGCTCTATTGTTTCTGCTGCTCGTTAGCTGGCAACACCGAGGGGCTGGGCAAAGTCGCCCGGGACCGAATTAACGGGTCCAGATATGAAGTATTAGAAACCATATAAGGAATACCCTATGCCAAAACGTAGAGACATACGGATCGCCATCGGCCCACAGCAAGGGCGCAAGGCCTTTATGATTCGCACTATACGGCCCCTGGATCGCCCCAATCCCGGGCAGGAGCGGGTGGCCAGGGCAAATGGATTCTCACTCCACGCGGGGTTGAGCTGCGAAGGACATCAAAAAGAGAAGCGCGAACGGCTTGCAATGAAGACCAGGACATCATAGACAAAATCCTGGCTCATCTTCGCGATAAGGAACATACATGCCCTACACCGCCACTACTGACGCCACCGGCCAGAGCGCCGCCCGAAACGTTGCCTCTTTTCGCCGGCAAGGAACCTGGCTCTACACCGCTCAACCAACACGGACGCCAGCGCGTGGTAACAGCTGAGTAAACCAGTTGGTACAGACAGGTGTGTGCCCCACCTCACGAACGAGCAGATTTGATGGGCAGGACCGTCTATGCAATCACGATTCCGGGTAACAATACGGCAAGATTGCGAACCTTTCCGGTTCAGCAACTAGATCACAGGAGAAAATCTGCTCACAACATCCCCTTAGTACGAATGGCACTTACTTAATGGTTCAAAGCCTAATCTCTCGACGAGTCATTCCCGCGCAGGCGGGAACCCAGCGGGCTGTAGACCCCTTGGATCCCCGCCTGCGCGGGGATGACGAGCTTAAGTAAGTGCCATTCCCCTTAGTACTTCTTATACTTTGTCCAGGAAGTTTGACAGAAGTGGACCCCGGATCTGAGACAGTAGCATAAGTGTAAATCCTGAGGTAATTTAGATCACCACAGGAGAGGATTATGAGACGTAAAAGACGAAACCATTTGCCGGGATTCAAAGCCAAGGTCGCGCTGGCGGCGATTAAAGGCGACAGGACACTGGCGGAGCTCGCAGAGCAATTTGACGTACACCAGAATCAAATTCAAGACTGGAGGAAACAATTACTTGATCAAGCCGATACTGTATTCGGCAGCGGCCAAGATCGCAAGACAGCCGATGAAGCTCACCTGAAAGATCTGCATGCCAAGATCGGGGAGTTGGCGCTGGAGAATGATTTTTTAGCCAAAGCGCTCGGTCGTTGAGTACGGCCGAGCGCAAGAAGAAAGTGGACAAGGCGCATAAACTCCCCATCAGTCGACAATGCCGGGCGCTGGATATCAGCCGCTCCTCCGCCTACCGGAAAGCGGCAGGTGCCAGTGCCGAGGACATCGATCTGATGCGCAAGCTGGATGAGCTGCATCTGAAGCGCCCCTTTAAAGGCTCTCGCCGACTGCGCGATGACCTCTGGGTATAGCCACGGCCTTCAGGTCAACCGCAAGCGCGTACAGCGCCTGATGCGGCTCATGGGCATACGCGCCCTGCATCCGGGCGCGAAAACGACGCGCCCCAACCCAAAGCACAAGGTTTACCCTTATTTACTGCGGGAATTGGAGATCAATCGGGTTAATCAGGTCTGGTGCACTGATCTGACTTATAGTGCGCCCAACCTCGGAAGGCGTCTGGAAGACGCTGCCTGAGCTAGAGCGTGTTTGGAATGCACTCGGATTTTTAAAAGGAGGAAATAAAGAAGAGTGCCCGCTTTCTGTTATGAGAAAGCGAGAGCCGAAGCGGCGGTGACCTGTTGTACATTAACAGGGTGATACCTTAATTTTTTTTACACAGGACATGATTATTACGTCGGCAGCAACTTGGAAACGCTTATAGATCGAAACTTCCAAGAAAAGATTGAGTTATACGCATCACCATTTCTTGGACTACTACACGCGTCCAACTCG
>PVMK01114723.1_pt1 | contig 30895 bp, 35 predicted proteins | sample 1853481 | NCBI WGS metagenome assembly PVMK01 (sample SAMN08533507, study PRJNA380276) | Marine sediment metagenome, whole genome shotgun sequencing project.
GCTGGTCATTGAACGTCAGAAGAGCTATTAAAAATAGTCCGCTCCCCTTTGCGGTGCGAACTTACACTCTGCCGGACCTTTTTGTCGGCAAGATGCACGCTATTTTGTGCAGGCGGTGGAAAAATCGGGGAAAGATCGCAACCGGAGGCCGTCGCGGAAGGATGTCGCAATTTGCGATTTCAAGTTCGGGTACTAAGCGAGTGCAAAAACAAGATTGACACAGTATGCATTAATTGCTATTTTTATGCATAAAGGAGGTCGATTATGCGAACAACACTTGATCTGCCGGAAGAGCTTATCAATGAAGCCATGAAGGCTACCCACATCCAGACTAAAACAAAAGTAATTATCACTGCCCTCGAAGAGCTTATTAGAAAATCAAAAATTGCAGAGATTAAAAAATATAAAGGAAAAATTGATTTAGATATTGATTTAGATTCAATCAGGGGCCGCCAATGTCGGTTTTAGTAGACACCTCTATTTGGATTGAATACTTCGGGAATGGAAATAATTTCGAAAAGTTAGATATTTTAATAGATGAAAATCTTGTCGTTACAAATGATTTAATTCTCGCTGAGTTGATTCCGTTTTTGAAAATCAGAAATCAAAGAAAACTGATTAACTTACTGTATAAAATAAACAAATTAGAGATTGTGATTAATTGGAAGCAAATCATAGATTACCAGTATAAATGTTTAAAAAAAGGCCTAAATGCAATCGGCATACCTGACCTAATAATTACCCAAAATGCAAAACAGAACCACTGCAGCATTTATTCCTTGGATAATCATTTCAACCTCATGCAAAACATTCTGGAAATCAAGCTGATAGACCGTTAAAACACTGAGGTTTGTGTTGTTGCCCCAAACAGCAGCTATGTTTCTGTTGGCCTCTAATGAGGGGCTCAGATGGGGAACTGTTCTCTTGTTTTTCTTTAAAACAAGAGCGCTATTATTCTACGATCCCAATTATCCATGGGACAGTTAGTCCATTTAGTCAACCACGTTTCCAATTTTCACCCAATTTTCCATGATGAATCAAGAATTAAACGTTGTTGTTATGCCCAACGGTTCCCTCCAGTTGGAATGGACGGACACAGAGGAGGTCATAAACAAGAGCAGCCGACTGTTACAACAAGAAATATACAAACGTTTCTCTGCCAATAACGATTCATGGCTCCTGTTTTTGGGCTTTTGCGATCATGAGGTCTCGCTTTCCCCTTCCCTTGATTACTGGCGAAATTTTAGCGGGGCCTTTGCCACGAAATTGAGCCAAACACCTGATCTGGAAATCGGCGTCATAAAGTCAGGATTTTGATAGACAATAGATGAATTGAGGCTACATTTAGAGCAGGCCCCATTGATGATCGGCTCAGAATACTTAAGCGCTGAATTGCTTGAAGCTGTATGGGTAAAATTAAACAATGCATTTGGCGTTTGCGATTAAATCTTATGACGGAACCGTTGAAGATTTTATCAGGACTTACAGCCCAAATGTGCACCTTGTGGGCAGGGTATTTTTCCATCTTGTAGAAAATAAGAGTAACGATTATCCCTTTGCTTTTATGGCAACTTATTCAACCCGGATCAACAAACAGGGAAGATCCAAACATCTGCCGCTCAAACACGCGTTGCAGGAATATGAAAATGATAATAAAAAGCTGCTGGAGCTTCTTGCAACCGTTCATCGAGCCGCAGAAAGGAGCCCGCTAATTGCAGATCTTATTGAAACCGGAGAACTGTTCCACCCCTTTGTCTGGACTGCAGAAGATGCATTTTCTTTTTTAAAAGGGTTCCTATTTACGAAGAGTCAGGTATTTTGTGCAGAATTCCAAATTGGTGGAAAGGTAATAAAGCAAGTGTAAGACTAAATTTTAGCGTTGGTGATTCAAAGCCCTCCTTTGTCGGCATGGATGCAATCTTAAATTTCAATGCCCGCTTGTTTCTCGGGGATACACAAATCTCTGAAAAGGAAGCGAGGCAATTATTAAGTGAATCAGAAGGGCTGGCCTTCATTAAAAACAAATGGGTGGCGGTTGATCCGGAAAAACTGAAACAGACACTGAATGCCTATGAAAAAGCAAAAAAATTGATGGCTAAAGAAGGTTTTAGCTTAAAGGACGCCCTTAGGATGCAGCTTGCGCCTGAGAAATTACTGGATGTTAATACGCAAGAAATAGATTGCGGCATCTCAAACGGAAAATGGCTAAAATCGGTCATCCAGAAAATGCTAAATCCTGAACTTATTACTTCAGTAAAGCCCGGCAAGGCATTTAAGGCCAAGTTAAGGGATTATCAACAGAAAGGGCTAAGCTGGTTGTATTTCTTGCATTCCTTACAGTTTGGAGCCTTTCTGGCAGATGATATGGGCCTTGGCAAGACCATCCAGGCACTGGCCTTTTTAAATATCGTTAAATCCAAACTCAAGGAATCAGGGAAACCATATAAAGCAAGTCTCTTGATAATTCCGGCCTCCCTTATTGCCAACTGGGAAAGTGAAATTAGGCGTTTTTCACCTAACATCAAATTTTATATCGCGCATCCAGGAGCTAATTCAGGGAAAAAGGACGTGTCAAAAGACAAAGAATCACCAGATGGATTTGATCTTGTTATTACAACATATGCCTTGGTTCAAAAGTATAAATGGCTCCAATCATATTCGTGGAACTACATCATTTTAGATGAGGCCCAGGCCATCAAAAATCCGGGGACAAAAAAGGCCAGGGCAATAAAAAAGCTCTCTTCCTGTAACAGGATTATAATGACAGGTACTCCTATTGAGAACGGGCTGTCAGACCTCTGGTCCTTATTCGATTTTTTAAATCCGGGATTACTCGGGAATGCCGGAGAGTTTAAAAAATTTACAAAAAACCTAAATCATGACTCCTCTGGATATTCAAGACTGCGCAAAATTATCGGCCCATACATTTTGAGGCGATTGAAAACCGATAGGGCGGTCATATCCGACCTCCCGCAAAAGGTTGAGATGAAAACATATGCCCCCCTTAGCAAAAAACAAATCTTTTTATATGAAAATCTGGTCAAAGAGATAAAGGGGGCCATCGCGGAAACAGAAGGGATTCAAAGAAAGGGACTCATCCTTTCTTCCCTTATGAAATTCAAGCAGATCTGCAATCACCCGGATCAATATATCGGAACCGGAGGTTTTGAAGAAAAAGACAGCGGCAAGTTTTTAAGGCTTCGTGAAATTTGTGAAACAATATACGAAAAAAGAGAAAAGGTCCTGGTTTTTACACAATTTAAGGAAATAACGGAACCGCTTCATGATTTTTTGGAAAGCATATTTAATCGAAAAGGCCTGATTTTGCATGGAAGTGTGCCCGTAGGTAAACGAAAGAAGATTATTGAGCAATTTCAAAGCCAACGCTATGTTCCATTTATGGTATTATCCCTGAAAGTCGGCGGGGTCGGGTTGAATTTGACAGAGGCAAACCATGTAATTCATTTTGACCGGTGGTGGAATCCTGCCGTAGAAAACCAGGCAACCGACCGGGCGTTCAGGATTGGACAAAAAAAGAATGTTATTGTGCACAAATTTTTGACCAAAGCTACGGTGGAAGAGAGGATTGATAAAATGCTAGAAGAAAAAGCCAAGTTGTCACGCGACGTTGTTGCCGGCACCGGCGATGCCTGGATAACCGAGATGAAAAATGATGAATTAATGGATCTTTTTAAGTTAGCACTATAAAATTGCTGCGTAATTTTATATAATGCCCGCTTCCGGCGGACTCAACAATTGAGAAGTTATAGAAAATACACTTAAGAGATGATTATGGGATATTGGGGCTATCCGCGTTATGTATCCGTTGCTGAAAAGAAAGCAAAAGCAGCCAGGAAACTAAAACAGTTAAGAAAGAAAAATCCTGATATAAAACCGATTCTTCTTGAAGGAAGGGCTATCGCCCGGACCTGGTGGGGCAAGTCATGGAACCTCAACCTTGAACGGTATGCAGACTACAGCAATCGTATTGGCCGGGGGCGCAGTTATGTCCGTCATGGCGCAGTGCTGGATCTTCAAATCGATCCCGGCAAAGTCGAATCCCTTGTTCAGGGAACAAGATCAAAGCCATATTCTGTCGTAATCAAAATAAAGGCTGTTAATAAAATGATCTGGAAGGACATTAAAGCTGCCTGTGAAGGGAAAACTGGATTCCCTGCAGGAGCTTTTGGCCGGAAAATTTCCCAAAGCATTAGATGACATATTCATGGCCCAGGGGAAGGGGCTGTTCCCTTCGCCCAAAGAGATTGATTTTAATTGCAGTTGTCCCGACTGGGCCTATATGTGCAAACATGTGGCTGCAACCCTGTATGGGCATTGGCGCCAGGCTTGATAAAGACCCGAGCCTATTTTTCAAGCTTAGAAAAGCTAAAATGAAAGATCTGGTGACACAGACCATAGAAGATAAGACCCGCAAATTGCTTAAAAAAGCCAAGAAGAAAACGACAAGGGTCATTGACGAATCAGATCTGGCAGATGTGTTCGGCATTGATTTTGAAGAACCTGTTGTTGTAAAAAAGAAAAGGGCAAAAGCTCCAAAAAGGGCTTCAAGGAGAAAAAAATCATTAATGCCCGCATCTAAAAAAACTAAGGCCAGATCTGCAACTGGAAAGCCCGCAGCCAAAACACCACCCCAAAAGGCTTCGCCCAAAATAAGAGACAGATCTCTATTTGACACGGTTGTGGGCATTATCAAAAGAAGTAGAAAAGGAATTACCGCCTGCCGGGATTAGAGAAAAAACAGGGCTTGACGATAAACAGATAAGAAATATTGTTTACAAAGCAAAAAAACAGGGTCGGATTAAGAACTTGAAAAGAGGTGTTTATATCCCGGCTCCGGGCACCACATCTTAAAGCCTTCAGAAAAACCCATTTCACTGGGACCCGTTATACGGGACTTACCGGAGGTGAGATTCAACACATTTCGATTGCTGCTTTGCAAATCAAATTCTAAAACCGGATATCAGATGAAAAAACAGGTAGTACAGACCGCCTGCGATGCCGATCAGGCCGGCGATCAGCAGGGCGACCCGCCGTCGGCCGGCCCGGCGTTCTCTGATCTCTTCTTTTTCATTTAAATACTCGATAGCGGTGTCAATAACGGTCTTGCGCAGAGCGAGCATCGAGGGTTTGCGGCAATGCGGACATAACTCGAGAAAACTGCCCAGGTCTTTGGTTTCGTAGTGATAGCGACTGACGTACTGGTGCGGTGTGCTGATGGTTTCATCGATTTTTTTCCTCGGCCGGCTTTCTAAAAGAATCAGGGATCTTTCCTCGTTGATGATGCCGGATTCAACATCTAAAATAGTCGTTTCCCCCCGATTTATTTTTTTTGCCTCCATTTTTCCCACCTTACCTGTTGAAGTGATTTAATCCGCCAGAGGCGGCCGAAACCTTATTCCTATTTAACCGCGTTCTGGTGCTCAAGTGCGGATATTTGAGTACCGAAGCTTGATGGTTTCGTAAAAAGTCCTATCGCCGGTCATTGCGAGGAACGAAGTGACGAAGTAATCCCATGATTTCAGATACTTGGATTGATAGAGATTGCTTCGCTGCGCTCGCAATGACAGCTTGGCAGACTTTTTGCGAGTAAATCAAGCTTAAATTTCAAATTCCCCCGGAATTAAAACGTGCAGAATTCATGCCGAAATTTCCGGGCAGCTATATCTGCTGAAATCATAGGTAGTTGCGATTTCAGGGAAACATTTTTCACAGGTGGTTTTGTGGATTAAACTAAACAAAAACGGGTAGAATTTTTCATATTTTTAAGGAGTTATATAGATTGCTATAAGCATAGTTTCCCCGATTTTGGATATTGCTACTATTTGTATTAAAACAATGTAATATCAGCAAATTGCCTTAAGATATTCCTATTTTTGCCGATAGTCACATATGGAACCATTGTAGAACCCATCACACGGGACAAATGCAAATGGATAAAAAAACGCAAAATGAGTCCGAAACACAGACCGAACTGGAATCATCTGCGGACAATGATCCCGGTCCTCTCTGAGAAACATATCGATCAGAATTCTGAATTATTAGAAAATGTTTCAAGCGAACCTGAAAGTAAAGGTTCAGAAATAAAAACGCCTTCTTTAGATCAAGATCCCAATGATGGTTCCATCGAGGAAATAGATGATAGGGAAGAAGGGGGAAGTGATGTTGAGGGAGATGATGTAGACGAACAAACGCAAATCGAATCTGAAGCCGACGATGCTGAAGAACAAACCGATGATCTTGCGGAAGGAAAAATAATTGAAACATCTTCAAGAAAAATATCAGCGCTTAAAGTGGCTGTATCGGCTGTCGTAATTGCCGCTGTCTTTGCCGGTTTTTTCGTTTTTGACAACAAAGCAGAGATTAAAGCAAACTCAGAAGAGGCATCAAAAACTTCAGAAAACCGGGCAGATTTCTCCAAACAGACAGAAAAAAAATAACATTATCAAACCGATCGCATCTGAAATCAGCAGTATTTACAATGCCCAAATAGAAGCAATCAGCACACTCAGAGACACCTTGCTGCGCAAGCAAGAAGAAGTTAGGCGTCTTAAAAAGCACTACCAGGACGGCATTGAAGAACTGGAAAAAGAGATTGCTGATGAATTGCAAAAAGGTGAAATCAGCACCTTTTTGCAGGCCATGGAAAATAAAGGCACTGCCTTTACGCTGCGGACCATTCAGCGCCGGCAGGCCTATATTCAACAGCTTGAACGGCCTTCGAAATGGATTTTTAAAGCCTGCGAGGAGCTGCTGTATATAAAGCGGCAAACGGTGATGGACATTCAGGTAGCCGAGATTGCCGCTGGAATTGATATGAACAAACACGTGCGGCACATCAACGCTGCGGTTCGAAAATATCAACCCACTGCAGACAAACTCGCGCTGGACATGACAAATGCACAGCCGGAGCCGCTTGAAATCATATGGGACCGCATTCAAGATAAAACACGGCAGTATTCTTCGATTCGGGCCCATTCCAAAAACCAGATCATATCCGAACAAATTTGCACCGGAAATTTTACGGACTTAACTGAACTTTCCGAAATTTCCACTGAAATCGCTAAATGCGTCACTGAGATGCAGGGTTCGGACCTTTTTCTCAACGGTCTGACCGAAATTTCGCCCGGTGCCACCAGACAGCTGGTTCAATGGAATGGAAGCTGGATTTGTTTAAACGGCGTCAGGGCCCTTTCACCGCGTGTGGCCCATTATCTCTTTCAGTGGGACGGCAACTGGATATCTTTAAATGGTTTAACCGAATTCCCCGCTGAAATTGGCGAGCCGCTTTTAAAATGGGGCGGCCATCAGCTGGAGCTTATGGGTTTGCAATATGCCGAGGATTTCCCCGGAAGAATAGCGCTGAAATATCTTGCCCGGTGGGAACGAGCCGGGCGGGAAAATTATTTGTTCCCGCAAAGCGTTAGAAAAAAAATTGACGAATTACAGAGGAACTAGAATGGAACAGCGCGTCCCCGGCACATGTATCTTATCAATTCTGGTGCTGTTGATATTATTTAACCTGGCGTCAGCCGGCAGCCCTAAAACAGAAGCCCTGGAGCAAAAGATATATGAAATTTCATCTTTGCGGGTAAAGATTATTGACAAAATCGATCAGTCCGTTGAAATGCGGACCCGCCTTGAGCAAAACCTGGCTGAGCTGCGAGAAGAAATCCGATCCGAACAGAGCCGCAGCGGAATTTATTCGCATCAGGAAGCCATGCAAAATTTGCGGATCCGATACAACCTCAGCTTAATCCAAGTTTTGCAAGCCTATGTCAGTCGACTTAATGAACGAATTGCCTATTTTCAAACCGGCAATGCACGCTTAAAGTTTTTTGTTCATCAGATCAAAGACGATATTGCCGTAATTAATACCCTGAAAGATATGAAAATTGAAAATTTAATCGAAGGCATCAACCGTGTGTTGGATGAATTTATCCCCGAGACGAAAAAACAGATTTTTAATGTGGCCGATATTCGTATTCTGCCCACCGAACGCGTCTGGGACCAAATAAGCATTGAATCCCGGTTGAATTAAAGGACAACGCGAGAGATTATACCGGTTGTCATAAATTTGTTCCGTTTGCCGGATTTCCTAACAGGAGACAATATAATGTGTAACGGTATGAAATTATAATAAACCTGACAACCGCTATATTATAATGAAGAAAAATTATTAGAGCGTTTGGATCAGGCCATATTGGACGTTATCGACAACCCGGAGAAGACACAACAAACTACTGCTATCGGAACGTTATTATGACAAACGCTCTAAATCAGGGATTGAAGGGGCGGGTTTTATGAAGAGATTTACCGTAGCCGCTTTGTTTTTAGCTATAATTTTGATCTGTACGTCATGTTGGGGTCCCAAAAAATCAATTGAGGAAGAAAAGGTATTGAGCGCTCTATCGAATATTCAAATAAACCTTGAAACCAACGTTAGCTATGAACAGTTTCTCGAGTTGCTGGGTCGGGCCAAAATCGAAATCGATATTTTAAAAAGCAGTGGTAAAAATAATCGCTGCTTTATGGGCGCAGTCGATAAATGCTATGCCTTTTACTTCACCGGCGGAAAGGCCTGGAAACAAAAATTGGAAACAACCGATGAGGCCCGCAAAAGCGATATGGATCTGACCCTGTCCGTTCTGCAGTCTCAGGCCGCACTTAGCATCCAAATGGCGAATAATTGCTACAAAAATTGAACTCGCTTATAATAGCCCTTTGTCTTTTAAAATTGACATGGATCTCTGGCCGATGGTGGTGACCTGGGTCAGCGCCTGGGTAAGGTGATAACCGGCTTCGTGCGCAACGCTGGAATTAATCATCACAATGGCAGTGTCAATGTTTTTTTCCACTTCCACCCAGAGTTCATTCGGAGCCGCTTTTTTGCAAATAAGGATTTCACTGCCGATCATATCAACGATGGCCTTTATTATTTTTTCGGCACCCGGTTTATCTGCTTCAGGGAGGGCTTTGTACAATTCAATCGCCTGGGTTGCCCAAATCAACCCCGCTTTTATCTTTTCGCTTTGTGAAAATGCGGTAATGGCATCACGAATTTGCATAAGAGTAATCTCTTTCAATAGGCCCTGTTATGCCCTTTGTTACAGAATGTGTTTTAAATAGCCGGAGTGATGCAGCAAATTCGATTGCGGATTTTAGATTGCGGAATGCGGATTAAAATATAATATGAGTTGATAATTGAGTAAAAAAGGGCATCCTTTATCAATCCGAAATCTGCAATCTGCATTCCGAAATCTGCTTAACTCCGACACTGCAGCAGTAAAAAACCAGCAGAATCCAAAAACACTTCGCTGTATACGGTCGCGAGACGCTACTTTCGATTGATCATCGCTGCCGTATAACCCGCACCAAAACCATTATCAATGTTGACCACGGCCACATTCGAACTGCAGCTGTTGAGCATTGCAAACAGGGCCGTCAGGCCGCCGAGGCTGACCCCATACCCCACGCTGGTCGGCACGGCAATCACCGGGCGACTGACCATCCCGGCAACAACGCTGGGCAAGGGCGCCTTCCATTCCGGCAACCACAACAAGCACCGCTGCTTTTTCAATGGCCTCTTTATGGCTAAACAGGCGATGAATGCCCGATACACCCACATCAAAAATGGTTTCCACCCCGGTTGCCCAACGCTTTAGCTGTCAAATATGCTTCTTTGGCAACCGGTATGTCCGACGTACCGGCTGAAATAATGCAAATGGTCCCACGGCCGATGATTCGGGGTTTTTTAAGCTGCCCATACAATCATTCTGGCATCCGGGTGATAAACCGCATCCGCAAAGCGCGCGACAACCGCATCGGCTTTATTTTGTTCAAGGCGGGTCACCAGAACAATGCTTTCCTGATCTTTCATTTTATCCATGATGCCGATGACCTGATCGGCGCTTTTCCCCTGCCCGAAAATAACTTCCGGAAACCCTTTGCGCAGAGAACGGTGATGATCAACATGGGCGTATTCAATATCTTCGTAGCCGATATGGCGCAGTTTCGCGGCAGCATCTTTAACCGGCAGCCGGCCTTCCGCCACCGATTTCAGAAGGGCATGTAATGATTCGTTATCCATTCTATTCTTTGATTTCCTGTTCAACGATGCCACCGGACCCCGGTGAAACCCGTTTGACCGGTCGGTCTGGATGAGCTCAGCGGTGCCCGGGCCAATTTTTCCAGGTCTTTTATTTTTCTGAGCATGGATGCCAGGCGTTTATCGATGGTCGATTTTGTTAATTCCAGATCTCTTTGAAAATTTTTCCTGGCTTTCAGCAGTTCCAGCTGCAATGCGTCTTTATTCAGCATCCGGCTGGACAGCGATGATAGATCGGTTTGAATGGCTGCCAACTCTTTTGGAATGGTGCCCAACTCTTTTAAGGTTTTATCGGTATTTGCAGAAAGCGTGGATAGCTGCTGCTTTAGATCGTTGTCCCGGGCCTGCAGTTCGGTTGTCACGGATTTGATGGGCTTTTAACTCTTGGCGGATGGGGTTTAAGGCCTTATCGATTTTAGCGATGGCAGCCTGCTGATCTTTTTTGGTCGCCTTGGTCGCGTTTATTTTAGCGACGGTGGCTTCGGCCTTTTTAAGATTGTTTTTCATGGCTTTATCCACTTTTTCGAGGGCCGCCAGTTTCTGGGTTAAGGCGACCTCCAAATCACCGTATTTTACCGATAATGCTGCAAAATTTTCTTCCAGCTGGGTGGAAAGATTTTGAATTTCCATCGCCCCGGTGTCCTGGCTCTGACTGACCCGGCTGGTGATGTCGCGGTAGGAAATGTAAAAAACAACCCCGATAAGAACCGGGAATTAGAATCGATATAATGGTCACCCGGTGGCTTAATTTTTCAACCCGCCGATCCTTGATTTCTTCCTGATAGAGCGTTTGCTCAGAATCCGGTTCATCATCTCCATTAAATTTAAATGAAGAATAATCTTCGTCGTCAATCATGGTCACTATCCCTTTTTTATTCCCATTCGATGGTGCTGGGCGGTTTCGAGCTGATGTCATAGACGACCCGGTTAACCCCGTCGACTTCATTGATTATCCGATTGGAAATTTTCCCAAGCAATTTATGCGGCAATTTTGCCCAATCCGCCGTCATGGCATCTTTGCTGGTGACTGCCCGAATGGCGACTATATTTTCATAGGTCCGTTGATCACCCATTACCCCTACGCTTTTCAGGGGCAGCAGAACGGCAAAAGATTGCCATAATTTTATATAATATCCCGGCATTTTTAATCTCTTCAAGTAAAACGTCGTCTACATCCCGCAATATTCGCAGACGTTTGCGGGTGATCTCACCCCAAAACTCTGACGGCCAGGCCCGGGCCGGGGAAGGGTTGACGCCAGACCAGATCATCCGGCAGCCCCAGCTCCTTGCCCAGCAGGCGAACTTCGTCCTTAAACAGGTATCTGAGGGGCTCAATGAGCTTTAATTTCATTTTTTTAGGCAGCCCGCCCGACATTATGATGGGATTTGATGACCGCTGTCGGACCGCCGAAAGCCGATACCGATTCAATCACATCCGGATACAGGGTCCCCTGGGCTAAAAACTCTGCGCCCTTTATCTTTTTGGCTTGAGTCTCAAAAACTTCAATAAATATGCGGCCGATAATTTTGCGTTTTTTCTCAGGGTCTGTAACCTTTACCAGCGCTTTTAAAAACTTTGAGCCGGCATTGATGAATCGAATGTTGATATCCAGGTGCTGATTCAAGGTATTTTTCAGTTTGTCGGCTTCGTTCTTTCTCATAAGACCGTTGTCGACAAAAATACAGGTTAGCTGTTTCTGGATGCTTTTGTGCAGCAGTATCGCTGTTACGGAGGAATCCACGCCGCCGCTTAATCCAAGTATAACCTTTTTATCAGCGACCGTTTGCCGGATATCTTCGATGGCATCTTTGGCAAAAGATTTCATCGACCAGGAGCGTTTGCAACCGCAAACACCGAATAGAAAATTCCGCAGTATTTTTTTGCCCTGGGGCGTATGGGCCACCTCGGGGTGGAACTGAACCCCCATCAGGCGCTGGTTGCGATGTTCCACCGCGGCCACCGCGCTATTTTCGGTAGAGGCTGATATCGTGAAACCTGCCGGCAGCCGCTGAATGGAATCACCATGACTCATCCAGCAGGGGGTCTTTTTATGAATACCTTTAAAAACACCGGTGTGACGCTTGATGTTCAGTTCAGCAAAGCCGTATTCCCGCCTTCCGGCCCGCTTGACGGTCCCGCCCAGAGCAGACATCATAAATTGCATGCCGTAACAGATACCTAAAACCGGGATGCCTAATTTAAATACGGCCGGGTCAATTTTGGGGCTGCTTTTTTCATAAATGCTCGATGGCCCGCCGGACAAAATAATGCCCTCAGGATTTATGCGCTGGATTGCATTGACTTTGATTGTCGGCGGTTCGATCAGGCAGTAGACGTGATTTTCCCGCACCCGGCGGGCAATCAGCTGGTTGTATTGGGAGCCAAAGTCGATGATGAGTATCATATAATCTAACTATTTTATAGGTAAAATCATCCGAAAAAAAAATATTCATCACGAAAGCACGAAAAAACGAAAACACGAAATAGGATTACCTAAAAACATTTCGTGCTTTTAACATTTCGTGTTTTCGTGATTATTTTAAATATATTTCACAAAAAAGCAAAGATTTAATTTATAAACTGCGACAGCTCTAAGTGTAAATCAGTTGCGGTAATCGATTTGCGAATTCAGGGTGAATATGTTAGAGACGGCTCTAAAAGTCAACCATCATTTGAAGATAGGGAAAATAGCCCAATATATTTATTTGTCACATAATGCACAAAAATAATTACTAAGGTGCTAAATAGCGTTTCAACCGGTTTGATCGTGCAGCGAATCATTGTACAAATTTATGAAGTCCAGACAGCATTGGAAGCCGAGGGCCTCATCGAAGTGGATGTCGATCATATCGGCAGTGTCATCGTTTCGGAAGATCATTGGAAGCTTCCGCAATTAAAAGATACCATTAAAACCATTCGCTCGGCGGCTGTAAAAAGCAGTTTAATTCCGCTGTATAACCATCCCGAGTCCGTTTTGCGCACCCTGGATTATTATCAACCGGATATCGTCCATTTTTGTGAGGCGCTGGTGGACAGGGGTAATCTTGGGGATTTCTGTGATCGATTGATCCACCTGCAGGCGTCAGTTAGAAAACATTTTCCGGCAATAAAAATCATGCGATCGATTCCGATTGGGCAAACCCTGGGGGCTGATGAGATTCCGACGATTGAATTAGCGCAACGTTTTGAACCGACAAGTGATTTCTTTTTAACCGACACCCTCCTGACGAATTCCGCCGGCGCTTATATTGACCAACAGCCGGTGCAGGGTTTTGTGGGAATCACCGGGAAAATCTGCGACTGGGCTACGGCTCGGAAACTGGTCGAAGCCTCCAATATTCCTGTGATTCTGGCCGGCGGCATTTCTGCGCAAAATGTCATGGAAGGCATCCGGCAGATCAGACCGGCAGGGTGTGGACAGCTGTACCCGGACCAATAGACTGGATAAAACCGGCAAACCGATCCGGTTCAAGAAGGATCTCGTCAAAGTCAAGCTTCTGGTTGAGCAGGTTCGTGCAGCAGAAAAATCACTATCCGGCAGGAATGATGATAGCGTTGAAACTAATCAAACTAATTAATCCGCCGAACCTTCGATCTAACAACTTACTTCAGTTTTCAAAGAACAATTTGCAACCCTGAATATGCTATTTTTCAGGGCGGATTAATTAAAACAGCCCGTCTGCAGAACGCCGCGAAATAGAGGGAAACGGCGTCGCAACCAGCAGCCAAGAAGGAAGATGCGATATGCTTGAAAGTGGCGATTTAAAAAAAGGACTGAAAATCGAGCTGGATGGAGAGCCCTATGTGATTGTCCAGTTTGACTTTGTCAAGCCCGGCAAAGGCCAGGCGCTTTACAAGTGCAAATTGAAAAACATGTTGACCGGGGCTCAATTTGACAAAACCTTTCGATCCAGTGAAAAATTCAACAAAGCCAATCTGGAAGAAGTTGAAATGGAATATCTATACTCGGACGGGGCTCAATTTTGCTTTATGAACACCTCCACCTATGACCAGGAATTTGTTAGCGAAGAACAGGTCGGTGAGTCCAAAAATTTCTTAAAAGAAAATACCGTCTGCAATGTCCTGCTATTTGAAGGCAAACCCATTGGGATTTCTCTACCGTATTTTATTGATTTAAAAATTGTAAAAGCAGATCCCTGGGCAAAAGGCGATACCGCCTCCGGCGATTCCAAACCGGCTACCCTGGAAACCGGATATGTTTTAAATGTCCCGCCGTTTATTCAGGAAGGTGAACTGATTCGAATCGATACCCGCACCGGCGAATATGTCGAGCGTGTCAAGGCTTAGACAAGACAAAGCCGTATATCGAGGACGAGGAGGAGTACGAGGACGAGTACAAGCTCATGCTACTCCAGTATCTCGATTCGTACTCGTCGTCGTCCTCGTCTCGTTATCTATCGCCATCTGAAAGACGAACATTTCCATCCTGGGCGAATATCGTAAATTATTTCTGACACGGTACACTTTCTGCGTGGTTACGAAATCCAAAATAAGTGAATTTTTTGACTCCTTTTTCGCTTCCGAGCGCTTGCAGTCTCAGTTAGTGTTTCAAAAAACCTTGCCGCCAAAGAAGGCGATATGGGCCAATCCCGCAGGAGCCGTGGCCGGATCCGATCCGGTCCGTGCTGGAATCAGCCGGAATTAAAAAATTATACCGGCATCAGGCGACAGCGATTGACTTCATCCGCAACGGCCGACATGTCATCGTTGCTACGCCAACCGCCAGCGGCAAAACCCTGGTGTATGATCTGCCGGTGCTGGAACATTTTTTAACAGACCCCAATGCAACCGCATTATATATTTTTCCGTTAAAGGCGCTGGCGCAAGATCAGTTGCAAACGTTTGAAACCCTGTCGGCTCAGCTGGAACCTTCCCGGCCGACGGGTGCCATCTATGACGGTGACACATCCGCCTATCGCCGCAAACGCATCCGGGAAGCCCCGCCCAACGTGGTCATCACCAATCCGGAGATGCTGCATCTGTCGTTACTGGCCCACCATCGCAAATGGGCACCCTTTTTGTCCAGACTGCACATGGTGGTCGTTGATGAAGTACACACCTATCGCGGCGTGATGGGATCTCATGTGGCACAGATCTTCCGGCGGTTTCATCGCATCTGCAGACTCCACGGGATATCGCCGACCTTTGTTTTCAGCTCGGCCACGGTGGCAAATCCAGCGCAGTTGGTCTATCAGTTGAGCGGTTTGAAAGTAGAAACCATCGATAAAAGCGGTTCGCCCCGGGGGCGGCGGCACCTTATATTTTTTAATCCGATGAAAGGGGCGGCTCGAGCTGCTATCCTTATATTAAAATACGCCCTGGAAAGGGGTTTGAGAACCATCGTCTATACCCAGTCCCGTAAACTGACCGAACTGATTGCCATGTGGGCCGGCAGCGAATCCGGAGCATTTGCCAATCGGATCAGTGCCTATCGAGCCGGACTGCTTCCACAAGAGCGTCGGGACATCGAGGCACGGCTTTCCAGCGGTGATTTGCTGGCGGTTATTACCACCAGCGCGCTGGAACTGGGTATCGATATCGGCGATCTGGATCTTTGTCTGCTGGTGGGATATCCCGGTTCGGTCATTTCAACCTGGCAGCGCGGCGGCCGGGTCGGCCGCAGCGGCCAGGATTCGGCCCTGGTCCTGATTGCCGGAGAAGATGCCCTGGACCAGTATTTTATGCGAAATCCGCAGGATTTTATCGACCGTGAGCCCGAATCTGCCGTTGTCAATCCGTTTAATAAACAAATTATGGCCCAGCATCTGGTGTGTGCGGCTGCTGAACTGACGCTCAGAACTGAGGAGCGTGTGTTCAATGAAGAAAACGCACCCGAGGTGCTGGCTAAGCTGGAAACGGAAGGTCAGCTGTTAAAAAGTGCCGATGGCAAGGAAATTTACGCGCGTCGCAAAGCGCCTCATCGGGACATCAATCTGCGGGGTGGCGGCAATCGGTTTCAGATTATCGAGGCCCGAACCGCCAAACTCATCGGCGAAATCGATGATTATCGCGCATTTCGTGAAACCCACCCCGGGGCCGTCTACCTTCACAAAGGAGACACTTATGTGGTGGATGCTCTTGACATCAGCAGCCGCACTATAACAGCTTCCAAAGCTCGGGTGGATTACTATACCCGCATTCGGGGCTATAAACTGACCGAAATTCTGGATATTAACAATAAGAAATTAACTTTAGGAACAGATGTTTATAATGGAACAATTAAAGTAACAGATCATGTGACGGAATATGAATTGCGGCGTATTCAGACAAAAACTTTGATTAATCGAATATCTCTGGATCTACCGCCTCAGATTTTTGAAACCGAAGGAATGTGGTTTCAGATTCCGGAGTCGATCCAGCGTGAAAGTGAATCCCGGCATTTTGATTTAATGGGTGCCCTGCATGCCATTGAACATGCGGCCATCGGCATTTTTCCGTTACTGGTGATGGCGGACCACAATGACGTGGGGGGGATGTCCACCAATTTTCATCCGCAGACGGGCGGCGCTGTTATTTTTATTTATGACGGTATTCCCGGCGGTGCCGGCTTGACACGACAGGCGTTTGCAAATTCTCGGCATCTGCTGCAGTACACCCTCAAGGTGATACGGGATTGTCCCTGTGAATCCGGTTGCCCCTCTTGCATTCAATTACCTCAATGCGGTTCCGGTAATCGGCCCATGGACAAAAACGGGGCCATCTTTATTCTTGATCGTCTCCAAGCGAATAAGGACCGCAAAGCGATCGCCGAAAACACTCATCAGCCAGGTGAAAAAAGCCGGATATTGCAAAATCAGCCCGAACCTCCAAAGATCCAGCAGACATCGTCTAAAGACACCAGGATTAAAGCATCCAAAGATCTATATTTTGGCGTACTTGATCTTGAAACCCAGCGATCAGCCGCGGAAGTCGGCGGCTGGCACCGGGCCGACCGGATGGGCATAAGCTGCGGGGTGATTTATGACTCTCAAAAAGACGTTTTCACTGAATATACCGAAGATCAAATTTCGGGCCTGATCGAGGATCTTAAAAAGTTTGGGCTTATCGTCGGTTTCAATATTAAACGCTTTGATTATTTAGTGCTGAAGGGATATTCGGACTTTGATTTTGCCATGCTGAATACGCTGGATATTCTTGAAGACGTCCACCACCATTTAGGGTTCAGGTTGTCTCTGGCCCACCTGGTCCAAGAAACGCTGGGGGCAACTAAGATGGGAGACGGTCTGCAAGCACTTCAATGGTGGCAGGAAGGGCGCATTCGCGAAATTATCGATTACTGCAAAATGGATGTGAAACTCACGCGCGATCTTTTTCTATTCGGCCGGCAAAACGGTTACCTCATTTTCTCCAATCGAGATGGAAAAAAGCTAAGAATTCCGGTTAACTGGCGAACAGATCGACTTTTGCCGAAAAGGGAGTAGTAAAGGTTTCGGGTTCGGGGTTCAGAGGTTCAGGGTTCAGAGGTTCGGGGTTCAGATTTCATTAACTAAAGATCATCTCAATTTATGTAGCCAGTCTAATTATGTAGCGAGTTAATATATTGGCATTTATTAAAAGTTTAAGTTAATTTTTCCTCTGAAATAGGCGGTCATAGAATATTCTCATATTATCTTAATGTTTTTTCTGGTGCCGCTGCAAGGCTACTATCAAATATTTCCTACCAATAAGAACTGATTAATGTAAACGGGTTTGGTTAAGACAACTTCTAATTTATCATAGAAAGGGGGATTCATGGGACTTCAAAGAAAGACTTTGGTCGATGGGATTGTTTTTGGTGAAGGCCCCCGCTGGCACGATGGACGACTTTGGTTTTCGGACATGCATGCCCAAGCTGTTATGACTGCAGGGCTTGACGGGACGTGTAAAAAGGTTGTTGAAGTGCCGGGTAGACCGTCAGGTCTCGGTTGGCTTCCCGATGGGCGGTTATTAGTCGTGTCGATGGTTGATCGGCGACTTCTCCGACTGGAAGCCGATCAACTCGTTGAGCATGCCGATCTGAGTAATATAGCTACCGGGTACTGTAATGATATGGTAGTCGATGGCAACGGAAACGCCTATGTCGGTAACTTTGGCTTCGATATAGAAGTTGAGGAGCCTGTCCCAGTAGAATCAACAATGGCGATGGTAACCAGCGACGGCAGAGTTGAGCCAGCAGCCGATGGGTTATTGTTTCCAAACGGAACTGTAATTACTCCGGATGCTCAAACACTTGTTGTGGCAGAGACCTATGGTGCAAGGCTTACTGCATATGCTATTCAACCCGACGGTTCTCTGACGAATCGACGCATATTCGCTGATCTCTCTCCCAATATTCCCGATGGAATCTGTCTGGATTCCGAAGGTGCAATTTGGGTTGCAGATCCGCTTGGAGGAGAATGTTTCCGTGTTTTAGAAGGTGGTAAAGTAACGGATCGTATCTCTACCGGACGTGGATGCTTTGCATGTATGCTTGGAGGTCCGGATCGCAAAACGCTCTTTTTAATGACCGCTGACGATTTTCACAGAGAAAAAGTACTTGAGGCCCGTAGCGGTAAGATCGAGACCGTTGAAGTCGAGCTGCCGGGCGCTGGGTTGCCATAATAATTTGAAATATAAAGCCAGTTACCGAATTTGGTTTGGTTTCAGACATCTCCAACTGAGATGCAAAATAAACCCTAACCAAAATACTGTGATCGCTTAAGCGATATGTAAACTTTGAATATTGGAGTCACTGCTATATCTCTGGAAATCTAAAGCCGGTCCAATTAGTTGTGATATCAAACTCTTAAAATTGAACTGTCAAGTAATGTATGAACCTTCGGTACGATTTTGTCAAATCAAGTATAGAGTATTAGTTGTGAATTCTTGGCATTTTATGAAAAAACTTTTTTATCACGAAAGCACGAAAGGAAGAAAACACGAAAGAAAAGAAAAATTTCGTGCTTTCCAAATTTCGTGTTTTCGTGATTAATCATTTTTGGTTCCGGGTTCTGCTTTCTGATTTCTGGCTTCTGTATTCTGACACCTGAAACCTTTGAACCCGGAACCCAGAACCCGTGACGCCTATCGCATTCCAACAATTTCGCCGAATTTGCGGTCATACATTTTACCCACCCCGTATTCCTGACGGCGCATAAATTTTTCTTTGGCCGGTCCAATAATCTGCATTTCCGGGTGTGCTTTCTGCACGCTTAGAGCAATGTTCATTTCTTTGGTGCAGCCGGTGCTGAAGGTGGCATCTTTGCCGCCCCATTCGGGTGGGACTTTTTGGCCCATAATTTGAAAAGCCTGGGAAATATCCTCATATGTCTGAAACCGCCAGATATCGATCAGTCCACTGGTCTGCACAATCTCCCACATGTACATTAAATCATCAGCGTCCATCCCCGGTTCAAAGTATTCTGAGGGATTGATGATAAAGGTCATCGCGAACTGATTCTTCAGGTGTTGAATATTGACCGACATGATTTTTTTGGCCATTTTTATTTTTCCCGGAATAGAGCCGATGATTCCGCTGTAAAAAATAACCGTCATGCCTTTCTTTTTGGCCTCTTTCATCTGGTCGATGATCCGTCTTGCTTTTTTCTCAAGGTCGGAATGAGAAAATTTTAGGGCCTCTATATGTCTGGGTTTGTAAGAAATTTCAACGGCGCCATTTGCACTGCCGGAGATATTAAAAATATCCCGCGTAAATTGGAAATGGGTATCAAACAAGCGCCGTTTTTGGTCCGGGCCCCTGGAAATAACGCCGTCTGCTTCCTTGAATATTCGGGCAAAGGTGGTGGAAGCCAGCAGTAAATTCAGAATTTCTTTGGTGCCGTCTGAAATGACCAAGAGGTAATAATCGCCCCTGAGCGTCTTTACCATGGCGCTTTTGCCGATGCTCTTTTCGTCTATCAGCAAGGCACCTTCAAAGGCGTTGCTTAAGGTATCGTCCCGTTGGGCATCATCGAGACAAACCTTGGTGAATAAAGGACCTTCTTTTAACGCCACAATCATTTTATGGCCCAGCTTGGCCAGATATTTAATGATGGCCAAATCCAGCATCACTTCTCCAGCCTCATCGGCCAGCCACAAAATTTTTTTATTCCTGCTCGCTTGCGACGCGGTTTCTGTGTCATGGATCCCCAGAAAATTCAGCAGCGGTTTAACACCGTTCCCAATGAGTTTGTTGCGTAAAAATAAATTTTTATAATCCGACTGGGAATACTGTTGCGCTTTATTGGACTCCCAAAGCGCTTTTTCGACCGACAAAGCAAATAACCTCTTTATTTCGAGGTGTTGCGCCAGTTCTTTTATCCCGGCCAATGTCATCGGTGAGGGTTCCAAATCCGAACTGTCGATGTGGTTTAATGCGGTTTGAAAGGCTTCAGAATGCAGGAGATGATGAACCCGCAGGTTGCGAGCAGCCTTTTCATACACATAGGGATCTTCAATTTGAGTGCGGTTTAGAAAAATGGCCATCAAACGTTTTTCCAGCCGCGATGGGATCATAATTTCATCGCGGGTTTCATGCCGATGTTTGATTTTTATCAGCGCTTCCAGGTAACTGCGCTCCAGTTCGTCTTCAATTTGATTTTCTATGAGCGCCAGCATTTTTGCCAGAACCGTGCCATAATGCTCCTGTAAAAACCGAGATTGGTTGCGGTTAATAATCGATTCAAACATGCGATCCGAACACGGATAATAGCGCTCATCTTCCTCAGCATACACCATAAACCGGACCTGTTCCGGCGTGGCGGCATGATCCGGATGACTGTAGTAATCCAGATGATTTTCAATAAAAAACGCGGTGTACCAGGCATCTCTTTCTGGATTCTCACCCGGCAGATAAGATTGATCGGCTTTTATCGAAGGCAAACGATTTGAAGCGGCTTTTTTCAATTTCATTTTTTTTTACTCCTAATTCTTATCTCATATCAAACTTGCTCAATTCCCTTAATCTGCTGGAGATAGTCGATTAACTGGGCGAGGTCCGTCAGGACCAGATCGGCCAAAAGACTGGAGCAACGTGGGTCATCGCTCCTTAAGCGCAGGGAGCGCGCATCGCCTGCAAATAGGGCGGTTTGAAATCCCAGGCGGTTGGCCGGATAGATATCGTTAAGCATGTCATTGCCGACGAAAAGCGCAGCGGCTGTATCAAAACCCTTTGCGTTGATTGCAGCGGCGGCCTTTTTAAAAAGTGCCATTGATGGTTTGGCATAACCCAATTGATACGACAGAAAAATAAGCTCAGAATCAAAACCGAGTTTTTCCATGCGGCTGTCTAAAAACCATTCAAATAGCAGCGGCGTAAAAAACTGAGCATTGGAAATGATACCCATTGCCAGGTTTTGTTGCCTGCATGCCGCCAGCAGACTTTCAAGATGGGGCATCGGGTATACCGGGTTGACAATCAACTCATATTCGATGGCAAACTTGCGAGCTCAGCTGAATGTCGTCAATTCCAAGAATTTGCTGCCAGATTTCGTCGATCTCTATTTCGGGATAATCGATGCCGTTGTCCCTTAACTGGCGATGCTTTATTTCAATAGCATCGTGTAATTCTCCGACGAGAGCCTGCGGGAGTTTTGCCCACATCATATTTATGCACGAGGTGCTCAAGTTTCTGACTCAGCGGTGATGCTTTTCCGGCAGCACTGATATCGCCGGAACCGCTGATAAATAAGGTGCCGTAAATATCAAACAAGACGCATTGAATCTTCTCGACAAGACCGCCGCCGGGCGTTATTGAAGTTGGCAGCGGCGACATCGGAGCCAGATAATCGGCAATCAGCTGATCATGCGCCATAGTCACCCCATTTAAGCAGGCTGAATTTTGTTAGATCTAAAAATTCAGCCAGCAGTGTTTTCTTGTCGATACGCTGCCGAATGGATGTCCTAGCCACATGCGCATAAATCATTAACAATTTTTGCCGGTATTGCGCCATACTGTAGCTGCCAGCCACCGCCTTGCGGTTGGTTTCAATTAAATTTTCTTTCATTGGCTGCCCTGCCAATTCCCTGCCAGGGCACGGATTCAAAGATAACAATTCATCAACATGAGCATGCGCGTTCTGAGTCAAAAGGCGGCCAATGACCTGTTTTTGGAATTCTTCATCCAGTAGCCCAAAATCTATCGTTCCGCCGGCAGTCAGAGAAGCAAATGTGTTTTGAATTCGGTCATTGTCGATTACAAGATCAAACAGCTTAGCAGTATTCAGAATCGTGCGGTTCCATTTTTTATGAAAATCATCCAATTCAAGCCAATCAACAGGCACATTCAGCACTGTATACATGTGGTCGAAACAAACACCGTTGGTTTCAAAGTCAGTGCAGATATCGGAAAGTTTTCGTCCCCACACTAATTTGTCAAAAAGCCAGGGTTCTAAAAAAGAGAAACCGAAACCTTCCGTGATACTGGTGGTCAGCAGATATCGGGCCGAAGCAACAATGGCTTCAAAAGGGTGGTTTAAACCCCGGTCAAATTCGACCCTCAGTTGATAATCGGATACGAATGCTTTCCAATCCTCATAACTCTCAATATCCGCTGGACTGTTCGGCGGCAAGGTGATCACCAGTGTTTCATCATCCCTGAAAAAAAGGGATAAGAGAATGGCTTCTCCAATATTTTTTCGCCGGATCGCCCGGATGGGGTAGACCACATAAGGGACCGTCATCGGATGCAGCAGGCGGATGATCTGGAAGATGTACGGTATTAAAAATCTGATGAAGCCCCTGCTTTTTTAACCCGCTTTTTAGAAGAATCCGATAATCGCGGGAGTTGACAACACTGTAATGACAGTCTGTCGGGGTAGTCTTCGGTAAAATATGACCGCGGCCGGCCATCTTCGGCAAAATCGTGAATTTGTAGAAATAAAGAAATGCCTCTTTTTTGCAAGGCTTTCAGAATTTCTAAAAATTTTTTATTTTTTGCCAGGATCGGGTTGTGTACATGCGCAATGTCACAGGGTCCGTTAAAATGCGACTCAATGGCTTGGGCCACTGCGGCGGCAACATCTTCGGGCTCAAAAGCACGGTGGTAATCAGCGGAATAGGCCAGTTCGGGAATATGAATCGTTTTTGCAGGAAAACCGGTCTGCGACAATTCACCGGTGATGACGCATACATCGCAATCGTTTTTCAAGGCTTCCACCTGATGTTTTATACAGGTGGTTACACCGCCGGTTTTAAGATGATAATGCATCAAGGCGATCTTCATTGGGTGATCTGTCTGCCATCTCCGAAAATACCTAAAGTTTTCCCGCACAAATAGAGAGGAAATTCAGCACAAATCAGGTCGGCGCAGGGTTGGAGATTGCGGCGTTTTTAAGATGGGGTGTGGTTTGTTTTTTTATGTTTTTTGCCGATAAATTGTAATTTTATGGAACCAATAGAAATGATATCCGACTCATTTAGCTTGCGCGGTTTTTTTGATGCTTTTTTATCATTGATTCTCGGTTTCGCAAAACCGCTTACATAGCTGAAAAAATAACCATTACGGGTCCGGCTAATGGTAGCGGCGATTTTGCCGATTGTCCAGCCCTTGACCACGATATCAGAAGCGGCATGTTTGCCAATTTTCGTGACTTTGTGCTTAAGCGCCAGCGTGCCTTCACCCGCCCGGCCAGATAAGTGATATACCCCCGAACCGATTTCTTTTTTTTAGCATTAACCGGGGCCGGGGCCGGTGGAGCTGCCGCTGTCGGTGTGGGGTCGTTTTTTTCCACCATGGATCGATATTCATTTGTATCCATGACCATGGTTTTATCCATTTCGCTCTGTTGGTTGTCTTCCGGCCGGGATTCACTGTCAAAATAAGCAAAGCTTAAAGAATGCTTGCCGATATTAATCACATCGCCATCCTCCAGCCAATGGGAGCTGACAAGCTCTTCATTGATAAAAGAGCCATTTTTGCTCTTCAGGTCGATATAAACAAATCCATCACCTGCCGAATCGATCTTGCCATGGTAACTGGATACGGCCAGGTTTTCGACGATGATATCATTGTCTTTCCGGCGCCCAATTTTTAAGGAACACCCAAGGGGGTAGATGATAATCGGCTAAGACATTACCTTTAAATTTAAGGGTAATCTTCGGCATTTTAATATTGGGTTTAATTTAAGCTTTCTGATTCGAATTCGGGCCAAATAATTTTTTTAACGTCTGTTTCAGCCATCCCGTAAAACCAGAGGTATGGTTTCCGACGGACTTGATTCTGAGTACAATTGCAGTAATATTATCTTCACCGCCTCGCGCATTGGCCAGATCAACAAGCCCCTGGCAAGCTTTGTCAGACCGCCGATTATTAACCAGTTCAAGAATTTCTTCAGGAATTGCTTTATCGGTTAAGCCATCGGAGCTGATAACGATAATATCGTTCTTGTAAAAGGGCATTTCGTTAATATCGGCCTTCACGAATTCATCAACACCCATCGCGCGGGTCAGCACATGTTTAAAATCAGCCCCAGAGCAGTTCTGCATTTTCTGGATCCAGCTCGGCTTGCTCGGCAACCAGGGTGTGGGGCACGGACAGCAATTCGATTCCGCCGTCTCGAATCAGGTAAACCAGACTGTCCCCCACATTGGCGACAATAAAGGTTTTCTCCGTAAAATAGATAGCGGAAACCGTGGAACCCATCCCTTTGTAATCTTCGTTACTCAAAGCGGTTTGATGAACCACGCGGTTAGAGAGGTGAATACCGGCCAGTAACCTCTGGGCTTTTTTAGAGAGCTTTTCATCGGCGTCAACCAGGTTTTCTGGCGGGGGGTCAGTTTGGTTTTGCTCAAGGTAATCTCGGATGGTTTCAACAACCAGCTTGCTGGCCACTTCACCGGCTTTGTGACCGCCCATGCCGTCTGCAACTACATAGAGACCCATGCCGTCATCGCAGAACAATGAATCTTCATTCTGTTCTCTTCTTCTGCCGATGTCAGTGATACCCGAAGATTCGATATCAATCATTATTCAAATTTACCAGAATTTAGTTGACTTTTTTAACTGAATTGCTCATTTCCAAATTGGAAACTAATTTGTGCCACTCTGTCTAACAATAAAATTTTCGGATGGGCACTAACTAACTGGTTATTATCATTATTTATATTACAAAAATTGCTATTGGTCAAGCTTTTGGAAGAATATAGATAATTATCAAATGGTTGCCGAAAGAGCAAAAAAGCACAGATTGGAGCATAAACCGATGAAAATTAGCCTTTTGAAAAATACGATTCAAAACTATGCCTGGGGATCCACCCGTGCAATCCCGGATCTTCTGGGCCAGAAAAATCCCGAGCATAAAACCCAGGCAGAACTTTGGATGGGTGCCCATCCCAAAGCACCATCATTGGTTCAACATAACGGCCAATGGGTATCCCTGCCGGAGTTAATCGCGAAAAATCCTATTGATATCCTTGGTAAAAAAGTGGCTGCAAATTTTAATAATCGCCTGCCTTATCTGTTCAAAGTGCTGGCGGCCGCCAAACCGCTTTCTATTCAAGCGCACCCCGACTTGCACCAGGCCCGTGAGGGTTTTCAAAGGGAAAATACTCAGAAAATACCGCTGGACGCCCCCAATCGTAACTATCGAGACGACAACCACAAACCCGAATGCATCTGCGCATTAACGCAGTTTTGGGCATTAAGCCGTTTTAGGAAAATTTCAGGGATCCTCTCTTACTTTGAAAAATTAAATCTCCAGCAGTTGCAGGCTGAACTCGCTGACTTCAAAAAACGACCCACTGTGGATGGATTGAAGCGGTTTTACACCTCCTTAATGACACTGGATATGGATCGTCAAAAAAGAATCGTTGACGAAGCCCTGGGACAAGCTCAGGGTTTTGAAGCTGAAGATCCGGTCTTTAAATGGATGTTAAGGCTGGCTGACGATTACCCCGGCGACATCGGAGTCCTTACGCCCATCCTGTTGAATCTAATCTGCCTTGAACCGGGTCAGGCCATATTTTTAGATGCCGGGTGAACTGCATGCCTACCTGGAGGGTTTGGGCATTGAGTTGATGGCTAACTCAGACAATGTCCTACGCGGGGGCCTGACACCTAAACATGTGGATGCTCGCGGAACTGCTGCGGGTTTTGAAATTTGAAGATCGAGATATCACCCTTTTGAAACCCGGGAAATCAGTTGCGAATGAGTTGGTTTATCCCAGTCCCGGCGGCAGAATTTGTACTGTCGGTCATTACACTGAACAAGGGCAGCGACATACCAGAGTCCCAAGGATAGAAGCGTTGAGATTCTAATATGCACCCGGGGAAAAGCGACGATCTTCGACCGCCATGATCGAACTGAAACTCAATTACAACAGGGAGCTTCAGCCGTTGTCCCTGCGGCCGTCGAGGGATACAGCATAAAAGGGGAGGGGACCTGTTATAAGGCGGGTGTACCCCTTTGATTTTCCATTGAGCGCAGGCGCTCAATGGAAGGTTAATCGTTATTTGTTATTCGTTAATTGGATGAAAACCCGATTTGATTGGATGGTTTTGCAATAGATGAGAACGGTTCTGAGGATCAATGTGTCAAAACCAATAGAACCTATCTCAAAATTAGCAGTTCATCTTGGAAGACAAGGAAAAAAAGTTCCAAAGGTGCTCTAACGTTAGAAATGCCTAAAATGACTAAAATGAGCTAAAATGCCTAAAGTTATGGTGTCGCTATGCTCCATCTATTTTAATAAAATAGACAGAATTCCTCAATTTTAGGCATTTTAGATCATTTTTAATTTTAGCTCATTTGGTGTTGTGAGCACTTTTTATAGGTTTAAAGCTGCACGATCGGGTGTTAAATGCATTTTTGAGATGGCTAGTAGTACTTTTTCCTTAGAAAATAGGAGTACCGTCTTTTTTGTCCTAATACTTTTATGCCCTGGCTACTGATAAAGTATTAAAAAAAATACGACACTTGCCGTATTGTGACGCTGTTCTTTTCTTATAAGATAATCCCTCATCTTTAGCCAAGGAGATTGAAAATGATGCGTTATAAACCATTTATTGCCGTCTTTACTGCCCTGCTGATCATTTTCGCATTCATTGGCCCAATTTGGGGGCAGGAAACCGAAAGGATCAATATCAATAAAGCATCGGCCCGGGAATTGGCCAAATTACAAAAAGTCGAGCCCAAAGACGCCGTACGAATTGTTGAACATCGCCAGAAATACGGTCCCTTCAAACTTACCGAAGAACTCATGGAAGTTTCGGGAATCGGGCCGCGTACCTACGACAGAATCAAGGATCAAATAGTCACTCAATAAGCGCCGTACTCCATCATGTGATAGTCCCGAAAATCAGCCGCCGGTCTCAAAGGGTGGCTGATTTGTTTGGCGTTATTAACCCCAACCTGACGGAGGTCTCAAATGAGGAAATTAAAAACCTGGATTTCAGTCATTACCGTGTTGCTTTTTATCTTTGCCTGGCTTCCGGCTCTATGGGCCGAAGGTTCACAAAAGATCAATATCAACACAGCATCGGCAGAGGAATTGATGAATCTGAAAGGAATCGGGGAAAAAAAAGCAAAAACCATCATTGAGTTTCGCGAAAACAATGGTCCTTTTAAACAGCCCGAAGATCTCATTAAAGTGCCGGGTATTGGACCCAAAACATTAGAAGCCAACAAAAATCGTATCGCTGTAAAATAAACTTGATACTTTTAACAAATATTTGCTTATATTTAAGATATTTCTTGACAAACCCCGTCTGTTTAAGTTAGCACTTGCGTGCAAAATTATTTAAGCCTTTAACGCTGCGGAGGAGCAGGTGATCGATGACACTCACAAAAACTGATGATAGTTGATGCCATCCATGAGCAACTTGGATACCCTAAAAACAAATCCGCCGAAATGCTTGAAACTTTGCTGGAATTGATCAAAGGCAACCTGGAAAAAGGCGAGGATGTCCTGATTAGCGGATTCGGAAAGTTTTGTGTCAAGGAAAAGAATGAACGCCGCGGAAGAAACCCTGCCACCGGACACGACATGATACTGGATCAACGCCGAGTGGTGACGTTCAGATGCTCCCATCTGTTAAGGGAAAAAATCAACAATTCATTATAGCGTATTTAATTCGAATTTCGTACCGTACCAATGATTTAATCAGGTTTCCGATCCCAAAGAGCACAGGGTTGGAGAAGGTCAATAGGTTTTATGACCGCTTCAATTGATACAGCTATCAGCTGATTATTGCAGCATCTCTTGCTATCGAATGAGATGCTTTTTTAATGGATAACATCGATGCCGGGTATTTTGATAAGATGGCTGACCACAACAGCCGCAATTGTGGCCACTTCTTATTTGCTGGATGGGATTCAGGTCAGCGGTTTTTTTCCAGCCATTTTTGCTGCCGCTATGCTGGGAATCCTGAACGCCTTTTTCCGACCGATCGCACTGCTGCTTACCCTGCCAATTAACATCTTAAGTCTCGGCCTGTTCACCTTTATCATCAATGCGCTCATGCTAAAGATGGCCTCGGGCGTTATCCCGGGATTTGGAGTCTATGGTTTCTGGACCGCCATTTTCGGGTCATTGCTGATCAGCGTTATCAGCTGGCTTTTAAACGCTTTCATCAACGAAAAGGGGATGCTGAGCCCAATTAACGTAAAACAGGGGCCGGATGCCAGGCCAAAAGCGCAGGACGACACCATCGATCTGGAGCATAAAGGGGATAACCGATGGGAATAAACAAAACCCTGCGGAAAGATCTGCCGCAGGGTTTTCTTTAGGTTTTTAACAAATAAAGATATTTGATCTACTCGGGAAATAACTCTTTGGGTCGTGTTGTATTTCCGGTGGCATTCGGAAAATCAGTTGCGATATAGGACTTTTTGTTGTGCTTGATGAGATCGCGTGCCTTTTCCATATAAGTGTTGTAGTGTTTTTTTAAATCATAGAATCCATGCCACCAGGCGTAATCCGGCGCCATCATGGCCGCACCAAAGCGCGCCCGGCGCCCTTCATGGTGCCAAATTTCGTAAAATTCGATTTCCAATTCCTCATCAAAAAATTTAGTCTTGTCTAGCAGCCCTTTGGCATAAAGATCGTCCAGCATCTTTTTGACCGGCTTGAAATAAACCTCATTGTATTCTTCGACAACCTTATCCAGTCTGACAAAATGGGCATCTGTCCAGGTATTACCATGGCATTGCAAGCAGACATCTTTCATCTTTTGCCGTTCGACCTCGTGGTTGACCTTGGCCGGGAAGGGCTTGAAATTTTCCGGCCGCACCGTCAGCGGCGCCTGGGTTTCCCAGGCCAATCTTTCGGTGACATCGTGGCTGGTTAAAACCGGGCCGGCCCCTGACATATGGCAGACCGCGCAGGTGGGTGCTCGATAATCAACCCCCGGTGTCCAGGTGCCGGGAGCCGCATCCCAATTGTAAGTGTCGCCGTGGGCGGTGTAAATATCGCCATGTTTGGATTCCATGAAAATTTCGATCTGGGGATGGTCAGGCCCCAGATGGCACTGGCCGCAGGCTTCCGGCTTGCGGGCCTCCATCACCGAAAAGAGATGCCGCGTGTGGCAGGAAGTACAGCTACCCTTGCTGCCATCGAAATTAAAGCGCCCGACACCCACGTTCGGCCAGGTTTCCGGATCCAATCTATCCTCTTTCATTTTCAATATCGTGCCATGACAAGCAAAGCATCCGGTGGTGCGCTCAAAATCGCTGTTCATGCCCTTGTTTGAGCCAGGGGTCGATTTTCCAGATAATTTCAAGCGTGTTGGCATGCTTGCTGCGGCTGTATTGCTTGGCTTCGTCGGGGTGACAACGGGAACAATCTTTTGGCGTTACCGCGGCAGCCACGGGAATTTTATACTCCGGCTTGCCCCATTTTACATCGGCGCGTTCATACTGTTTAAAATGTATTTTGCTGACATCCTTATCGGACGGGTCGGCCTGATGGCAATCCAGGCAGGTGATGTTGGCGCTGGCATGCCGGCTTTTGGCCCAGTCCGCAAACAGCCCCGGATGCTCACTTTTGTGGCACTCGATACAGGCGACGGCCTGGGGCGACATGCTGCGCTCAATCCGATACTCCTTTTGCTTTGGAATATTGGCGGCTGTCTGCGCATCGGCAATGTACACACCGGCTGCCAGAATTCCTGCCAGCCCAATGACCACAGCAGCCATACATAAAAGCTTCTTCATACTCAGCCCCCTTTCCTTATGCTAAACGTGTATTGGTTCCAACATTGAAACCTGGTCTTCACGGCCAGGTCAGTGATCACAAGCTTTGCCGTAATCGCATGCTTCGGGGTACTGGAATAATGGAATGTTGGAATATTGGGTTTGGCGGAATGAGGTCTATTTTTATATAGGTGACCCTTGTGACAAATTAAAATCAGGACATCCTCAGCTTTTCATACCCATTATTCCATTTTTCCACCATTCCATTATTCCATTGGTTGTTTCTGGTTAAACACCCAAGCCGCGGTAAGGTGCTTTATATTGCTTGTATTCATAAATTTGACGCGGATTATGGACCAGGTTGCGGTGGCAGTCCACACAGCGCTTTTTCATAGCCCGGTCGCGGGTAAAGCACGGTTTTATGGGCCAGCATGGCACCGCGTTTGTCCGGAATATACAGCAGATTGCGGTGACATTTCATGCATTGGACGTTTTTAAATGAGGCATACGCTTTCTCGCGTTGCTTGGCATTATCATATTCATCCTGAGTAAAATGGAGGATTAAATCTTTTAGACCGTGGAACGCTTTTGCATAGAAAAAATCCAGCGTATCCTGGGGAGCCGGCAGATGGCAATCCATGCAATCGGCGACAAAACCCT
>PVMK01120811.1_pt1 | contig 30886 bp, 27 predicted proteins | sample 1853481 | NCBI WGS metagenome assembly PVMK01 (sample SAMN08533507, study PRJNA380276) | Marine sediment metagenome, whole genome shotgun sequencing project.
ATCACTTCCAAAGCTTCAGGATGTGCATTTTTTTCGAAATTGGCTTTATGTTCATTGAGTTTGTCTTGTAACGCCATCTTATTATGTCCTTTTCAATTCCCTCAGTTGCTCGAAAACATTTCTTCAAAAAATATCTGCATATATTTCCAGGAGCGCTTATCGGCTTTTGGATTGTAGGCAATGCCTTTAATATGATAAAAATTACTTTTTTCATTATCGCTTCCTTTTCTCGTTGAATATTACAACTTGCTTGAAAACAAACTATGCAGAAAAGGTATGTACGACGATAATTAAGTCAATAGGTTCAAAGGTTCAGGGGTTCAGGGGTGCAAAGGTTCTGGGGTTTAATTGTTTCTCCTGGGTTTGGATCAGATGTCAGGTCCAGAAGACAGAGGTCAGAAGTCAGAAATCAGAGAACCGGAGTCAGTCGGAGACGAACCGCAGAATATCGAAGGAAAAGGAAACTTCATCATTCGAAATTCCTTGTTCGATATTCGATATTCAAAATAGGGGAAATTGATGGGTTGCCTGGCATCCGACACCTGAAACCTGACACCTTATTTTAGGAATCCAGGACCTTCTTCATGGTGGCAGCGTCGATGTTGCCGCCGCTGATAATGACTCCTACACGGCCGCGTGGCTTTACGCTGCCGCTTAACAGCGCTGCCACACCCAGGGCACCTGATGGTTCGACCACCAGCTTCATGCGGGAAAATAAAAATTTGACGGCTTCGATAATCGCCTCTTCAGAAACCGTTTGCATGTCATCGACATATTTTAATACCAGCGGGAAAGTAACCTGTTCTCCCAGGGAAGGTGTTCGGGTTCCATCGGCAATCGTAGGTGGATTATTAACGGTATGAAGTGTGCCGGTTTGGAAAGATCGGGTTGCGTCGTCTGCCAATTCCGGCTCGATGCCGATCACCTGGCATTTGGAGCCCGCTCCTTTGGCGGCGATGGCGGACCCACTAAGCAAGCCGCCGCCACCGCAAGGTACCAGCAGCATATCCAGTGAATTGACTTCTTCAAAAAATTCAAGTGCCGCTGTCCCCTGGCCGGCGACGATGTCAACGTGATCATAGGGCGGTATTAATATATACCCATGTTTGTTTTCGAGGTCCTCAGAAATTTTTTCACGGGAGTTTTCTTGCGGGTCGTATTCCACGATGCTTGCCCCATACGCTTCGGTTGCGGCTCGCTTGGTGGCGGGGGCATCATCAGGCATGACAATTGTTGTCTGAATGCCCAAGAGTCGACCGACCAGGGCGGTGGCCTGGGCATGATTCCCCGAAGAGTGGGTAATAACCCCACGTTTGCGATCTGGCTCGGAAAGCTGAGACATGGCGTTATAAGCACCTCTGAACTTGAAAGCGCCCACGCGCTGAAAATTTTCGCATTTAAGATAGGCTTGCGCTCCAACTCTTTGATTAAGGGTTCGCGAGCTCATAATCGGCGTGATATGGGCATGACCGCGGAGTCGCTTGCTTGCGGCCTGGACGAATTCAAACATGTTGTCTGCAACCTTTGACATAATTTGGCAACCGTTTTGCAACAAGTTTTGTGCGTTGAAGATAATTACAGATTTGCAGATTTTGAGAAATATAGCAGTCTTGGAGGTGTTTTACCAGTCGGATGGAGGCAACACCTTCCACGGGTAGTTGTCTTTGGCAACCTGGGCCCAAAAAAGGTTTCCTGAATTGCGCCATGGATCCAGCACAATTCCTTTAAAGAAACTCTGCCCTTTGGCGGTAATCACAACGCAATTGTGTTCGCGCAATTCACCGCCGCGATATGCGACTCCCCAATGAAGTCGGAAGCTTTTTAGGTCTAACGCCTGAAGCCGTTTCATAAGGTCTTCTGCCCAATGATAGCACAACCCGCGTTCTCTCAGGCCGAGCACGACCAGCAGGTTGTGGGCAACAGCCGGACGAACCAGCTGATATTCTTCAGCCAGAACCGCCGATTCGCGAACAGCTGTTTCAGCCACCAGCTGCGCTTCTGTTTTGTCAACCGTCGTGCTTAAGGCAACCAGTACCTGTTTTAGTTGTTTGACCTTATCCCGGTAGATTTGGGGGTCACCCTGGCTGCCTGATGTTGTCGCGTTAAATGAACCGTTGCCCGGATAATAAACTTTTGCATTGGCACACCCGAACAGGACGACGAGCAAACAGAGCGCTGTGATATATCTTAATCTGGATTTCATGTTTCAAATGCGGATCCCTAAATCTGCAAGTTGCTTTATTATAACGGGCTCCCATCCACGGTTGGCTTTTGGATTTGCCGGACTTGGATGGGTAATCACACCTATTTTTACCTTATTGTCACTTAATGCGACCCGGGCCCGTTTTTCTGCGAACCTGCCGACACCTATCACATAGTTTGGCTTTAGGTGTTTAATCGTTCGGCGGAGGGCATGATCACATACCTCCTGCAGCGGGTTGCGTTCCGCGGCGCGAATTTGGTCCGGCGTGCGGTTTCGGCCGCTGCCTTCGATGAAAAGCAGGGGACAGTAATTGGCAACAAAGAAGCGGCTGAAAAATCGATGGGGGGTTTGAAACGTTTTTTGAGCCCATCCCCATAAGCGCTTACCGCTAATCTCCCTTTTGGTGCATTCAAATCCTAACACCGGCCGTTTGGGATGCATTTCGGCCGGGGTCCCGATGGGCGCGCTAATTTTCATCCAATCTCTGACCGCATTGATTTCACCAAAAGGAATTCCGGTCTGGGCCATGCCCCATGGCCCCGGATTCATCCCTAAAAAAACAACTTCTTTGGGTGTGAACGCATATTTGGCGTGGTATTGGCGATAAGGTTCACGTGCGTATTCAAGCGGGTTATAAACATGGCTGACGGGCGGACCGAATTTTAATGGACGCAGGCCATTAACTAAATCGCTAACGATAGATTCCAGCCGGTTCATATCAGGATTTATACGGTTCACGGCTTTATTCTAAGTTTCAAAATCACTTTTAACTTTAGCACATTTGCTTTGATGCATTATTTAGATAGCTTTTTGAGATAAGGTAGGCCATCTTGAATTATTAGTCAAATCGCCCTAAATGATCTTTAACAGCAATCGGCAATTTTCGTAGGGATGGGTTGGTGAATAAGCCGTGCGGCCACTTTAGGCTAGACATTATTTTTACGTTTTTCGCGGCAGCCTTCATCGGTTAAACAGTAAGACGATTGATTGTTCGGTCCGCAAAAAAAAGATCCTTCCATGCATTCAAGAAGGCCTTCCGTAACCAGATCTTCCAAATCTTTTCTTTTTCCTAAATGATTGCCCGGATAATATACCCCCCTTTGCATTTTTACTAAAATCTCTGGCTTCATCTGCTTCCTCTTGAATTTTTCGGCTGAACGTTATTGAAGTAGGTAATCATGTGTCATTTCATTTATCAATATAGAGGTGTTTTTTCATACACACGGCAGTAGCCGGGCATAGACTATTAAATTCGGCAGTTTCCTGAAACCACATCTGCCCCCGACAGGTCTACTTCCCAGAAATTTTGACATCTAATTTTAATTTTGCTGCACCCGAAAGAAAAAATCGGACTTTTAGGTAGGCAAGCGGGTTGATTGCATTGCCAAATCATATTCTTTCGGTAGTGTCAAGTCATTATCTATTCGATATCTTCGGCTTAGCACTTCTATATCAACGCTTCACAGGAATCGGCATTTCAAAATTGGTTGTATTTTCAAAGATTTTTCAACATACGTGCCATGCCCGGTGAGCCGATTTCAGCTTCAAAATCAGGATGGCGTTTTTCGTCTACAATTTTAAAACCCTGTTTTTCGTAGGCGCGTTGAGCGGGTAGGTTGCCGATGTATATGTTGATCTGAGCCTACCGGAATCCTTCTTTGCGACCTTTTTCAAGGATAGCTGCAAGCAACCGGTCGACCAGTCCTTTGCGGCGGTGCTCTGGTACCGTGGCCACGCTGTCGATAATCCAGGTATGTTCCGTATCATCCGGTATACAACAAAGCACGCGCTCAGCGCGGATATTGGCCTCCGGTTCCATACCGGTGTGCCCTAATTTCTTAAAAATCTCAGGCATAGCTCGGCGTAACGCATCGTAGCCGAACTTTTTAGGATCGTAACCGCCAAGACCCCCTGCCGGCTTGCCATCAAATTCGGCTATCAGGTAGCAGGAATAATGAAACAGGTGAGGCCTGGCGGACACGGCCAGCAGTTTAAGGAATTCAAGGTTGTCTTGCTCTGTTGCGCCAAGGATGACTTCCCAGATTCCCCTAGTGACATGCGCCCTTCCGGCGGTGAGAATCAGCCAGGCCAGAAATTTGGCATCTTCGGGCCGGGCAGGTCTGATTTGAATATTCATCATTCGTTCCTGTTTTCGTAGCGGCTGGCCCACTCAATTGCATGAGTTAATATAAGATAACCACCGCTTTGAATATCGAATACCCGCCCGCCTCGCCTGAGCGGCTCGCGATGGCGGGCAGGTCGATCAAGGAATGTAGAAGTAAGAAGTTTTCTATTTTTTAATACTTCGACATTCATTATTCCTTGTTCGGTGTTCTGCGGTTCAGCCCTGCGCAGCTTTATGCCTATTGTTTCCGAATTAAAAAACAGTACTTAAAATCGCGGCCATCCCGAAAGCCAGGATGACAAAGCCGGAAATTTTGTTCACCAGTGCTAATTTGCTCTCATTGATTTTATTACGAAAAATTCCTGTAGCACCGCTTAAAAGCAGCCACCAGGCAGCAGAGCCGGTAAATACGCCGATGACCATCAGGCCGGCCGATGCATAATGGATGGATTGACTGACGACCCCCAGACCTGCAAATATGCCGGCAAAAAACAGGATCGTCATCGGGTTGGTAAGCGTTAGAAAAAAGGTGGTTCCATACGCGGAGAGATTGGTGCTGTTTGCCACCGAAACGGTCTGTTCCTGCGGCTTCTTTAAAAATGCCCGTACTCCCAAATAGCAAAGAAAAAGCCCTCCGATGAGTCGAAACCAGATGGATTGATCTACTAAAAAATTGGAAATAAAGGTTAAGCCAAAAGCGGCGATGAAGCCGTACAGGGCATCGGCGGTGGCCGCCCCCAGTCCGGTGACCAATCCCTGAAGATTGCCGCCCGACAATGTCCGCTGAATGCACAGGATACCAATGGGCCCCACCGGTGCCGCAATTGAGAAACCGATGATAAAGCCCTTAATAAATAAACTCGATTCCATTATTTTTTATCGACGGTAACCACTGAAAAACTCGGTTTTTCGTTAACGATCAACTGAAAGACATCCGCACGGGCGTAGTGTCCCACGACGTCAAAATCAAATTTGCTGCGGGCAATCTCACCCAGGTCGAGTGTGGCAGACAAGATGCCTTCTTGGTCAAACAGCGGACCGGCCAAAACTTTACCGAGCGGAGAAATAATCGCACTGCCACCTCGGCACATCACTTCAGGTTGTTCGCTTAATTCTTTTAGTTCTCTTAAATCAGCCGGATACATATCTTTGGTCATATATTGATTACATCCCAGTACGAAACAGCGTCCTTCACAGGCAATGTGGCGCAATGTTGCTTGCCAGGTATCCCGTGCGTCTGCTGTTGGAGCTAGATACAATTCGACGCCTTTGTTGTACATGACCATTCGGGCCAGCGGCATATAATTTTCCCAGCAGATCAACCCGCCAATTTTGCCAATTTCGGTTTCAAGAACCGTCAGGGTACTGCCATCGCCTTCGCCCCAGATCAGGCGTTCCGCCGCGGTGGGTTTAAGCTTCTGATGTTTGCCCAGAAGTTGGCCGTCAGGTCCGAAGTAAAGCAGGGTACAATACAATGTACCCATGCTGCGCGTCGCATCGCGTTCGATGACGCCCATCGCTAAATAGACTTTTGCTTTTCTGGCGGCATCGCCCAGTTTCGCGGTTGCCGGACCGGGGACTTCCACTGTGTTTTCCCAGTAGGATTGCCAGATCTTTCTTCCTTCCGGATTGCGACTCCCCACCACCGTGCCGAAGGTTAATCCACGAGGGTAGGCCGGAACAAACGCTTCGGGAAACACAATGAGTTGGGCTCCTTGCTCAGAGGCTTTGTTGATTAAGTCACAGGCTTTTTCAATTGTGGCTTCGCGGTTGAACAAAACCGGTGCCGCCTGTACAACGGCTACCTTTAGTTTTTTACTGTTTTCGGTCATTTCTCCTCACTTTTTTGCCAAACCATATGGTGATGAACAAAAAGTCCATGAACCAGCCTTTCATAGAAAAGCTGTTCAAATCCGCACATTTCGAATGCTGATCTAACATCAGCGAAGCAATAAAGACTGTAATTCTTGATCAGCGGTTGAAAAAGCTTTCCGATAAATTTCGGGAAGGCAAGATCAAGCCATATAAAATACGCTCCCGGTTTTAATACCCGGGCAACTTCCTGCACTGCGGCCTTCCAATCCGGCAGGTGATGAAATACGTTTTGAGATATAACCAGGTCGAAACTGGCATCCTGAAAAGAGAGGTGCGTGGCATCTTCAACCCGGTAATGCAGGTGCTCATATTCCGGCTGCATGTTGCGGGCGATTTCAATCTGCTCGGTGTCATAATCTATGCCGTGCACATTCATTTCATAGGTTGCGGCCAGATCAGCTGCCACAGCGCCGACACCACAGCCCAGCTCCAGTACATCCTGAATTGCGTTCGACGGAAGTTCCTGGAGGCGTTGGCGAACTCTGGCGATGTTGCGCTCCGCTTTTTTGCTGCGATTTACAAACCATTTTTCCAGTCGCGTCATTTCCATCGATATGCGTCGCCTCCGACCTCAAAGTCTTTATTATCGGACCGAATCATGCAGCAATCAATGATATTGACAGAAATTGTCGCAGGCTGCGGATCATCTGGTTTATCCTTTCATAAAGCCCGTTTAACGAGCCCCTAGGTTCCAAATTTACCGATATCTTTGGAGACGATATCGATATCTTTTCTAGGGGTCCAGCCGATCTTTTCCCAGAACTGGATACCTTCAATGTTGCTATTAAAAATAAATAAATGACATTTTTGAATCCCGATCCTTTGGAGCGCGGCAACACATCTTTCAACCAACGATCGACCGATACCCTGATTACGGTAATCGGGGTGAACGGCCAGATGATGGAGATAGCCCCGCCGGCCGTCATGCCCGCACAAAACAGCTCCGATGATCTCATTTTGGTATCTGGCGACAAAACTCATCCCGGGATTGCGTCTCAGGTAAGCTACCATACTGTCTTTCGAATCCGCACTGCTGAGTCCGATACCTTCACAGCTATTCCAGAGTGAAATGACATTTTGATAATCTGTTATCGTAAACTCAAAGAGGTCTACTTGCATTTGGTTGCGCCTATCTGATTTTATTTCTACGGGCTCAACGGACCAACAGACCAACGGGCTCAACCGATAAACATTAGTCCGCCAGGCGACTAATGTTTATCGTGTATAAATATCAACCACACGGCCATCGGAGGTTTCACATAGGCCAAAGCCACCGCTTCTAAATCCCAGCACCGTATCGGATAGCCTAAACTTGCATTTCATATTATTTCCCCGGTCTCCGAACAAAAAAGCCTCTGTATTTCCGGGAAATTCGTCAACTGCGGGATATCCTTTTCCCGAAGGGGCATTAGCAGTTGTCGCCATAGGCTTCTCAATGAGTTTACCTATAAAAAGTTCCCCATCCGGCATTTCGATCTGGAGTCCGGCTGAGCCTAATTTTTCATCCTCATATGCAAGGTAAACGCGTTTGCCGCTATATCTGTCGATTCCCTTCATTGTGCCCGAACACGCCATTAATACAAAGACCAAAGTTGGTATGATGATAAACAGGACCTGCCTTCTCATTTTTCTGTCCTTTCTGCGTGGGTCTGAACCTGTTTATGGACTAATAAGGACTCTACAAATGCTTATGGACACACTTGAACTTAGTTCGCTTCGCTTCCATGTAGGCGGCATAAGACCAGTGTCGTTAAAAGCGACATGCTTTCAATATGTTATAGAAATTCCGAGACGTAAATTAACTATAGAGATTGATTAAGGATTAATCCCTTTAACTTCCAAGCAGCTCATTTTTAGATGGATATTGCTTATAAAGCAAATATCCCCCCCATACAATAGAACATATCATCAAAATGGAACTAAAAAAAGGCAGCGTCGTTACGACACTACCTTACTGATTTTATTTTTTCTATCCGATGAAGCTCAGGCCTATTTGGTAAGCGATCAATCCAGGTACAAAGTTTGCTGGTTTGGGACTCCCCTTTCTCTCCGGTGGCGCTTGACTTTATTTTCGCTCTCTTTTCTTTTGCGGTGCTCCCTGACGATTATAATTAACATGACGACAATGACGCCGATTTCCGATAGCAAAAAAAGGCCTTGAGAAATGAAATCCTTCATATAGGTCTCCTATTGGTGTATGTATGATATCGGGAAAAACCGCCTAAACTTTAGCGCTAATTGAGAGCTGCAACCGTGGCTTTCGCACATAAATCATAATAATGATCAGCAGTTGCCAAACCTCTCTACCGGCCGACCTCGTCGTTTTTGATACGTTAAACCTTTGATGGGATGCTGGTTTTGAAGCCCGTTAAAAAGGGCATAAGGTGCTTGGATTTTTAAATAAACTTTACGCCGATTCCATAGGTGAGAATGGAATTCTCATCACCTAATTCCTTGCACCATTTTACAGTCGAATTGAAAATTTTTGGGCTGGATTTAAAGGGCTGGGTATCAAATTTAATGTTGATTTGAGTTCCGGGTTTGAAAGCAACTTCTGATTCTAATAACATTCCGTCATTGCTAAAATCTTTTGTTTGAGCGTAACTCCAGGCTCCTGAATTCGCATCTTCCAATATGACGGTGGCTTTATGCCGATAGCGTTTGTTTTTTCTGAATCCGGTTGCGGCGCTCAATTGCGAATAGGATGATTGCAAAATATCATCCAATTGAGCAGGGCCGGTTTCAATGGAGTTGAATTTTTTCCCGCGGCTTATAATTTTTTTAATTCTGGATGAACTTTTGCCTTTTAGGTCTTTGTTGCAGTCAGGACAGTCTTTCCCCTTCATTCTGCTTTTGACCGTATCTTTCCACTCATGACCTTCCTCACAAATCCACCACACTTTTTGATTAAAACCAGAAGGCAAATTCCTCAGGTTCAAGCCGCTGTTTTTGGTGAGGTGCCATTCTTTTACAAGTTCTGTATTCGATATTAACAAGTTACTGTTATCGGCCAGTGTCGGCTTATTGCAAGAAGGACAGCCGCTGCCTCTGTTTCTGCTGTATATCGTCACTTCCCATTCATGCCCATCTGCACATATCCACCACACTTTTTTGCCGGAACCCGGCGTAACATTCCTCGGATTTAAATCCCCGTTTCGGGTCGGGTGCCATTCTTTTGAGAGGCCCGGATTTACGACATGAAGGTTATATTGCTCGGTTGCTTTTGGCATATTTGCACTTTAAACTTTCTTTTGAATAACAGACGTGCATTCGCACACTGCGATAAAATCAGAGAGGCAACTATATATACGTATATGTAGTTTATAGGAGATGACTTTTATAATATCAATAGCTTTTTAATAACTCATAATGATAAGCAGTGCTTGGCCTTTGAGAGGAATAACTATCCATTGAATCAATGTCAAGATTCTGGATATTTGAATTTGCTTAAGACGGAAAGGTCTCGGGGAGTAATTTCAATAATTCTGGTTTGTTAAAAACAAGGAGGCAATAATCGGTAAGGTACAGGAAGCCGACACCGCATAAATGGGCGCAGTTTTTTAGGATTGATATTTATCGAATTGTTGGAAATATCAGAGATTTGGTAACGTGGAAGTGATCTGTGTGGCAAAAGCATTCCAGGTCTGCACGGGCCTTTACGGTAATTCGTCCGACTTGTCACATCAGCTGAATTCGCATTGTTCGGGTAAAATTAGACGACGCGTCGATGCTGTAGCTACTTTTCGGTAAAGTCGATTTTGCCGTCCGGCAACATATAGAGGATCAGGGCTTCCCCGTTTGATACTGTAGGGTTGTGCGCGGATGCCGGTTCAAATACGCACCAGCCGCGAGGCATATCATCAAATTGGGCTTCCGCAGTGATCGGCATAATCATGCAGACCTCACCGCCAGGATGGCTATGATGCGATCCCACTAAATCGGTCAAATCCACAACATCGACGCTTAGTCCGCCTGTTTCCGGACAGGGCTCAATAACACGCCCCCAACGCGGCCCCCCCGGTTCGCCGTTGGAACACATCCATCCATCCGCGATCGCTTCGTGGCACGCTCTCTCAATCGTATCGAACGTTTCACCTCCAGATGGGAAGCGGCGGTTTAGTTCCTCAGCCAGAGCGGAGTCTATCGCCCTACTTGAGATAAGGTCGGTCACGGGCTTGAGCAGGGTTTGAAAATCATTTGCATTCATTGAGATAGTCTCCCGGAAAAGTTATCGTTGATAAAACTCGAAACCTCATTTTCCTGCATCCTAAGAATTAAAATACAGAATTAATTCTACATATTCTATCATTTCACGGTATTTATCGAATTGTTTCATAAATTCGATTTTTTTAATACCTGAATTTTGCACGAGTCGGAGGCTTTCATATGCAAGGCATTTAAGGGCGCAGCCATCCCGCCCTGGCGGGATTGCGAGCCCTTAATAACGCAGCAGATGGAAGCCTCCGGCTCGCCCGCAGGGTGAAAAGTAATGAGATAAAATGATTTCATCCACTATACTTGATCGGTATTTGGTTTTACTTTTATAATTTGCTAAACCTGCTGTCATTAAATATAATCTCAACTTCTCATTAATTTTCATGCAAGATTCAGGTAATAACTTACAAGGATCAGAATGAGGTGTCAACTTGTGATATGACATGGTGCAAAGCATATCTGAAATTGGAATGACAATGTTTTCCTTACTGTCAGACCAAATTATATATCCGGCCAGCACGCTCGAGACTGAATTTTATCTATCACCGAATGCGTAATTGACTAAACCTACTTTTACTTATTCGGTTGAAGCGTTCTCACTGATATCCCAATTACATTTGGCAGGGGCCAGGGAATCGCATCCTCATTGCTTTGAGGTGAGCTTGTTTCGTAACTTCCGACGAATTCAAATTCCTTTTTCCCGGTGTTGATGTACAGCTGGGCCTGGGGTCCTCCCTCTGTATACATGGCTTTTGAGATATTCAGGGGAAGTTTTTTGAGGACATTAATTAGATCGTGGGTGCTGTACCAGGATCGCACATGAATGAATAGGATATTTTCTTGCCCGTCAATGGCGATTGCGGCCGTGCTCCACTTTTGTTGCTGCTGCTTCCAAACATTTTTGCCTTTACATGATAGCATGCGAATACTTTGAACCAGGGTTTTGTACTTTTTCTTCCAGAATTGAAAATCTTCACACTGGCGGTCAATAATTTTGGCTCGCGGGACATCGGAGCTCTGTCTGTCAAACGCCAGAATCGTCATATCTTTTGATAGCCTGGGGTTATTGGTATGGGTTTGGGTGCGCATCAAGGAAACGCTGGTTTTGTAGTCTGTCTGGAACATGCTGGGGTTAATCGCGGCGATCAATCCGTTTTGTCGGCACCATTGTTTGGGTGTTAAAGGAACGCCATTTTCAATAGCCGAGGCATTGAGCAATCGGAGGCGATAATATTTCGGATTGATTCGCAGCACCCGCACCAGCGAATCGCCCACCTCAGCCGGTTGGGGCGAAAGAAATGTACCCAATTCGAGCCCTCTATCCAGCTGCTGCCAACCAAGTTTCTGCCTGGATTTTTGCTCTCCAGCTATGGGTTGAGCTTCAACGCTAACTGATATGGCGAGAAGATAAATCAATATGAGTAGCGAGTTTTGTGTAAGTTTCATATTCTATTCTAAATGCTTGGGTGGTTTGCCAATTTTATCCCCCAGCGCTCTTTCGCGGTTTTTAACGATCTGGTCGGAGATTTCAACAATGGCATTTTTAATCCACATAGATGTTTGTGACCCTTCTGTATAAATGGCTTCGCCGAATGATTGGACGCGTTTTTGCTTTTGCAGGTTATTAACCTGGGAAAATTCATCTTTTGAACCCGGTTGATAAACGGCAAACGTTCTTCCGCCAAATTGGTTTATTAGCGAAAAAACCGGTATATCGCTGGGACCGTCGGCAATATAAATCATGTTTTGAAAGGGTACACGGCGATCCTCATCCGGTATCATGGCATTTACATCAATATCCGGGATTTTGTTGCTCCCTTTGTTGATTTCAAATACAGCTCTGGTCTTGGTGGTATTATCAAGGACATATGCAACCTGAGAGATAATTTTGATGTCTTGTGAAAACTTTTTCTTACCGGCATCCAAATAACCGGGAGGGGGCGCATGTTCTACAAATTCGCATCCCCAAACGCCGTCAACATGCGGCGCAATCTGACTGCCCAAGATCATTTGTCTTAACCCCGTTGAGACAATGTAATGCTCCACCTGTATTTCATGCTGTCCATATTCCGGATTCGTTGCCGCGAAGTGTTTTATTTGGTCAAAAAAGTCCGGCAGTCCCTCGTAGAGCTCAATTTTACCGCCGAGCTTTCGCAATCGGGCATTGTTAAGGCCCCTAAATGTGCCCTGTCGGGTGTAGGTTAATATATGATTTAAATACAGCGTGTCAGTTGAAATGAGATCAAGGCCGTCATTTTTGTAGTAGGCGGGTAATTCATCAACTTCTTTCCAGAATTTTTTGGGATCGACATTATACAATTCAAATATGGGTGCCTGCATGTACCCGGGGCTTAATGTCTTGTCAAAGTCCCAGATGCAAGCGATGATATTTTGAAGAAAAAGTTGCTGGGTCATCCTGGATCCCTTAAGATTGGAATTGATAGCATCATTACTTAGTATAAAATATGTTGCGGATCAAATTATAATTTAATTTGCTACAGGCTCACTTCAGGGGTTCAGGGTTCAGGTTTCTGGTCGCTGGCCACTGGCTTCTGGACGCTGGCTTCTGGTTACTGCCTTCTGACCTCTGTGCTCTGTTTTCTGTCATCTGACACCTGAACACTGACACCTGAAACCTTCAAACAGGTAATGAAAGATGATTGCAGGTTAAGAAGTCTTTAGTATATACTAAGCACAAACTCAACTCCATCTAACCATAGAAAGGTGAAGGTATGATCGAAAAAGTAATCATCATGGGGGCAGCCGGTCGAGATTTTCATAATTTCAACGTGTATTTCAAAGATAATAATCGTTACAATGTCATCGCTTTCACTGCAGCGCAGATTCCGGATATTGCCGGTCGTTTGTATCCGCCGGAGCTAGCCGGCAAACTCTACCCAGAGGGCATACCGATTCATCCCGAAGCTGAGCTGGCCGAGTTGATTCGAAAACATGAAGTGGATCTTGTCGCGTTTTCTTACAGCGATGTCCCCCATGTGGAAGTGATGCACAAAGCCTCGTTGGCCATGGCCGAAGGTGCGGATTTTATCCTCATTGGTGCCCCCTATACCATGCTCAAATCCAAAAAGCAGGTTGTGGCGGTTTGCGCAGTCCGCACCGGGTGCGGCAAATCCCAAACGACCCGTAGGGTTTGTGAAATCGTCAAAGGGCTTGGTAAGAAGGCGGTCGTGGTGCGCCATCCCATGCCATACGGTGATTTAAAGGATCAAATTCTCCAACGCTATTCGACGTATGAAGATTTTGAGAAGCATCAGTGTACGATTGAAGAAAGAGAAGAGTATGAGCCGCTGGTCGAGCAGGGCATTGTTGTGTATGCCGGCATTGATTATGGACAAATATTAAAGGCAGCCGAAAAAGAGGCGGATGTCGTTATCTGGGACGGCGGCAACAACGATACTCCCTTTTATAAACCGGATTTACATATTGTATTGTTTGATCCCCACCGGGCAGGCCATGAGTTGCTGTATTTTCCAGGGGAAACCAACATGATTATGGCAGATATCGCCATCATCAATAAGGTGGATTCAGCTCCGGCTCAAAAGGTGTGGCAGGTCAGAAAAAATATCGAAAAATATGCACCCAAAGCGAAAATCGTCCTGGCGGAATCTTCCCTGGTGGTTAAGAATCCGGAAATGATTCAGGGCAAACGAGTCCTGGTAATTGAAGACGGACCGACCTTAACACATGGGGGGATGCCCTTTGGCGCCGGGGTTGTTGCCGCTGAATCATTCAAGGCTGCAGAAATCATTGACCCCCGTCCTTTTGCGCAGGGCTCTTTGAAAGAGACGTACAGCGTTTATCCGCACATAGGCAACGTGATACCGGCTATGGGGTATACACCGGAACAAATCAATGATTTGGAAAAGACCATCGATAAAGCCGATTGCGATCTGGTCATGTTTGCCACACCGATTCATCTGCCGCTGGTGTTGAAAATTAAAAAACCGACGTTGCGTGTGCGCTATGAATACCAGGACCACGGCAATCCAACACTAGAGGAACTTATATCTGCACGTCTGGCATAATTTTAGCGCAGATGTACGCAGACAAAAGGTTCAGGGTTCTGCGTTCAGGTGTTCAGAGGTCAAGAAGATACAGAGGACAGAGAACAGAAAACAGATGACAGAAGACAAAGGGCAGACTGTTTTCTGTCTTCTGACCTCTGTCTTCTGAATCCTGAGGCCTAACACCTTGTTAATCTATGTGGCTAAAAAACCTTAAAAAGCGGAAGAGAGAATGATGAAAGAAACACCTAAGCCGACCCTGCTGGTGGCCTTGGGTGGTAATGCCCTGATTCGCAAGGGAGAGGAAGGCACAGTACCTCAGCAGTTTAAAAACCTGGCAATGCCAATTCGCCAGATCGCCAAGCTTTCCCAGGACTATCGGATCATCATCACCCATGGCAACGGCCCTCAGGTTGGTAACCTTTTATTGCAACAGGAAAGCTGTCCGGAAGTGCCCAAATTACCGCTTGAAATTCTGGTAGCACAGACCCAGGGCCAAATCGGCTATATGATTGAATCTACCCTGGACAGCGAACTTATGGACCTGGGTATCCACGTGAAACCGCTTATCAGTCTGATTACATACGTTGTGGTGGATGAAAATGACCCGGCCTTTTCCGATCCTTCCAAACCGATTGGCCCGGCATACAAACGAAAAAAAGACGCACCGCTCGGTCAACCGGTGCGCAAAACAGCCAAAGGCTTCAGACGTGTAGTGGTATCTCCCCAACCGGTAACCATTATTGAAAAACGTGAAATTAAAAAATTGATCAATGCGGATTTTATCGTAATTTGTTGCGGCGGCGGCGGAATCCCGGTGGCGCGAGAGGGGAGGGCTTTTCAGGGAGTTGACGCCGTAATCGATAAAGATCTGGCCAGCGCCAAGCTGGCCGAGGAGGTTGGGGTCGATATTTTCTTAATTGCTACAGATGTATCCGGTGTTGCGCTAAACTACGGTGCACCGGATCAAAAATATTTACGTAAAGTCACCATAAAAGAAGCGCAACAGTATTTATCGGAAGGTCATTTCCCCGCCGGTTCCATGAGTCCGAAGGTTGAAGCTGCCATTCAGTTTATCCGCAACCAGGGTAAAAGAGCGGTAATTACATCGATTGAAGAGATAGAATCGGCAGTAAATGGGAAAGCCGGAACGGAAATAATGACTTAGGGCATTGTGGTTTTCAACTCACCCACAAGATTTTCGGCCTTAAATAAACATAAATTTCGATCGTTTCTAATATTGGATTGATTTTTAGGCCGGGCTATACTAACATTTTTTAGTAGTAACGGCAGTGAATTATCCGCTGACCGTTATCGACGTTTGATTGGAGGTAATAGAAAAGAAGCGTTATCAATGGGGCGTAATAGGAGTAGGGGATGACACATTGCATTTTGCTAAACGCAGATTACACGTTTCTGAATGTGGTTCATTGGAAACGCGCTATCTGTTTGCAGGCTAAAGGCAAAGTCGAAGTATTAAAAGATTCTGCAAAAACAGTGAGAAGTTCCAGCGGTGCAGCATTTAAAGTTCCGGCAGTAATGCGGTTGATCAAGTTAATTCGAACCCTTTATCGTACCGGGGTTGCCTTTTGCAAAAAGAATGTTTTTATCAGAGATGGTTTTAAGTGTGCTTATTGCCAAACACATAAAGTGCGTCTCACGATCGACCACATAATTCCAAAGTCCAGAGGCGGTATTTCCAGTTTCGAAAATTGTGTTGCGGCCTGTAAACCGTGTAATATTAAAAAGGGTCATCAAACCCCCAGAGAAGTAAATATGTTCCTCAAAGTGCGACCTGTCCAGCCGACGATTTCCGAATTTTTAAGATTAAAGCTCAAAAAACTTGGCATTAATGCTCTTTTACGGGATCTTGGGGTTTATTAAGCGCAAAATTTAATTATAATTCGAAATGTTACGCTGAATGTATCCCTCCAGGTATTCAGTTCAAAATTTTTAAAACATATAAATCTCAATAAAAAACAGGGCTAAAATAACCAGATAAGAGGAGGCTATGAAACTTATTGTTGCGGGAACCGGATATGTCGGACTTGTCCAGGCCGCCGTATGCTCGGAATACGGCCATGAAGTCTATGCCTATGATGTCGATAAAGACAAAATTGAGGCATTTTCGACCGGTCAGGCCGATGAAATTGAAAAATTTGTTATGGAACCCGGGTTGTCCAATATTATCCGTGAAACTCATGGAAAATCTCTGTTTTTTACCGTCGGTTTGAATTCGATAATCGAAGGCACCGATGCTATATTTTTATGCCTGCCCACCCCATCAAATTTGGACGGCTCCACGAATCTCACCTATTTCGATGCTGCAGCTGAAGAAATTGCTGAGATGCTTGCCAAAAGAAAAGATAAACGCCGCGTCCTTATCGTCAGTAAGAGCACCGTACCCATCGAAACCGTCCGCCGGCTGGAAGGCATTATGAGAAAAAACAATGTGCAAAATTTTGGTGTGGCGTCTAATCCTGAATTTTTAGCAGAAGGAACGGCTGTCGATCAGGCTCGCAGGCCGGATCGGGTTGTAGTTGGCTGTGATCATGAAGATGATTTTAAGATACTTAGGCGCGTATATTCCCAATTTGTAAACCATGTTCGCATTAAATATATTGAGACCACCCCCGAAACTGCTGAAACAATCAAATACGTAGCCAATACGATGCTGTTGACCTATATTTCTTTCTGGAACGGTGTAGGGGCTAAGATTGGCGAAAAGATACCCAATGTGGATATTGACGACCTCAGGATGGGCGTAACGGCGGATGACAGAATCAGTACCTGGGGCTCATTTGTTAGCAACGGGGCCGGTGGGAGCTGCTTTGGCAAAGACATTGCTTCCCTAATTTACCAGTTACGACGGATGAATGTTAGTACCAAGATGCTGGAAGCTTCTTATGAGGTCAACGAACACCAGAAAGTATATCTGGTTGACCGGGCAATCAATGAAGCCGATTTCAAATTTAACAACAAAACGGTTGGCGTTTTAGGCCTGGCATTTAAAAAGCACACCAATGACATGCGCGATGCATCCTCAATTAAAGTGGTTGAGGCCTTACTGGGCAAAGGTGTATCCCAAATCAACGCCTATGATCCGCTGGCAAATGAGACGGCCTCGCAGGTCTTTAACCCTTCTAAGAACATGTTATTTGAAAAAATAAAATATTTTGATTCTGCCAGGGCAGCCATAGAAGGAACTCAAGCTCTTTTTATTTCTTCGGACTGCGAAGAATTCCGCGGCTTCTCGCGGACCATCGAAGACACCGTAAAGCCGCCCTATTTGATAATGGACGGACGCCGCATGATTCCGGATTACGTTGAGCTGGTGGCCAAGAATTATACATATCTTGCCGTCGGCTCTGTGGTTAAAATGCCGCAATAAAGCTTTTGCGGAACTCCTCCAAATACTGACTCATAACAGGACAATACAACGTCTATTGACGTGGATTTTTTAAAACAATAGGAATTAAGCGTTATGAAGGGAATTATTTTAGCAGGGGGTTCGGGGTCCAGGCTTTTCCCAATAACCAAGGGTGTCAGCAAACAGCTTTTGCCGGTCTATGACAAGCCCATGATTTATTACCCATTGTCTGTATTGATGCTGGCCGGGATCCGTGAAATTCTTATTATTTCCACCCCTGAAGACCTGCCCATATTCAAGCGCGTGCTTCAGGATGGCACCCAATTGGGATTGACGCTATCATATAATGAACAACCCCGCCCGGAAGGTCTGGCCCAGGCGTTTATCATCGGTGAGAAGTTTATTGGAAATGATACGGTATGCCTGGTTCTGGGTGATAATATTTTTTACGGACCTAATCTTTCTCAAATTCTTGCAAGGGCCGTCCAGCTTGATAAGGGCGGTTTAATCCTTGGTTACATGGTAAAAGACCCCGAACGTTATGGGGTTGTGGACTTTGACGCCAGCGGTAAAGTTATCGGAATAGAAGAAAAACCCCAAAAGCCTAAATCCAATTATGCTGTGCCGGGCTTATATTTTTACGACAATAATGTCATCGAAATTGCCAAGCGCCTCAAGCCGTCGGACCGCGGCGAACTCGAGATTACCGATGTAAACATGACCTACCTACGTCGGGGGGATCTGAGAGTCGAGCTTTTAGGGCGCGGGTATGCTTGGTTGGATACCGGAACCCATGAAGCCTTGCAACAGGCGGCCAGCTATGTTCAGGCTATTCAGGAGCGGCAAGGACTTAAAATCGCGTGTATTGAAGAAATTGCCTATCGCCAGGGTTACATTACCAAAGAGGAGCTTCAAAACCTTGCGGCTGATTTGACCCAAAACGATTACGGGCAGTATTTGATGGATATTACAAATGATGTGGTGTGACATCATTGATTATTTCTGAAGCCGGACTCCCCAACCATCCCAGTATCAACCATAAGCTTTTACCTTCCTTATTTTATCCTCTCTGAAATTTCGCGATTGTCCCATGGGATTTATACGACTTCATTTTTGAAAAGGAAAAACGATAAAATCGAATTCGGGTTTTAGTTATGAAAAATAGGACACCACACTTGAAGGCGGGGCAACCCTGCTAAAGGAACAGAAATCAAGGTCGTATAACGAATTCTTGGGATGTATTTCCTTGACACTCGGTATGATTCTGATTAATTATCTGTACTTTACTTATAGCCGATACTGGAGGAATTAATGGATTACAAAAAGACCCTCAACCTTCCGATGACCAAGTTTCCCATGAAGGCGAATCTGTCGAAACGTGAACCTGAACAGTTGAAACACTGGGAGCAAACGCGGTTGCACGATCAAGTCAGAAATTCTTCAAAAGGCCGGGAACAATTTATTTTGCATGACGGGCCCCCGTATGCCAACGGCAATATACACATCGGGACAGCGTTGAACAAGATTTTAAAGGATATCATTGTTCGATCAAAACAGATGGCAGGTTATGATGCTGTTTATGTGCCGGGCTGGGACTGTCACGGGCTTCCAATCGAACATAATGTGGATAAAGAGATCGGAGAGAAAAAGAAAGACCTTACCTTGGTAGAAGTCCGAAGGCTTTGCAGGGCGTATGCTGAAAAATTTATTGATATTCAACGCGAGGAGTTCAAGAGGCTGGGCGTTATGGGGGAATGGGAAGATCCTTATTTAACCATGAACTATGTGTATGAAGCCATCATCGCCCGGGAGTGCGGAAAGTTTGCACAGGATGGTAGTTTGTTCCGCAGCAAAAAACCGATCTATTGGTGTTGTACCTGTCAAACAGCTCTTGCCGAGGCAGAGATTGAATATCAAGATGAGTCGACGCCGTCGATTTTTGTAAAATTCCGCCTGAAAGATGATCTCAGCAACGACTATCCGGAATTGAACGACAAATCGGTTTATGTGGTGATCTGGACCACGACGCCCTGGACGCTTCCGGCTAATCTGGCCATCGCGCTGCACCCTGATTTTGAATATGTGGCCGTTGATGTGGGAAATAATGAAGTCTTCATATTGGCACGCGAGCTGATGGAATACGGTATGCAAACCTTCGGCATTTCTGATTACTCGGTTATCGTCGAGATCGATCCGAAATCCCTTGAGCACAAGCGCAGCCGCCATCCAATGGTTGATCGGGATTCCATTATCATCCTGGGTAATCATGTCACTCTGGAAGCCGGCACCGGCTGTGTTCACACGGCACCCGGACACGGTCGCGAGGACTATGAAGTGGGTCTTGAATATGGATTAGAGGTGTATTCTCCGGTTGATGACAATGGGCGTTTTACCGATGAGGTCGAATTTTTCAAGGGACAATTTGTTTTCGATGCCAATGCAAATATCAACAATAAGCTTAAAGAAATCGGTGCGCTGGTGGCCGAGGGCACCATCGAGCACAACTATCCGCATTGCTGGCGATGCAAGCAGCCGGTTATATTCCGGGCAACACCCCAATGGTTCATTTCCATGGACAAGACCGGACTGCGCCGTAACTCGCTGGAGTCAATCGACACCGTAACCTGGATCCCGCACTGGGGCCGGGATCGCATTTACGGCATGATTGAAAACCGCCCGGATTGGTGTGTTTCCAGACAACGAGCCTGGGGGGTTCCGATTACCGTGTTTTATTGTCAAGACTGTGAGGCGATTCTCCTGGATCAAAAGGTTATGGAAAAAGTTTATTCTTTATTTGAAAAGCACGGAGCCGATATCTGGTTTGAAAAGGACATTTCTTATTTTCTTCCGGATAATGCAACGTGTTCAGAATGCGGCAGTAAAAAATTTGTCAAAGAAAACGATATCCTTGACGTATGGTTTGATTCAGGAGTGAGCCACGCCGCTGTGCTTGAGCCTAGAGAAAATTTACGCTGGCCGGCGGATCTATACCTGGAGGGCAGCGACCAGCATCGGGGCTGGTTTCACAGTGCACTCCTGACTGCGGTCGGCACCCGGAAACAGGCACCCTACAAAGCGGTGTTAACGCACGGTTTTGTTGTGGATGCCAATGGAAGAAAAATGTCCAAATCGCTGGGCAATGTCGTGGCACCCAGTGAGGTGATCGACAAATATGGAGCCGAAATACTGCGGCTGTGGGTGTCGGCAACGGATTACAGAGAAGATATTCGTATTTCAGAAAACATTTTAAAGCAGTTAAGCGATGCCTACCGGCGAATCCGAAATACCAGCCGCTTTGTGCTGGGCAATTTGTTTGACTTCGACCCGGCTGTCGATCAAGTTTCCTATGAGGATATGCCGGAAATCGACCGATTTGCGCTACATAAGCTGCAAAGCTTGGTGCAAAAAACGCTCGCTGCATATGATACATACGAATATCATATTATCTATCATGCCCTTTATAATTATTGCACCCTTGATCTTTCTGCTTTTTATCTGGACATCCTCAAAGACAGGCTGTATACCTCCCCGCCCAAATCCGGAGCCCGAAAAAGCGCCCAGACCGTCATGCATATTTTGCTGGACTCTCTGGCGCGGTTAATAGCACCGATTCTTCCTTTTACCGCCGAGGAAATCTGGCAGTATATGCCGGATCGCAGTGAAAAAGAGTCAAGTGTTCATCTTGCTTCACTGCCTGAGGCAAAAAGCAAATGGAAAGATGAGGACCTGGCCCAACAATGGGGAAAAATTTTGGACGTACGGGCAGAAGTCACCAAGGCGCTGGAAGAAGCGCGAGCTGCAAAGCAGATTGGTCATCCTCTTGATGCTGCGGTTACCATCTCTGCCAAAGAGGATTACTATAATGCGCTTCAACCGTATGCCGATGATTTAAGATCTATTTTCATCGTTTCAAAGGTTTCCTTGCTGAAAGATGAGAAAATTGATGGCGGCTTTGAGAGTGAAAATGTAGAAGGACTAATCATTCAAATTGAAACCGCTCCCGGGGAGAAATGTGAACGCTGCTGGGTCCATGAAACCACTGTGGGCACCGATAACGAACATCCAACCATATGCAAACGTTGCCAGAAAGCCATATTAGCTCATAGCTGATAGCTCATGGCTCATAGTCAAGAAGGCTTGAAGGCTGGGAAGCTGGAAGGCTTGAAGGCTCAAAAGCTGAATGGCTGGAAGGCATGGAGGCCGAAATGCATTGAAAACATAAGCTTCCAAGCATCCTGGCATCCCAGCTTCAATCCTATGAGCGATGAGCTATTTGCCTGACACCTGAATACTGACACCTTAAAAACAAAATATGCTAAAGAATAAATATATCAAGCTGCTGGTTTTTGCCGGAATTATCGTTTTGCTGGATCAGATCACCAAAGCTCTCATCATTCGTTACTTGCCGATTAATCAGATGATTCCAGTCATGCAGGGTTTTTTCAATATTGCTCATATTCACAATCCGGGCGGCGCTTTTGGTCTTATGGCCAACCTGGGTCCAACCCTGCGAAGCATTATTTTTCTTTTTATATCGTCATTGGCGGTGGGTTTAATTTTTTATTTTTATAAAAGAACACCAGCGAATTATCCCTGGCTGGCGGCTGCATTCGCGCTAATCTTTGGAGGCGCCATCGGAAACCTGATCGACCGGGTTCGGTTTGGATTCGTGATCGATTTTCTTGACTTTTATGTTGGAAACTTGCACTGGCCTGCATTTAATGTTGCCGACAGCGCCATTTCTATTGGGATTGGTATATTTGTATTTCATTTGTTGTTTAAAAAAATGCCGGAATAGGTTCCGGCTTCTGGCCGTTGGCTGCTGGTCACTGGCTCCTGGCCGCTGGCTGCGTGTCACTGGTTTCTGGCAGCCGAAGACTGGCTACTGGCCACTGGCAGCCGCAGAGGGCTGCCCTATTGGTCCGTACGTTTAGTCGTTTAGTTAATTGGTCGAATCGTAAAATAGTTTAAAATGGATTGATTCATATGACTAATTGACTATTCAACTAATCAACTATTTAACTATACCCTCTGACATCTGTCATCTGTCCACTGTTATCTGTTCTGTGTTAGTCTGCAACGGACAACGAACAACAGACAACATTCAAATAATGGCCGAAATCAAATATAAATTGCTCAGGAAGTATTTAAAAGATTTAAAAGGCGATCCCGAAAAACAGTTTTCGCAGGTGTATCTTATTTTTGGAGAGGAATTGCTGGTTAAAACCGCCTATGATGATCTTCTGGAGACGTTGCTTCCGGTTGCTAACCGCACCGCCAATTACGATCCCATGGATGGAACGATTGAAAGTATCTACGATGTGATCGAGCGGGTAAACACGTTCTCTCTTATGTCCGGCACAAAGGTGGTTGCGATGCGGGGATCAAGTATATTTTATAGCAAACAGGATAAAAGCCGCCTGTTGGAGATTTCCAAAAAAGAATACAATGACGACAACATAAAGAAAGCAGCAAAATACTTTTTAAGCCTCATGGGCAATATGAATCTATCTTTTGAAGATGTAGACAAATCAAACAGAGATAAAGCTTTAAAACTCGATGCAGGCATGACTCGGGGTGATGAATGGTTGGACGACATCATCGGTTATTGTCAAGAAAACAAACTCACCATTCCGGAACCTGCAGACGAATCTGTGGTGCTTCAAAAAGCAATCGAGAAAGGTTTTCCCAAGAATAACCATTTGCTGATTACCACAGATAGGGTTGATAAACGCCGGAATCTGTATAAAGCGATAAAAAACCAGGGAATGGCGATCGACTGTGCGGTCCCCAAAGGCGATCGCCGGGCAGATCGGATGGCTCAGGAAGACGTGCTGCGCGAAAAAATGACGGAGATCCTCAAACCGGACAAGAAGGAAATGGACAAAGGGGCATACCTGGCCCTGGTGGATATGACCGGTTTTGATCTGCGTACATTTTGCGGCAGTCTTGAAAAATTAATTCATTATGTCGGCAAGCGAAATACCATCACGGTGGAGGATGTTGAGTCGGTTTTGAAACGTACCAAAAAAGATCCGATATATGATTTGACGAATGCAATTGCGGACCGCCATACTGAAAAGTCGCTCTTTTTTTTAAGTTCCCTTCTTGCGGCCGAATTCCACCCGCTGCAGGTTTTAACCGCCATTGTCAATCAAATCAGAAGATTGATTCTGGCGAAGGATTTTACGAAAAGCCCCCAGGCAAAAGAATGGCATGCCGGTGTTGCGTACCAGCTTTTCCAGCAAAACATAATGCCTTCTATAGTGGCCTATGATCGGTCATTGCTGGAGACACTGGAAGACTGGGAAGATTCAAGTTCCAATGCCCCAGATGTTGATCAGGACAAAGGTGAGAAAAAAAGAAAAATTAAAACTGATTTACTGCTGGCCAGAAATCCGCAAAATGTATATCCGGTTTACCAGCTTTTGAAAAAATCAGAGCGCTATTCGAAAACAGAACTGATGGCAGCTTTCAGCTATCTAAATGAGGCTGATGCCCAGCTCAAAATCAGCGCCCAAAATCCCAAACTCATTCTGGAACGATTGATATTTAGGATATGCAATTCACTTTCATAGGTTCAAGGGCTCAGGGTTCAAAGGTTCAGAGGTTAATTATCAGAAGACAGATGTCAGAGATCAGAGGACAGATCCAAGTGATTGCGGATTTCAGATTGCGGATTGCGGAATGTTGAGGTCAGCCAGAAGCGAGCAGCCAGTGACCAGCGGCATTATTTAATTTTTGTCTAATCCGGAGAAGGGGAAATGGGTTTTTTCAGACAGCAGGAAGAACGACTGGCCATTCGGTTTTTAACCTGGCAACACCAAAAATTAAATAAGCCTATTCCGGATGATGCTGAGCTCAAAGCGCAGGCAGCTAAAATTGTACAGGAAGCCCATCGAATTGCACGTGAAAGGGGACGCAATGTCATTGCCATAATAAAAGATTTGGTCAATGATATTAAAAAATAGCAAGGTTGATTTATTTAAAATCCTATTTACTTTCTAGAAGTGGTTTCAAAGCCTCAGATCGCGTCCAAAGACCCCGCTATCTATCGGGACTTCGCATCTGATCTGTTTAATTTAGGGTGCGGTGCTCAGCAAGACGCGAGTTGATGAGAAAGCGCAGCATACACGGTAGTATGTGAGCATTTCGAAGAAACTCGCAACGCCGTATTTGGGCGTTAGATGGGGTTTTGAAACCACTTCTATGCACAATGAACAGTAGGAGGAATACTTCAGGAGGAAACCAAAAAATCACAGATGAGTGGGCGGAAGAACTGACGTGCGCAACACAGTGCACCAGGTGTGACAAAAAAATGGGGGCGGGTGATCACAGAATTTTATCTGTCTATAGCCATCAGGCAATTTGCTTTAGACTGTAAAAAAGAAGAGGAGCAACGGCGGATTACGAAGAAGTATCCAAGCAGATGATCGGGCAGTGCTTGATAGATACAGAGATGAAATGGGGTGATCCCCAGGGGTATTGCTATCATCATTTTTACCCCTACAAATGCTAAAAACGACACTGGTTCGCAGTTTGTCAACTCTATTGCCGGAAACTCAGGTCATTGATCTTATTGCTTTAAGCGATGGTCGTTCGACAGGCTCCCTGGCAGAGCCGAACGTATCAGCATCGTTAGCCCTTATCAGAAAATTTGTTCGCAAAGCCCTGGTAATTAACCCCATTCCGATAGCGGATCGATTCGCCCGGAACTTTGCTTCACTTATCGGCGCCAAGCACTTTACCACTAAATAATCCGGAATCCTAAACGATTCAGGCAAACATCGTTATTTTTTATTCCAATCAAATAGGCAATTCTCCAAAACTTCTCATTTCATCTGGTAATCCAAATATGTGACGACTACACCGAATTGTTTATTAAGGCACGACATCCAAAAATTGAGAGATAGCAAAACCTTGAGGACTTGCGAATCCAACATGCGATCGAAAATTTGATAAACTATGGCAAGTCCTTGGGTTTAATAATCTGCTCCAAGATGAAGATATTATACAACTGGAAATAAAATGCTGTTATTTTTACTGCCAAGCGGACAAAAAGTAAATTTGATCCTGTTGACAATATACCACATTGTCATACTTTAGATTCAATAGAATTTTTAATATTGAACAATCGTCATTCGGGGGGATACCCGATAACTAAAAAATAATTCAAACTGCATTATTCCATCTTTGTAATGGCAGTGTTGATTTCCTTTTCTATAATGGTGCAAACATTCGAGCTGCAATGGTACGGGCAATCACCGTATGATTCAGAATAATATAGTATGGTCATTTGTTGACTTCCCCGTGTTGATCAAGGCGTTTATTGAAAATTGCTGTCAAAACACTTCAATTAATCATGTCAAAGGAGGCCATTATGAAAAAGGAGACACTCGATCCCCAAGTATATGACTTATACGACGAATACTGCCACACCCAGATGACAAGGCGTGATTTCCTGACTAAAGCCTCGGCACTGACTGTCGTTGGTGGGTCAGCTCTCGCTATGGCGGAAGCTCTGCTGCCACGCTATGTTGAAGCTCAAACAATCTCCTTTACCGATGAACGAATCAAAGCCCGATATGTCGAGTATGACTCTCCCGGCGGTACATCAGGCAAGATGCGCGGGTATCTGGTTAAGCCTACCGGTGATGGACCTTTTCCTGCTGTTCTGATTGTTCATGAAAATAGAGGCTTAAACCCCTATATTGAAGATGTGGCTCGTCGTGCCGCTGTTGAAGGTTTTCTCGCACTTGCACCTGATGGGCTCTCTCCCATCGGTGGCTACCCCGGAAACGATGACGATGGAAAAGTCATGCAAAAGTCTTTGGATAAAGACAAACTTTTCACGGACCTGTTGAACAGTGCCAGATTCTTAAAAGGCCATAAGTTGTCTAATGGCAAGCTCGGAGCAACAGGCTTCTGCTATGGTGGTGGTGTTGTCAATAATCTTGCAGTGCGTATGGGAAAAGACCTGAATGCTGGTGTTCCGTTTTATGGTCGAGCCCCAGCAACAGAAGATGTTGCCAAAATTCAAGCACCACTGATGATTCAGTATGCCGAGAATGACCCTCGTATAAACGCTACACGCGAGGAGTACCGGAAAGCTTTGGAAGAGAACAAGAAAGATTTTGTGATGCATATCTATAAAGGTACACGTCACGGCTTCCATAACAATTCAACACCCCGATATAATGAAGAGCAAGCGAAAATCGCCTGGGAACGCACCATATCGTTTTTTAAGAAACATCTCTCCTGAACCAATATACATCCACATTTTATTTGTTGAAAGGCTGCTCGGCTAATGGCAGCCTTTTAGCAAACATTTACACTGGTTTTAGCTAGTTGAAATTACTCTATGTTGACTTGGTATCAATAGTAATCAGGAGTGATAATTAGAGCCTAAAATAACATTTCATAAAATCGATCAAAATTACACCAAAACGCGGGGGAAAATTTTAATTATGCACGGTTCGACCGATACGCGATTACCATGGGTCAATTCGTTGAATTGACTAAGAAACTGGAATCGGCCGGCGTTGCCCACGAGATGATCACCTACAGTGGGGCCCCACATGCGTTTACCGTTTTTGGTAGTAAGCGTTATCAGGAGGCTGCCGATAAAAAATCCTGGAAACGCTTTACGGAATTCCTTGCGGATACGTTGAAAAATTGAAATTAATTAATCGGTAGATTTGGAAACGAAATCATAATTTCATTCGGCTAATTTTTGTTTTTTGAAAGTTTGATCGGTTCCCGTCCGGGGGTAGAAATTCTATGGCGCTCGAGCAACGATCCGTCCTGCTGGTAAAGATCGATTAACGCCTTGAGATAGTTGGCAAGGGTTCGAACAAGAGAGCTTCTGATTCAACTGGACTTCAGCGAAGCAGAAAGGTCATGCCTAAGCAAATTGCCAATAGGGCAATTGATGCGAGAGACGAAGACGCTATTTGTCTAACTGAAGTGATAATTGTTTGTCGTTGGACAGAGATGATTTTACAATAAGTTGTGAGGCACTAGTCCTCGCTTGACACTTGCCAATGAAAGGGAGGTTTTTATGAAAAAAATTAACCTGAATATTCTCTTCGTTATTTTAGCCACCTTTTCGGTTACTGTCCATGCGGAACAAAGAGCGGAAAAAGCCTTGGATGCTATTGTTGAGATTCGAATCTCGGTGCCGGAAAATGCCCGCACAGCAGAAAGATTTGGGACCAATCGGGTGGCAAGTGGTGTTGTCATTGATAAAACCGGACATATCCTCACCATTGGTTTCCAGACGATTGAGGCCGAGACAATTGAAATAGTCGGAAAAGATCGCAAAACAGTCAATGCAATTGTTGTCGCTTATGACCGCAATACCGGCTTTGGTCTGCTGCGGGCAACTTCGCCGCTGCAAGTGACACCCATGCCGCTGGGCAGTTCATCAGAAGTCAAGGAGGGTGACCCGGTTCTGACCGCAAGCTATGGAACCCAGGACGCAGTCCAGGGGGTTAGAGTGGTTGCCCGGAAAGAATTTGCCGGTCCATGGGAGTATCTTCTGGAGAATGCTATATTTACAGCCCCTCCGATTGAACGATTCAGCGGTGCCGCTCTTATTAATCGCGATGGCCACCTTGTTGGTATTGGGTATTTGTTTTCTCAGCTTACGATTGCGGATCTGGGAGTAATGCCAACAAATATGTTCGTGCCCATAGATGTGTTGAAACCGATTCTCAGCGACTTGAAGCGTTCAGGGAGTTCCGATCTACCTTTGCGACCTTGGCTCGGTGTTAGGACGCAAGAATTATACGGGCGCTTATTTGTAGAGCGCGTTACATCAGGCAGTCCCTCTGAAAAGGCCGGGATCAAGACCGGTGATATTATTCTTTCCGTTAATAATCAAGATGTGCATGGGATGGCGGATTTTTACCGAAAGGTCTGGGCCCTTGGCAAAGCTGGCGTTGATGTGCCTCTACGCATTCTCCAAGGTATTCAGATTCGGGACATTGTCGTCCATTCCACTGCTCGCAATCAATATAGGCAGCCTGTGCAGAAGAAAAAGCAAACCGGCGTTGAATTGTGATAAGCGCTGGAATTCGGCTACTAATGCTTTGCGCCCTCAGAAAATTTTCACTACCCACCATCAGAATTATTCTGCAATCTTTATCTTTCGGTGAACACTATACATGGTAAGTACGGATTCGCGAGCTAAAATAAAGATATTACCAACATATCGGTCCTTTTGAATCTCCAAAATTCTTGTGATATTCGTTTTATCTCACGTGTAAAATTTTGCCACTTTCGTTACTACCCGTGGTTGCATATTAGGTTACGCAACCCACACTCTAGCTAAATTGTGGATTTCGGCTATGCTTACACAATCGCTAATTTTTGCATATATCATCAGCTAATCTGAAATATGTCGCCTAATCAAAAATTGAGGATATAATATATCCGGCGGAAAAAGTTAAAGGTTAATAGATCTGTTATAGATTCCACATGACTGGATCCTCATCGAGGTAGTCCGTAACGCCACGGCCGATCTCGTCTATTTCGGACAGCTCTTCATTGGATAGAGCTATTGAGCCTGCTTTGGCGTTTTCACTTGCCTGATTGGCGTTGCGAGCGCCTGCGATTGCACATGTGTCGGGGTGAGAGGTGACCCAGCTCAAGGCCAGTTGGCCTATCGTAACACCCTTTCTATCCGCAATCGGGCGCAGTTTTGTGAGAGCTTCCTGTACCCGTGCATATGTATCCGGCTGAAAGAGCCTGTTAGTCGCCCGGATGTCGCCCTTGGCAAATGCGTGATCCGGCCCGAATTTTCCTGTCAAAAGCCCCTGGGCCATGGGCGAGTATGCCAGAATTGTAATCTTATTTTCGACACAAAAAGACATGGTATCTTTTTCTACATAGCGCCAGAATAGAGAATACGGGGGCTGAAGACTATCAATCTGACCGTGTTGAACCGTCTCCTGTAACTGGGGGCGTGAAAAATTGGATACGCCAATCGCACGGATTTTTCCCTGGTCCTTGAGCTCATTGAGAGCGCCCATCGTTTCACCGATCGGCACTTCATCAAAACCGAATGAACCTGAAGGCCAGTGTATTTGATAGAGATCGATATAATCCGTTTGCAGATTTTTAAGCGAGCGATGACAGGCTTCTAAAACCTGATCGAATTTTAAATTGTTGGAAAAGACCTTTGTTGCATAAATTACCTTATCCCGTATTTCGGATATTGCTGATGCGAGTATTTGTTCTGAATGTCCTTTACCATAGGCTTCTGCCGTATCGAAAGTGGTGATGCCCGCCTCGAACGCGGCCCGAATTGCTTTGGTCGTTTCCTTGTCATCGATTCCCACCCACATCTCTTTGCCGGCCTGCCATAAGCCCATGATAATGGGTGATATGTGTATATCTGATTGTCCCAATTTGCGCAGTCTCATGGTTTCCTCCTATTATTAGACAGGATTTACAGGATTTTCTGGATCTTTTATTTTTCGGTTTCCTGCTTGCCCCGCCATAGCAAGCTGATAAGACGCGACGGCGGGAAGAAACCGAAAACAAAACAATCCGCCTTACGGCGGAGGAATAATTTTTACTCCAGCCTCTTAAGGTTCCAAAAATCAATTTTTACAAACTCACCCATAATTATACAATTGAACGTAACCACTTAAATTCGAAAAAACAAGAATCGCTAAAGTTCATTTCTAAGAACGGTTGCTCTTTGTCTTCCAGATACTTATGATAAAATAGTCGTTTGAATTGAGCGTTATATAAATTATGACCAATTAATACAGAGAACGAGTTGGCTTCCACAACAAAAAACCAGGAGAAAATTCATGGCCGCAGACGATGTTGTTGATTTCTACCAGTTAGACGATCTGCTCGAAAGTGGAGAGAAAAATCTTAGAGACCGTGTAAAAGCATTTGTAGATGAAGAATGCATGCCTGTCATAGTAGAGCATTTTGACAAGGGCACCTTTCCCATGAAGCTAATTCCCCGTCTTGGCGAATTGGGACTTTTTGGAGTGCATGTGGAAGGTTATGGATGCAGCCCCAAAAACCATACCGCTTACGGGCTTATCTGT
>PVMK01118825.1_pt1 | contig 30882 bp, 31 predicted proteins | sample 1853481 | NCBI WGS metagenome assembly PVMK01 (sample SAMN08533507, study PRJNA380276) | Marine sediment metagenome, whole genome shotgun sequencing project.
GATCTCCTATCCCGTGTACGCAAATGGTGACTCGAAGGAGCAGCGTTCTCGGAGGTTCCACTCGAACGGGGGGACAGCCACGGTGAGCACATCTGAGATCATCTCCGTTCCTGGGGCGTAGTCCGAGATCCCGCAGCTCACAGGACCATCAGCCACAGCCTCGACGGTTGAACGGACCTCGACGAACGTGTCGATGCCGATGCGCCAGCGCCCAGGTTCGTGGACGAGCCTGATTGTGGCTGGACGCACCATCGTGACCGCCTGAATCGCCCGACCATAGAGACGGTACGTGTCACCCCCAATCCGTCCGAGGAACACGTCCGCGAGATCTTTCTGACCTTCCTCGTCAGCGTTCTCGTCGACAAATAGGGCAACGCGCCAGGGAACCCCCTCCTCGTCATCTGAGTACGATCCGACCATTACGGCGGACCGTCCCGATAGGTCACGTCCATCGACGTGACCCTCATCGATCCTCCATGACAGGACGAAGTCGCACGTGTCATAGGTCGACGGGCCGCCCCTGCGGTTCCCCTCGCGCCGGCACGGGCACACCGCCTCGCAGTTGCAGGCCTCGTAATATGAGCCACGCACCGCCCATGCCATGTCAGCCTCCTATCACCATGAATGCGCCCCACGTCATGAGAACCGCTCCACTGATCTGGGAGATCGCGATTCCCCTCGGTGCGACCTTCTCCAGCAGCACAAAGATGGCAAGTAGCGCCACCCAGGCAAGGTTCATCACACCGAGCACGAAGAGGAGAAGCATCAGCGACCAGCAGCATCCCAGGCACAGCCTCCCGTGATGGAGCCCCATGCGCAGGGCCCCTGCGCCCCCTTCACGCCATGAAGTCATGAGGAAGCCCATAGGCGTGCGGCACGCTCCCAGACTGCTCAATTTGCCAGGCGAAAACTGGATGATCCCTGCTCCAATCAGTAATGCGCCTGCAAACCATCCCTGAGTCACCACACCCATGCCATTGACAAGGGTCATGGTGTGCAGCAGCCACTGGAACACAGTGGCGCCCACGGCAAACGCGGCCCACATGACGATGTAGCCGGTCACGAACAGGGGCGTGGACCCTGTTCGGTTGCCGGACGATCCTCGATCAAGGCTGTCATAGGTGAGCACCATCGGGACCGCAGACGGCAGCATCATCGCGGCCATCATCACTGACCACATCAATGCCATGAGCGCCGCCTGGGCGGGCGACCAGGCGGGGGTCATTGGCATCGATAGGACCGATGCCATGTCCCCCATCCTCGTCGCCACAAATGCCAGGTAGACCCATGAGGCTGCCGTGAACGCAACCAGCCCTGCAACGACGGCCCCCCTTGCGCGGCCGAAGGCAACTGTCGCTGCGGTTGTCACGCTGCGTATTCGAAGGGTGCGTATAGCCCGTTCTTCTCCTCCAGGTTCCACTGCATCCCATGGTCGTCATAGGTCAGCTTCTCCGAATGAGCCACAACGCCTGGGACGCCGGGAGAGATGGCAAGAGGGTGACCCTCGACAGTGATCTCACCGTCTCCCTGCCCTTTGGCGCCAACGATGGCAACATCAGCAACGCCACTGATCGACATCGATCTCCGATCACCGTCCTTTTCAAACCTGATCGTTGCTGGTCCAGCGCCGAGGACCTCGCCGATATGGCTTGCGAGTCGCTCGGGATGACCACCTGCCTGACCTGAGAAGATCGCACCGAGTGCGTTCATCTGATCCTCGGTTGCACGGTCATCGAAGTACAAGGCCGCCTTCCACGGCACCTCCATCATGTGCCCTGGCGAGAGCACGGCGAGCGCGACGTTCAAGCCATCGAGAGATGTGCCTTCGAAGTCACCCTCATCGATGTGCCACCCGACGAACAGCGTGCAGTCGTCCTCAGTTGGTGGACTCAGGAATATGCACGGACAAGCCGCCTCACAGTTGCACGATTCGAAATATTGTCCCTTCACGCTCCACGTCATCGTTCTCCTCCTCTATAGACCTGCACTTACACGTGCAAGGTCCCACATGGACATCAAGGGGAGTTCAAATATGGGTCAAACCGTGCATTGCATCGATTCGCTCACCTCGTGAGGGCACCATCGATTGCCTCAAGACTGACCGATACGAGCTCGGGAATCGACATGATCGACCCCCTGACGGTGAGTCGTGTGTACTGCGCGTCACCAAGATCCTCCTGCAGTTCCTTCAGCACCTTGTGCCGTGGGTGCGTGAGCGTTGACCCCGTGTGCGCGAGAAGCGCACCGGAGAGAATCGCTGCCTCATCGCTGAGCCCGACATCGTTCAGTGCACCAACCAGATACCGCCATGTGTGGCGAAGCTGGGTGTCGTCCCCAGCTCGATACCAATGGTCCACAACCATGGCGAAATCGGTGAACGCAGATTCGATATCGCCGTGGGTGGCGTTGACGGAGGCAAGCTCCATCCGGGCAATGCCCCCGAACCAGTCATTCTCGACGGAGTCGGCCATGCGCACAGCCTCCTCGAACATTGCCGTTGCCTCGGCGGGCATCTGATGCTTGACCGCGAGACCATTTGCGTAGAGAGCGAACGAAAGCGCTGTCGGATTGCCAATCTCCCTTGCACCCGCAAGCGTATGTTTCGCAGCATCCGTTGCCTCGATCGGTCGGCCAAGAACCGCGTTGGTGACGGCGACGTAGTACATCGCCCACACCTCCCTATTGAGATCTCGAGCTTCGCTGGCAGCCTCAGCAACACCTGCATAGTGGTCCAGAGCCTTTCGTGCGTCCCCCGATAAAGGGCAACGTCAGCAACAACGTCATCCGGGTGGCGCTCAGCGCAACGACCATGCCAGCGGCGTGGGTGCCTCCCTGTCCAAAACGGATGGCGTCATCAAATCGACCCTCAACCCATGCCCCGCGAGCAGCGCTGCCACATATTGCTTGCCACAAGGAATGATCCGGAGTTGAGCGCTCCCACACCCACTGCGCCCACCCGCTCAGTTCGCTGCGGGACCGCCAGTATCCCCCGTCAGGGAGGGCAGCGACGATTCTCGATGCCGAAGCCGTGTTTCCGCTCTCCATCGCCCAGCTGATTGCACCGCGAAGATTGTCGTGGGCCGAGGAAAGTTCAGTGATCGCCTCGCCCTCCTCATCGGTAAGCAGGCGAGCTCCCTCCACCTCCGCCAGACGGGCAAAGTGATCGGCGTGGCGCTCCCGCAGCGCGAACTCATCTTCGCCCAGATGTCCCAGGCAGAACCGCCGGATCGTTTCAAGGAGCCGATACCGCGTCCTGGCTCCCGAGGCCTCCGCCATGACCAGCGACCGATCAACGAGGTCGGAGAGCTGATCCCTCACGCCTTCGGGTGACTCGGCTGCAGATGCGCACACGGTGACAACATCCTCGAGAAGGAACCGCCCGGTCATCACGCCGAGACGGATCAGCAGCTCGCGGGATTTGTCTGAGAGAAGTCCAAATGACCATCCGATTGTTGCATCAAGAGTGGCGTGGCGGGAATCATCCGCCGCGTCTGTCTGGGATGGATACAGACCTGATCCCAGAGTGGCAGAGATCTCTTTGGGAGTCATCGAGCCCAGACGAGCGGCTGCGAGTTCGAGGGCGAGCGGCAGCCCATCGAGACTTTTGCAGAGCTCAACAACATCACCGATGTTGTTGTCAGTCGCAACAAATGAGCTGGGTGCTCGCTCGAGCAGCAGGCTCACGGCCGGCCACCGTTCGAGCACTTCAATGGAAGCGTCTGGTCCATCAGGAAGCGCAAGAGACGGCGTACGCCATTCGAACTCACCATCAATATGGAGAGGAGAGCGGCTCGTGGCGATGATCGTGATTTCGGGGCAACCTCGCACGAGCGACGCTATGGCTCGCGCCACAGTGGCTTCCACATGTTCACAGTTGTCGACGATGATGACACTGGCACGCGGACGCAGATATTGGACAAGACTGGCGAGAGGCCCGGCATCGGGATGAGGTTGCACGCCTGCACTGGATGCGAGGACCGCGTCAACCGCAGATGCATCCTGAACTGCGGAGAGGTCGGCGAAGAACACCAGTTGCTCTCCCTCCTCAATGATCCGGCGTCCGACCTCCAATGCAAGGCGGGTCTTGCCCACTCCGCCGGGACCGGTGAGCGTTAGCAGCCGCACCTCCTGCACCCTGGCAAGCAACTGCTCGACTTCGACGCTTCGTCCGATGAGGCCTGAAGCCGGCGCAGGCAACAGCCATAGCGGCTCGTCGCCGACCATGGATTCGTTGTGGTGCAGGATGTGTTTCTCCAGTTTCACGAGCTCGCGTCCAGGCTCCACGCCGAGCTCCTCTGCGAGGCCTGTGCGCAGCCGTCGAAAGACGGACAGCGCATCGGCCTGGCGACCTGACATGTACAGGGCGCGCATCAGGAGTCCACCGAACCGCTCATCGAGAGGAGACTCAGAGACCAACCGCTCGACCACCGGGATCACGATCTCGGGTTCACCGTCGGCGATCGTCGCCTCCGCCCACCTCGCGGTGGCGCTCCTCCGCTCGACCTCGAGCACCGACGATTCTTCCTGGACCCATGGCCGATCCATGTCACCAAGGAACGGTCCCCGCCAGAGCTCGAGAGCCGACTCGAGGATCGCTCTGATCTCGTGCGCACCCTCAGCATCACCTGCCTCCGTGACCCGTTGCCGGAAATGATCCACATCGGTCTCAATCGACCGGAGTGTCATGCTGTACGCCCCCTGCTCACCCTTCAGGTCTACGGTCGGCCCGAGAAGACCTCTCAGATTCGACACATACGTTCGCAGGGAGCGCACTGCGCCGTCGGGTGCATCGTGGCCCCACACGGCCTCCACAAGGCTTCCGATACTCACCGGCTCACCATCGTGAAGTACCAGATATGCGAGCAGCGCCCTCTGCTTCTGTCCCCCGGGGGCAACCGAGGATCCATCCAGCACGAGTTCGAGCGGTCCGAGGAGCCTGAGCATGCTTGAGGTCTCGATCTGCACGCGATGACACTACCTGCTGGGGCAGCAGAAATAGAGATCGCAGCCTCGAAAAGTGCCTGAGATGTGATCGATCCGTGCGGATGCTGCTTGAATGTCGGAATGAAATCCGGCGGCTGTCTCTATGCCTAATTCTGTGCTTGTCGCGTTGAATGCCGATGTTGTCGGCTACAGCCGGCTCATGGCGGATGATGCACAGCACACCGCGAAGGCCCTTTCCAAGGCGCGAGCGATCGTTCATGACGAGATCGCGGCTGGTGGTGGGTCGCTGGTCAACTTCGTCGGGGATAACTTCATGGCTGTGTTCAAGCGACCGGAACAAGCGGTCCGCACCGCAATAGCCATTACCAACATTGTGGCAGCCGAGAACGCTTCCCTTGCGGAGTACCTCCGACTTCGATTCCGGATGGGAATCGACATGGGGCCTGTTCACATTGACAAGGACGGCGCACACCTGGGCGATGCGCTGAACATCGCTGCAAGGATCGAGTCGATCGCCCAACCCGGCGGACTCAGCATTTCAGGTGAGGTGTTCCGAGCACTCGATGAGCCGAGTTTTCGATTCAGGTCAAAGGGCAAGCAGCGGCTCAAGAACATCCCTGAGCAGGTCGAGGTATACGACTTTGCTGACCTGCCTGCCGAGGGTGACACCGCTCCCAGCCCGAAACGTCCGCTGTCACTCGGGACACCGAGGGTGGTCATACTCCCGATGCACGTCGCCAGCGGCGCGGACGATCTCAAGCCGGTGGGCGCCTTCCTACTCTCAGACGTCGTATCCGGACTGATCAATCTCCACAATCTTGACGTGGTGGATGTGACCACTTCCGATGGACGACTCGGAGAAGCGGAGCCAGCGCCACCAAACGTGCGATATATGCTCCTATCAGGGATCCTCCAGGCAGGATCGCGACTTCGCCTTTGGGCCCAGATAAGGGATGTCTTGACACAGAGTGTGCTCTGGGTGGGCAAGTGGGACTGCTCAGAAGATGACCTCTTCGATATCTCGGATGGATTGGCGACCGACATCGTGCGTGCCTTCGAGATCGAACTGATCGTCGGTGAACCCGCACGTGTCTATCACGAGCTCGGCAACCCGGAGGCAATCGCCAAGGTGTACGAAGGCTGGTACAACCTGACTGCTGGCACGCGAAATGGATGGAATCGAGCCAATCAGCTCTTCCGCGAGCTGCGAGCGGATGCTCCAACCAATGCGGTGGGCCCAGTTCTGTATGCCTTCACCCAGTGGATGGGCGCACGCGATGGACTTGTCGACGATCGTGCCGAGGCCTTCGAGGAAGCCAGAACCAACGCGCAACACGGCCTCGATCTCGGTGACAACACCGGTCTCTCAGCGATGATCCTCGCAGCGGTAGAGCTCGAGCATGGAGACGCGGACGCGGCTCTCGAGGGAATAGCAAAGGCCAAGATCCTGCGACCCACCTGCGATCTGACCTGGGCGATGGAAGGAAGTATCCGAAGGTATCTCGGACAATGGGAACAGGCGGTTGTACTCATCGATCAGGCGATGGATCTCAGCCCTGTCAACAAGCCGTGGTATCCCACAGTGCTCGCGAGTTCGTACTACGTGGGGCAGAAGTACGAACAGGCAGCAGCTGTCGCTGAAGAAGTTCTCGAGCACCAGCCGAAGAACATCGAGGCGTTGCTGGTCCTAGCCGCGTCACAGAGCCATCTCGGTCTTGACCGTAGAGCGCAGGCCACTGGAGCTACGATCTCCGAACGCTTCCCCGATGCGGACGCGTCGCAGTGGCTTCTGTCAAACCCCTATCAGGACGACGAGTTCGTAGATCGTTGGCGGCAGGACCTCGAGAGCGCAGGGCTCCTCTCAATCTGATCATCTCGTATGCCGGACGATTCCTGTCGCAGCCCCGAGATACGTTCAATCCATGGAACACCAGACCGTCTTTGTTGCAGGCGAGCCACTCGCTGAGCTGGAACACGCACTCGATCACCTACGCATCGTCGAACTCCCCTGTCGTTGCCTGGGATTCGACGGAACCCTCCCACGATTACTCAGCCAGAGCCTTGAAAGGGCGCTCAAGACGATCGACGCAGAGATCGCTGAACGGACAGACGACGAAGACCTCGACGACGAGGCCATGGATTCCGTCAGGGAGCTGCTGTTGCGACTCGGCCGAGCTCAGACAGTGGATGACTGATCGACGCTCGAGATCGTTATGCCTCGCTTCCAGCGGAAGGTGCAACGATCGGCCGTTCAGACGACCAGGGGAAGTTGATCCACCGATCGGTGCGGCGCCACACATAGTCACACTTGATCACAGATGCCGACTTCTCATAGAGGACGGCGGAGCGGGTCTCACGAACGGAGTGCGTCACGAAGTCGTACACCTTTGCAAGGGTGTGCCCGGTGTCGGCCACATCGTCGACAACGAGGACGTTCGAGCCGTGAAGATCGACAAGCTCGAGATAGGGAGGCAGGATCACGGGCACATCGAGGCGCTCGTCAACATCGGTGTAGTACTCGACGTTCATCATGTAGCAGTTCTTGATCGACAGGGCGTATCCAAGGGACCCCGTTGGGATCAACCCGCCACGTGCAATACCGAGGATGATGTCCGGCCGAAAACCGTCTCCTGCTATCTGGCTCGCGAGAGCGCGAATACCAACTCCATAGTCGGGCCAAGTGAGGATCTCGCGCTCGGAGCCACCGCTACTTTCTGTCATCACACCTCACATCTGGGAGGGCGAACCGTAAACCTTCGACGCGTCCTACACGGCACCCGCGTCCAGGATGAGCCAGCGAGCTCTGACGTCAGGCCAGCACCGGGTGCTTCGCCCGGTCTTCGATGAAATCGACGAGCTGGATGAAGGGATCGAAGCCAATCACGTTGGGTGCATCCGCCACGAAGTTCGACAGAGCATTGATGTCGTAGAAGTAGGCTTCGCCATCTCGGTCATTGACCAAGTATTCAACACCGCCGAGGTCTGCGCCTGTTGCCTCGATGATCCGGGCAGCTTCGGCAATGATTGGATCCGAGGGAACATACGCATCGACGAGGTCACTTACGTCGGTGACGCCGCTGACCGGATCGCAATAGTCGGCCGGGCAGAGGTTGAAGGAACCGGGCTGTAGCTGCAGTCGGATGGCATAGAGGAACCTGCCGCCAAGGATCTCAACCCTTACGATTGAGTTTCCTCTCGCCGGGAGCTTCTCCTGGACCAGCCCGACACCGTCGGGCCCGAGATCGTCAACCAGTCCCGCTTCAACAGCACCAGCCAGATCCTCAGGTGTCTCGTATTCGGTGATACCAGCACCACTACCACCAATGTTCGGCTTCACGAGCACTGGGAACGTCAGATCGATCGCAGCCCCAACGATCTCGTCCGAGTTGAGAACGGGGCGCCCATCGGGATGGCGAACCCTCTTACGCCGCAGCAAATCCAACTGCTTCCTCTTGGAGAGTTCATAGCTGAAGGACTCAGAGCCGTTGATGACCGGAATCCCTGCAGATTCAGCGTTGCTCAGGAACTCGGGAGTTTGGAGCATTGCAGCCATGTGCCCGCGCGTCCATGCAGACGGACTCATACGATTGACGAGAACGCTCCAGTCACCGACCACTGTTGGGTCGAAGCCCCCGTTGGATGCATCGATTGAGACCCAATCGAGACCACGGCGGTCCATCTCAGCGAACAGCGGTTCGTTCCATTGCGGATGCTCGTGGAGTATCGCTATCGACATGTGATCTTCTCTCTGCTGGGTGATGGAGTTAACCCTATGTTGATGATAATAATTCCGTACAGGAACGAGAATGACGAATCGTACGGGCACGTCTTCTCGCGACCCGCTCAGGCTGCATCCTTCAGAGCACTCGGAAAGCGAGCGACCGTCTCGGCAACAGACCGCTCCGGCTTGGAACGTGCCGTCGCAGTGAGGCCGACACCGGCAAGGATCAGAGGCAGGGCGATGAAGATCGGACCTGTGATGATCTCGGCTCCCAGCGTCAGGCCGAGAAACACCGCAACAACGGGGTTCACGTACGCATAGGAGGTCGCCAGTGCTGGCCGGACCGTTTGGAGGAGGTACACATAGGCCGTGTACGCAACGATCGACCCCATCACGATCAGGTATGCCAGCGCCAGCCATGCCACGGGGCCAGGCATCGCAACGATCCGCTCCCCCATGAGCGGACTCACGGTCAGCATCACCACACCGGCGACAAGGAGCTGTGCTGCGGGTGCCATGAACCCTTCGGGCATCTCAAGCCGCTTGCCCCACACGGATCCGAACGCCCAGAACATCGGTCCCGCTATTACCAGCAGCATTCCAACCGTGCTCAATCGAAAGTCACCTTCCTGGAGCAACACGATCACACCCACCAACCCGACTCCAAGACCGATCCACTCACGCCGGACCGGCCACTGGCCAAACACACCGCCTACGAGGGCAGCCCACACCGGAATGGCCGCAGCGGCCGTAGCCACCACCCCGGAGCCGACGCCCATATCTTCGGCAATCGTTACGAGGCCGACGCCGCCGATCAGAAGCAGAGATCCCATCCGTCCGGCATTCCACCATTGGCGGCGGGTGGGAGACGCATGCCCGCGCATCCGCAATACCGCATACATCAAGGCACCTGCGACAAGGAACCGCACTCCGTTCAGAATGAACGGCGGGAACCCCTCGAGACCGAACCGGAGCGCCAGATATGTAGAACCCCAGATGAAGTAGACAGCGACAAGCGCGACGAATATCAGAAGGCGTGTGTTGCTCGTCTTGATCACGGAGTACCTCGGTAGGGGTCTAAATCGAGTTTGTATCTTACACCATAGTTGTGTTAACGTAAGGAGTCAAATGGATTTTTCTCATTACAGCGATGTGCCAGTACAGATGGCAGTTGATCTCGTCAACACACTTGACGCGGTGAGTGGCGAGGAGAAGCTTGCGTCCCCTCACGATGTCACAGAATTCATCCGCAGCCGTGACACCGACTGGTGCAAGCCCGGCTGGAACGCCACCCAAAGCGACCTCGACGACGTCATCGCCCTGCGGTCCCGACTTCGAATGGTCTTTGACGCCGTGGACGAATCAGCGGCGGCGGACATCATCAACGGCGTGCTCTCCGAAGCTGACGCGGTGCCGAGGCTCAGCCTGCACGGCGAAGGCCCTCACCTCCACTTCGAGTCTGATGACGACAGACCCGCCAAATGGCTGGGAGCAGTGACCGGGATGGGTCTGACTGTTGCACTCGTCGAAGGCGGATACGAACGATTCGGAACGTGCACGTCCTCCACTTGTGATGACGTCTTCGTGGATGGCTCTCGGAACAGATCACGTCGCCACTGCTCCGATACCTGCACCACTCGTGAGAACGTTGCTGCCCATCGGGCCCGCCAGCGAGAAGCCGCCGGCACCCCAGTGACCGGGTGAACATCTGGTATGGAAGTATCCCCAGCACTCGCCGATGACCGACTCAGCGAGGTACATCACGAAGTCGTCCGACACGGGAAGGTCAATTCTCTCGAGGAGGCCGCGATACTTCGAGGCGTGGACCCCTCAGCGGTGATCAAGACGATGGTCCTTCGCAGAGGTGAGGACGACTACATCTTCGTTCTCGTGCCAGGTGACCGAGTGATCGATTGGCCGAAGCTGAGAGACGTCATCGGCGAGCGAAGGCTCTCGATGCCAGACGCCGATGAAGCCCTCTCCGTCACAGGCTACGTCCGCGGGACCATCACGCCATTTGGCGCTGAACATCCATGGCCGGTCTTCGCCGACGAGCGATTGACTGACAGGTCGGTCTCGATTGGTGGCGGTGCCCACGGTGTTTCGATCACGATCAACGGCACCGCGCTCATTGGCATACTCGATGCGACCACAGCAGACATCACCAAACAGCGATCCTGACAGCCTTCCCTTCTGGAGTCCTGAGTCAGAAGTTCGTGCTGATCTCTGCGAGGCATCGGCGTTTCTGGCAAGGACGCACAACGCAGGCGCAGTCTGGACTGCGTCAAGGCGGAGGACGCAGCGAGGGACGTCGAGGGCCGATGAGATTCTGTGTGAACTCTTGACTCGGGGCACTAGGAGCATGGGTCAGCATCGGATGCGCACGCCTTGACGACCATGCATCACCACTCGCTGTGGTCTCGGCTCCGCCATTCCCCCACAAGGAGTGGCGAAACCTCGCCCTTTACGACTGGTGCGCCTGATCGCCAAGCCACACACCCCCATACTGACCCACGCTCCTAGGACAACGCCACTTCCAGTACGGATTCAATGTCCGCGAGAGCATGGAACGTCATCTCCTCGCGAACCTCGTCGGGTACATCGTCGATATCGTCCGCATTGCGCTCAGGAAGGATGATCTCGCGCAGACCGGCTCTGTGTGCTGCCAGGACCTTCTGCTTGACCCCACCGATGGGCAGCACCCTGCCTTGGAGAGTCATCTCGCCCGTCATACCAACGTCAGACTTCACCTTGCGGCCTGTGAGCAGGCTTACCAAAGCGGTTGTCATGGTGACGCCGGCCGAGGGGCCATCCTTGGGGATGGAGCCCGCCGGAACGTGAATGTGAATACGTCCACTGAGATCACGTGGGTCTATGCCCAATTCAGTGGCGTGGCCACGGACGTAGGAAACCGCGATCTCAGCAGACTCCTTCATGACATCGCCGAGCTGGCCGGTCAGCGTCAAACCGATGTCCCCGTCGATCGTGCTGGCTTCCACGAAGAGCACATCTCCGCCAGCACCTGTGACCGCGAGACCGGTAGCAACACCTGGGACGGCAGTACGTTCATCTCTCTCTGTGTGATGGGCCGTCGGCTTGCCAAGGAGTTCACGCAGATCGCCCGGACCAACCGTTATCGTCTCCGTTGCCTCTCCTGAGGCAATCGACGTCGCGACCTTTCGGGCCAGTCTTCCGAGCTGACGCTCGAGATTCCGGACGCCTGCCTCCTGGGTGTAGTCGTCGACTATGTCAGCCATCGTCTCGGCAGGGATATCGATCTCAGTGGTCTCGAGCCCCGAACGTTCGATCACCCTGGGTAGGAGATGCGTCTCTGCGATCTCCACCTTCTCGTTCTGGGTGTAGCCGTCGAGACGGATCACTTCCGTCCTGTCAAGGAGCGGCGAGGGGATCGACTCGAGTACGTTGGCTGTTGCAATGAACATCACGTCTGACAGGTCAAGGTCGAATTCGAGGTAATTGTCTCGGAACGTGTGGTTCTGCTCCGGGTCGAGGACCTCGAGCAGGGCCGATGACGGATCACCACGCCAGTCGTTTCCGACCTTGTCCATCTCATCGAGGAGGAACACGGGGTTCATCGATCCGGATTCGGTGAGCGCTCGAGCGATCCGGCCGGGGCGCGCGCCAACATAGGTACGCCGGTGGCCACGGATCTCGGCCTCGTCACGCAGTCCACCGAGGGAGAGCCGCACGAACTCCCTGCCGAGGGCACGGGCCACGGACTGCCCCAGTGAGGTCTTGCCAACGCCAGGGGGACCAACGAGCAGCAGAATCGTCCCTGTTCCACCGACATCTGAGGTCTCGTCGAGGCCGCGGTCGTGGCGGAGTTTGCGGACCGCGAGGTGTTCGATCATGCGATCCTTGACATCCTCGAGACCGGTGTGATCCTCGTCAAGCACAGTGCGAGCCGCCTCAAGGTCCAGATTGTCCTCTGTCGTCTCTCCCCATGGGAGTTCGAAGGTCGTGTCGAGCCATGTTCTGATCCAGGCATGCTCAGGACTCTGCTCATTGAGGCGCTCGAGGCGATCGATCTCCCTGCTCACCATCTCTGCTGCCGCCTCTGAAAGGTCGGTCGTTTCGAGCTGTTCCCTGTACTCCCCGACAACGGTCTCCTCGCCATCACCGAGTTCGTCACGGATCGCTTCCATCTGTTGGCGCAGCAGATACTCCCTCTGGTTCTTGTCGATCCTTTCAGCAGCATCATCTCTCACACGGCGCCGAAGCGTCAGCCCGCCAAGAACCTCATTCATCCACTCAAGGGCGAGACTCATCCTTTCATCGACTTCAACCGTCTCGAGCAGTTGGGCTTTTGCCTTTAGATCGAGATCGGGGGAATAGACAAGCAGGTCAACCAGGCGGCCGGGATCGTCCGTCGCAAGGAGCTGGTCCGCGATTCCTTGCGCGCCGCGGTGTTCGAGAATCTCCTCTATTACGGCGCGCAGCTCTGCGGCGCGCAGCATTGTGGCCTCGGAATACTCGGTTTGCTCGTCTATGACGTCGGTTCCCACCCAGAGAACATCGCTCGAGTCCGTTTCACCCGTACCGATGTGCGCACGGCTGATCCCGCTGATGATGGCCGAAACGCCACCGCGGTCGTCGACCTTCTGTATCTCGGCGATTGTCCCCATGGAGGAGTACTCACCATCGATCATCGGTATGAGGACCAGCTTGCCGCCTGTCGATTCGGTTGCCACCAGCGCACGCTTCGCAGCATCGGACTCAACACGCACGCTGACGACCATGTGCGGAAAAACGATCCCACCGCGAAGGGGAAAGACGGGGAGGCTGGTTGTTATCAGGTCAGACATGTTGGGCCTTTCATATGTGGCAGGACACAACCGAAGGCACCCTGCTCCTATTCCCACTGTCCACAAAATATGCGCGTGGTCGACTCATATTATCGATGCCGTGCTGTAGTGGGACGGTCCAGGGTTCGAACGCCAACGCCCTCGGGCCGGGTCGGACCCCTGAAAGCCTCAATCGCTGTATCTTGCATATCACCCTTGCCGCATCGAATCTGTGAAGGGCCACGACAACAAAGAACTGTCTATCTCATGAATCTCACTATTCGCGCCAGGACGACAAACTTCTACGGTTGGCGGATACTTGCGCTTGCTTCGCTAACTGCGGCCCTGACAGGTCCCGGCCAAACGATCGGCGTCAGCGTCTTTGTCGATCATTTCATCGCTGATCTGAGCATCAGCCGATCACAGGTGGCCACCGCCTATCTCGTTGGAACATTGGCAGCCGCGCTCGGGCTACCCCTCATTGGTCGTCGAATCGACAGGGTTGGTGTGAGGCGTGCCATGACGGTCATCGGATTTGCCTTCGGTGTGGCACTCATTGCGATGACCGGAGTGCAGGGTCTCATCACCCTGACCATCGGTTTCTTCGGTATCCGACTCGCTGGCCAAGGATCGCTCTCCCTCGTGAGCACCGTGGCGGTAACGCACTGGTTCGACCGCAAACGCGGCTCTGCTCTCGGCATCTTCAGCACCGCGTCGGCCATCATGATGAGCCTTGTCCCAGTCGGTCTCAATCTCGTCATCGAGGCGTACAGCTGGAGAACGGCATGGTTTGCATCAGCGGTCCTCGTCTGGATTGTTGTGATTCCGATTGCACAACGCGGAATGATCAACGATCCGAGCGACGTCGGACAATACCCAGATGGCGTCGAACCGGACACCCCGAAGGCAACGGAGCCAGTACGTCGCCCATCTGCGGACCGCAGCGAGGCTCTGAGAACGACGCGGTTCTGGGTAGTGGTTGCAGCGTCATCAACCGTCGGCCTACTCGTCACCGCACTCAACTTCCATCAGATCTCGATGCTCCGGGGCGCTGGCCTCACTGCCACGGAAGCCGCCGTCATGTTCCTCCCCCAGGTCATCGGTGCAGCAGTGGCCGGCCTGTTCTTCGGCTTCCTCGCAGATCGTATGACCGGCAGGTCTCTCATCCCCATCGTTATGGCCCTTCTCGCCATCAGTCTGCTTCTCACTCTCACTTTGGCGCCGGGCTGGGCCGTCATCCTGTATGCGATATCTCTGGGAGCCGCTGGCGGTGCGTCACGCACCGTCACAGCCACACTCCTCCCCCGCTGGTTCGGAGTCAGCCACATCGGCGCCATCCAGGGCACGGCCTCGCTCATCTCCGTTGGAGCCACGGCGCTTGGGCCAGTATTGCTATAGGTCACCAGAGACATGACCGGCGGTTACGGAAATGCGGCAGCCTGGCTGGCCCTGATTCCGATCGCGATCGGGTTGTTGGCAACCACGCTCAAGCCGCACTCCCTGGAAAGTACCAAGCAGTCCACCTGACACCGTCACATGCCCGGTGGTCAACGCAATCGTCCGCTCGGACATCTATATCAACGATCAGAGTTCGATGAAGCGCATTCGCCCGATCGTGCCCTACGTGATGGCTACAGGCTCTCCGCAACACGGGCAGGAAACCCGCCTTTTGCAACCGGCCCCCACCGTTCGATGCTCAACCGGATCAGGCATTTGCCCTGGTCGACCATAGCTTTTCGGTATTCGTCCCAGTCCGAATGCTCACCCGAGATGACCCGGAAGTACTCGACAAGAGCCTCGACTGCGTCGGGGAGGTCAATGATCTCTGCTCGACCATCGACCTGGACCCACTCCCCTCCGAAGTCACCGGACATGACGACCATCGAAGAGAGTGGATTCCTTCTGATGTTCAGAACTTTTGCGCGTTCAGGGTAGCTCGACACGACGATGCGGCCGGTGGAATCGAGACCCATGGTGACCAATGACGACTGAGGTCTCCCATCGCGACGATTCGTCAGCAGCACGCCATGGTGGCGTGGGCGGACGAACTCCTCGAGGTCGGCACGATCGACAATCCGATTCGTTGCAATGTTCACGGCTCCGATTCCCTTCTGCGGCCACCTCAATCATCGTGCACCTTGCAGCCCCACGCAAGCCAGTGGACCAGATGGCGTCACACCTCGATGTCGACGATCAGAGCTCGATGATCGGTGCCGCGCACGCGGGCGACGGAAGTCGTAATTGGGCGGACACCGATCATGAACGCATGGTCGATCCGCAGCAAACGAGGACCAGACAGGAAATGGGACCATGTCCTGCGTTCAGTTCCCGTGACACGAGCCGCATCGCAACCGATCTCGGACAACAGCTTGTACTCGGGCCACGAGGGCGATGCATTCATGTCACCAATGACCACACCCGCGCAATCGCGCTGACCAACCACCGTGGCTATCTGTGCGATCTGTCCTCTCCGCTCGTCACGGGACACCCGCCACGGGAAATCAACTGGATTCGTGAGATGGACGTTGAACACGTCGAGCGGCTGCGTGAGATCCGGCCAACTGTCGGGTTCGAGCCTCGCCACCCAGCCTGACCGAGCCTCCAGCCCGAGCGAATCGACTGTCGCCGGGTACCTCGCTGCAATTCCCATGCCGAAGAGATCCTCACGAGGATCGAGGCGGCCGAAGGGGAGGATTCCAGCGACTACACCAGCCGTCACTGGACCCATCTCCTGGGTACACACTACATCTGGATCGGCCTCCCGGATCATCTTGCGTAGGGCGCTCGGGTCGGCACGATCCACGAGAAGATTGATCGAGAGGATGCGGAGACAGGACATGAGAACGGGGAGACTATCCAGAATCGGCACATTTTCCACGGACAGTCTGAGAGCATCGGGTGCGCACCTACAATCGGCTGCAGACAGTACGAACAGATTTGTTCGTAATCCGTTCCGCGAACCCGCGGACAAGACACGAAGGGACACGCCTATGTCATCAGGTGACAATCTCGTTCTGTACGCAGTCGAGTCCTGAGACAGAATCCGACCCACCAAAGAGAGTGGCCCCCTTCCGGGGGCCACTCTCTTTCTTCGTTTGAACTGTCGCACTCAGCCGTCCATGGACAGGTTCCCGATGTTGTTCACGAGGTTCGACCTTGCCGTCTCCAGGGATTGATCCGCCTTTTCGAGCTTGTTTCGAGCCATCTCGAGATCGACCATGTCGACCTGCCCCTCACTATCCATCTTCTTCTTCGTGGCTGCTTCGACGGTCAGATAGTTCGAAGTTGCAGACGAAACCCGCACGATGCTGTCGTGAAGTTCGCCGAGCGTCTCCTCGACAGAGCGAATGTGCCGGTGCTCCGAGTGACTCCTCGTGGCGCTCCACACATCATTGAGCTGCTCGTTCGCGGCCGATATCTGGGCAGGCAATGCGTCCCATCCATCATCTGTCGCCGTCCCTGTATAGACGGCCTTCCCGTGCGCTGATGCGTAGTCCTTGGTCATCTTGTTCAGCAGACCGACGACAGTCTCGATCGAACTGTCCAGCGTATCAGTCATCGTTCACGCCACTCCTTGTTGTGGGTCCAATCCTGGGTGTAGTCTTGCATATCAGATCTACGGTACACGACACACCGGCCAGATTCAGGCGTTCAGCCAATCCCATGCATCGTTCTCGCTCTCGAAGTATTGAATCTCCTTCGCGTAGAAACCCTGGGCGGCTTTGGCCATGGCCTTCTCCCATTTCTGGTTCCCCACGAGAGCCATCTTGTCGATCTTGTCCTTGTACTTCTTACCGAAGTCCAGATCGGTCGACCACGCGTTTATCTTCTCCCAGCGGAAATCGGTAAGGTCGAGCAGCAGATTGATACTCCCGTACTGGTCGATTACGGCGTCAACAGCAGGATCGAGCGTGGCGTAGTCCGCCTTCGTCATGTCACCCACAACCTTGTAACCGACTACATTCCCCGAACTCTTATCCATTGTCTCGAGCATCACAGCCACCTCTCGCTTGATCGAACCATCTCTCGCACGATATTACCGCTGCGATGCCGCTCGCCAGACCGGTCCGCACCATCGTTCTCTAGGAAATATCTTGAGCAGCGCTGCTGGTCCTTGAATCCTTCTTGAGGAAAAGAACGACGCCAGCGTAGATCAGCGGCACCGCCAGGTAGAGAAGAGTGCTCAGAACCGGCGCAGGTCCAGCAACAAGGATCGCAAGCACGTACACGACCAGCGGAGCTGCCGCGGCTGCTGCCGACAAGCGGCGTGCCTTCGTGGACGGCACCTGCCACAGCATCCACGGATGACGATGGACATACAGGTTGAGCACTGATCGCATCACAGTGACGGCGACGAGAATCGCCCCGTACAGCTGAAGCGCCGTTTTGTCGTCAGGGTGGGAGCCCAGAGTCGACGCAGCGAACGGGATCAAAGACAAAGGCAAGAGAAACAGGAGATTGAGCCACGCAAGGCGATAGTCGGCATACCTGACCTGGGCAAAGAACCCGCGATGCCACACCCAATACATGCCGACGAGCAGGAAGCTGATGACGAACGTTGAGAAAATCGGAAGGAGATCAACAAGCCCCTCCGAGAGAGGCTTTCCATCGCTTGCACCCGGAATCTCCAGATCGAGGACAAGGATCGTCATGATGATGGCGACGACGGCGTCGGTGAGCATCAAGAGCCTTTCAGGACTGATGTTTCGCGCCTCCTGAGGGCTGATGTCTGAGTTGCCGTGAGATTCCACGGCACCATCGTAGCCCCCGCGCGATACCCTGACCGAGGCAGGAAATCCTGTGGTCTGGTACCTCACGTTCAAAGGAAATAGCGATGATCCCAAAGGTGGCTGCGGCCGATATCCCGTATCTCTCGACGGACCAGATGATCGAGGTCGACCGTTCAATGATGGATGACTACCACATCGATCTCGTCCGGATGATGGAGAACGCAGGACGGAACCTTGCCCACCTCGCACGGGACCGCTTCCTTGACTGTGACCCACGCGGACACCATGTCGTCGTGCTCGCCGGCACCGGGGGCAACGGTGGGGGTGCTCTCGTTGCCGCCAGGAGACTCCACAACTACGGGGCTGCGGTCAGCGTGTTCACCACGAGACCAGCCGATTCGTTCGCCCAGGTCCCCGGCCAACAGCTCGACGTCCTTCGTCGGATGGACGTACCGATCGGTGCAGTGCATGCGGTGGAGTCCGCCGAGACCGCAGACCTGGTTCTCGACGGTGTGATCGGATACAGCCTCAGGGGCGCACCGCGAGGCGACGCCGGGGCGCTGATCGAGTGGGCGAACACCCAGTCATCTCCGGTGCTCTCACTGGACTCTCCTTCAGGTATCGACACGACAACAGGCACCATTTTTGATCCGGCGATTCGTGCAACGGCGACGATGACGCTCGCTCTCCCGAAGGAGGGGCTACGAGCACCTGGCGTGCAGGCCCGCGTCGGTGAGCTGTACCTTGCGGACATCAGTGTGCCTCCGGAGCTCTACAAGAGGTTCCTTGGCATCGATGTCGGTCCGATTTTTGCCACGGGCGACATCCTCCATCTCGTTGGGGACGAGCCGTCTCCTATGTGACAACGGTCCACGGTCGTTCACCCAGCTTCAGATCACGGTCTGCAGCTCCTGGACCCCATGTACCGGCTTCATATGGGTACGGCTCTGGGCGGTAGTCAAGGAGTGGGTCGTAGATGCGCCATGAGGCCTCAACCTCATCTGAGCGAACGAACAGGGTTTGGTCGCCCTCCATCACATCGAGGATCAGCGTCTCATATGCCTCAGGGAGTCGTCCGTAGACATCGTCATGGCTGAAGCTCAGTGCCTGGGAGTCAAGTGTCACGTCATCTCCCGGGGCTTTCACATTGAACCTCAGAGCGAATCCCTCGTCCGGTTGGAGTGTGATCAGCAGGATGTTCGGCTCCACCGCACACGAGTCCCTACGCCCATGGATGATGCACAAGGGAGGCCGTTGAAATGTGACGGCGATCTCTGTGAGTCGCTTCGGGAGCCTCTTGCCTGTCCGGAGGAAGAACGGAACGCCCTGCCAACGCCACGTGTCGATTCTCAGTTCAATACCCACGAACGTTGCTGTGTGCGAATCGCTGTCGACACCATCCTCATCGCGATACGCAGCAACTTCGACACCATCGATCGTGCCCGCCTCGTACTGTCCGAACACGATGCTCTCCCGCCGGATCGGAGCTATGGCTTCGATCACCTTGACCTTCTCGTTGCGGATCTGTTCGGCGTCGAAAGAGATGGGTGGCTCCATTGCGACAAGCGCGAGAACCTGGGTGAGGTGGTTTTGCACCATGTCTCGAAGCACGCCAGCAGATTCGTAGTACCCGGCACGCGTCCCGATCCCGAGATCCTCTGCGACCGTAATCTCAACCGACTCCACCCGATCCCGGTTCCACACACTCTCGAACATCGGGTTGGAGAACCGGAACGCGAGGAGGTTCTGCACGGTCTCCTTACCGAGGTAGTGGTCGATCCGATACACCTGGGACTCGTCAAAGAACTCATGGACCAATTCGTTCAGTTCCATCGCCGACTCCAGGTCGTTCCCAATCGGTTTCTCGATCACGAGCCGGGTCCACCTGGGGCTCTCGTTGAGCCCTGCTCCTCCGAGACCCGCGACGGTGTCTGGGAACACGACCGGAGGAAGTGCGAGATAGAAGATTCTGTTCCCTGGGAAGTCGCGTTCGACCTCAATCGCCTCGATCCGTGCCCGCAATGCCTCGAACGAGCCGAAGCCTCTGCCAAGTCGTTGATAGAAGACGTTCTCATCACACCAGGCCTCGAGACCGGTGTCGCTGGTCCCCGCGTCCCGAAGTGCATCCCTGGTCAGCGCCCGATAGTCGTCGTCATCGAGATCCCGCGACGCAACGCCCAACAAGATGCATTCGCTCGCAATGCCCTGGAACGTGATGAGGTCATAGAGTGCAGGGATCAGCTTCCGACGTGCGAGATCTCCGGTTCCGCCAAAGATCACGAACACGTTTCGATCCACTTCTGCCACGACGGTGATCCCTTCATTCGGCGAATACCAACCATAGATGCCCGGCGGAGTGGAAACAGATCGACCGTACCGCGGCGTCCTCCCTTCAGGGGGGACACAAGACGAGCGCCAGCGAGGATTGGAGGGGGGAGCGCGAGCCTGCGAGCCCGGTACGCGAAGAGCTGGTGCAGAATATTGCCGCAGCTTGCTCGCGGGCTCGTGCCCCCCTGCATCGCTTCGCTCTGCTGTCCCCCCTGAAGGGAGGACGCGTGTTGATGGTCGCAGGCTCGCGTGTCCGCGAGGATGCGTGCTGGCTGTCGCGTACCGGAGACGTACGTGGCACAATCGAACCATGCCTGACTATGACGCAGTTGTCGTTGGCGCTGGCCCCAATGGCCTGGCGGCCGCTGTAGAACTCACGCGCTCGGGTCGACGTGTGCTGGTCGTCGAGGGATCAGATGTTATCGGCGGTGGAACAAGGACCGAGGCCCTGACCCTTCCAGGCTATCTTCATGACGTGTGCTCGGCGATCCATCCAATGGGTGCGGCATCTCCGTTTTTCCGCTCGATCGGTATCGGGGACTGGATCCATCCAGACATCCCTGCAACACACCCCCTTGACGACGGACGGGTGGGGATTCTGTATCGGAGTCTCGACCGAACAGCAGATTCGATGGGTGTCGACGGCAAGCGATACCGCACTTACATAGGTGGTCTCGTCGATCACGCAGACGATCTGATATCTCAGGTACTCGGTCCACTGTCGCTGACGCCGCCTCATCCCATCACACTCGCCAGGTTCGGGCTGCCCGGGCTGCTGCCAGCCTCGGTCGCCGTCAAGTCGCTTCAGACGGAAGCCGCACGTGCGTTGTACGCAGGCCTCGCAGCGCACGCGATTGCCCCCTTCAACAGTCCGATGACAGGCTCTGTTGCCCAGATCTTTGCGGTGACAGCACACGCGTATGGCTGGCCTCTCGCCCGAGGTGGATCACAACAGGTGGCTGATCAGCTGGCAACCCTGGTCGTCGATGGAGGTGGCACGATCGAGGTTGGGCGCACGATCGAGTCTCTCGATGAACTGCCATCAGCACCCATCGTCCAGCTGGATGTGATGCCGGTTGCAGCGCAGCACATCGTCGGCGATCGCCTGAACCCCGCCGCGCAGAGACGCATCGGGCGATGGAGCAGCGGACCGGCGGTGTTCAAGGTTGACTGGGCACTCGATGGTCCTATTCCATGGACAGACGAGGCCAGCGGTCGCGCGGGCACCGTGCATGTCGGAGGTACGTACGAGGAGGTCGCTGCCGCCGAGGAGATGGTGCACTCAGGAGATCACCCAGACAAACCATTCGTGATCGTTGCCCAGCAGTCCCTCTTTGACCCAAGCCGGGCTCCCGCGGGTAAACAAACTGCCTGGGCATATTGTCACGTGCCGGCCGGGTCGGATAGAGACATGACCTCGGCGATCGAGATGCAGATCGAACGCTTCGCCCCAGGGTTCCGCGACAGGATTCTTGCGCGCCACACGATGGGACCTCATGCGTACGAACGCCACAACCCGAACTACGTGGGAGGCGACATCGCCGGTGGCGCATTCTCGGCTCGGCGGATGTTCCAAGTCAAACAAGCGCAACCATACAAGCTGGGTGATGGATTGTATCTGTGCTCATCAGCCACGCCACCGGGAGGCGGCGTCCATGGTATGTCTGGCTATCACGCTGCACGCGCATCCATTGCAGACACCGCATGAGCGACATGCCCGCTTCACACGAGACCGCGACTCGCCGGCGTCGCGGGTAGGGTGCCGACATGGTTGTTCGTGTCGTGCTTGCAGAAGACAACCTCCTCATGCGCGAGGGCATCGTGTCTGTGCTTGCCCTCAGCGACGAGATCGACCTTGTCGACACCTGTGCGGACTACGACAGCTTGCTTGCATCCGTCGCCGAACATGAGCCCGGACGTCGTTGTCACCGATATACGCATGCCGCCAACGCAGACCGACGAGGGAATCCGAGCCGCCAGTGAGATTCGAGCGAGCAACCCCGATGTGGGCGTCGTCGTGCTGAGCCAATACGTTGAACCGGACTATGCAATGCGGCTGTTCGAGGAGGGCTCCAACGGCAGGGCGTACCTCCTCAAGGAACGCGTTGGCGATGTCGAAGAGTTGGCCTGGGCGATCAGGAGAGTCGCTGATGGTGGCTCGGTGGTGGATCCAAAGGTGGTTGACGCGCTCATCAACGCACGCACCGATGCCACACCGACGGTTCTCGACCGACTCACCGACAGAGAAAGCGAGGTTCTTGCTGAGATCGCAAAGGGAGGAACCAACGCAGCGGTCGGCGAGGCATTGTTCATCTCGCCACGTTCGGTCGAGAAGCATGTCAATTCCATATTCATGAAGCTTGACCTCTCTCACGAGACGGACACCAATCGCAGGGTTCGCGCTGTGCTCCTGTATCTCGCCGATACCAACGGATGAGGTGGTGGTAGCCCCACTGTCGACTCAAGGCAGGCACGCTGGCGCGCCGGATGCCGAAGATGGATGATGGGCAGGTGGAATCAGTGCCGCCAGAGACCGTTCGCGTGTTGATCGTTGACGATCAGCTCCCTTTTCGCGAGGCATCGCGTATGGTCGTTGAGATGACCGATGGATTTGAGGTCGTGGGTGAGGCCGAGAATGGCGAGCACGCCATTGCCCTTGTCAAGGAACTGAAGCCTGACCTGGTGTTGATGGATGTCCAGATGCCAGGTATCGACGGCATCGAGACAACACGGCGCATCACGTCGGTCCCCAAACCGCCGGTCGTCATAGTCATGTCAACCCATGAGTCGGGCGACTACGTTGACGTGGCGCTCGCGGCCGGAGCCGTGGGTTTCCTTCCCAAGTCCCAGTTCGGATTCGACACGCTCAATGAGATGTGGGCGATCGCTGGACTGTCCTAGACCCGCGCCGGATCCTTCACGGGTACGGTTCCTTCGACCTTCGTACCAGAACCGGGCGACGATTCGATACTCCATGACCCGCCGACAGTATCCATTCGATCCGAGATTCCGTTTAGCCCCGCGCCATTCGAAATCCTGCCCTTGTCGAAGCCCGCTCCATCATCGGAAATCTTGAAGCGAAGGTTCCCGTTCTGTTCGAAGAGGCTGACCTCAGCGGTCGACGCGCCTGCGTACTTGGCTGTGTTCTGAAGCGCTTCGAGGACGATGAAGTAGACGGCTGCCTCAACGTCTCTCGGATAACGGCCGATCGACTCGGCGTCGAGTGTGACAGGGAGCGCAGCATTCTGAGCTTGTTGACCCAAGGCCACTGCCAGCCCTTCCGCTCCCAAGAGTGGCGGGTAGATACCGGCTGCGAACTCGCGGATGGCGGCTATCGCATCGCCTGTCTGTTCCTCGATGTCCGCAAGGACCTTCGCCGTCTTCTCAGCTCCGGCCCGTTCCGCCAACATCCGTGTCGGTCCGAGCTTCACCTTCACAGCAACGAGTTGCTGCTGTGGCCCGCTGTCGAGGTCGTGTTCGAGGGACCGCCGTGCCTCGTCTGCCGCTGACACGACACGGTCTCGGGACCGTTTGAGGTCTTTGACCTGGCGCCTGAGTTCTGCGGTCAATTGAGTGTTACGCAACGCGAGGCCCATCCCGTCGGCAAGGTTCGCCAACAGCTCTTCTTCCGCGGGGGTGATCGTCTCGCCTCGTTCGTTCACCAAGGAGATACCACCAAGCAGCTCTCCATCGTGGAGGACCGATAACGAGTAGTCAGCATCAGGGTCTTCGAAGATATCTGCAATATCAATTCTGCGAGTGGTGTCTGATTTCGGCCATACGGCTGCTGTATGGAAACTGGTCCCTGACTTCACCCAGAGTGCAGCGCCAGAGGCGCGTGTTCCATCGACAATCAGGCGGGGAATACGCCCGAGAAGATCCTCGTCAGACATCTCCGCAGCCCGCTGCGAGAAGCGAGCAAGCACCTCATAAGGGGTCGCTCGCTCGCCATAGACGAGACGGTTTGCCCAACGCTCCACCCGTCTGCGCACGGGCTGAAACGCAAACGCTACAAGTGCTGTCGCAAGAATCGACAGGCCTACGTTGGCGCTATCACCCTGACCGAGGATCTCGCCAATGCCAACAACGATCCAGACGTACACGACGCCAATGAACACGGCGAGCACCCCATATGTCAGCGAACGACTGATCACAACATCGATGTCGTAGAGCCGGTATTTGAGGATGGCGATACCCATCGCGATCGGAATCGACATCAATCCGAAACTCAGAAGCACCTCGACCCAGCCATCCGCTTGCGCGTTTCCCGAGACAACCATCACCGTCAGGACAGTCAATGCGAAGAATACGCCCGCAGCGACCACCCACTTCAACTGAAGGCGCTCCTCACCTTCCGATCGACGGTACCGAAGTCCAAGCGAGACAACTGCCCCCACAACAGAGATCATCAGGAGCAGAAAGTATGGGCCGGACAGGGCGTCTGCTACCCCACCGAGGGAACTCATGAGAGGGCTCGGTCCGAACAGTGAAGCACTCGCATCTCCGCCGAACCCAAGGTTCACCAGCGCTACAAAGAATCCAACGCTTGCGGCTGCGGCCATAACCCACGCCAGGGGTCGCCACCGAGGAGAGGGGACTGCACCGGTAGGGAAGAGGAACAACGCCGCTGGCACCAGCACCAAGCCGGCAGTAACCAATCCCGTAGAGATGCCCTCGAAAATTGCTGCGACCGCCATGCGTTCTCCCTCAGCAAGAATGATCGCCAATCCACGTCCACCGACGGCGACCGCCGTGGCCATCCCATACCCGAGCAGAGTCCAACCGACCAGATGGTGTGGTTTGCGAGCGAGAATGAGGGCGCCGGTAACAGCGGCTACGGTTGCGGTGGCAATCCACACAAAGTCGCCAGCGTCGATTCCCCTCTCATCTATCGGCAGGACATGCGAGTTCGAAACCGAAAAGCCGAACCCCATCAAAATCAGTCCCAGCGCGCCAACGAGGATGGGCAGGATGAGCACACTTCGTTTGCTGCTGATCATCCTCATACCGTCACCGCCACTACGTCAGTCATGGGCAATTGGCCGCTAATGACGACTTCACCTGCCTCGACATCCAAGCTCAGCTCGCCGCCAAACGCCTCCACTCGGTCCCCAACGGAGACGAGGTCGCCGACCTCGCCATCATGACGAACAGTGAATCGCACAGAGTCGCTCGTTTCTCTCATTTCGATCCGCGCCCACGTTGCTCCACCATCGACCGCCCTGGCCATGGTTTCGACGGAACAGAAGTACAGGCTCTCCTCTACGGATCGTTCATACCTGCCCACTTCGTCGCTATCAAGGTCCACACGAATGGGCAACGCTCTTATTGCTGCCGAAAGCGCCGCTTCGAGCCCTTCTGCCTCAAGGAGTGGTGGGTAGATGCCATGGGCAACTGCGCGCATCGAGTCCACCGCCTCCTGAGTGGTGGCAGCGAGCGACGACACCAGCGATTCCACGTCTGGCACACCTTCACGCTCGGCCAACGTTCTTGCAACACCGAGCTTCACCTTGACCGCGACGACCTGTTGTTGGGCGCCGTCGTGGAGATCTCGTTCCAACCTATGACGCTCGGCATCGTGGGCCGCCACAAGACGACGCCGAGACACACGAAGCTGCTCCGCCCGTTCAGCCAGTTCGGCGTTCAGGCTGATGTTGCGAACGAGTAGCCCGGCGCTTGATGCGATGTCGTGGAGCATCTTGTCATCGACACTCGTCACGGACTCACCAGGCGCCTTGGAGATGCTCAACGCACCGAGGACTTCGCCGCGGTGTCGCACTGGAGTTGCAGCATCGGCTCGAAGCTCTGGAAGGTCATCGCGGGTCATCGACACTCCAACGAGTCCTTCGATAGCCGTGGGAGGAGTCGCCACACGGGGCTGTAGGTTTCCACCCACCCTTATCCAGAGGACAGCCTCCGCGGCCCCGGTTCCATCGACCACAAGCTGCGTCACCTGCTTCAGGGCTTCCTCCGGGCTGTCGCTACCCGCGAAACGGGCTGTCGCCCGAGAGAGCACTTCGTAGGGCGTTGCCCGGTGGCCGAACACAAGCCGGTTCGCCCAGCGCTGGAGCCGATTGCGCAGCGGTTCGAACGCCACAGCCACGATCGCGACAGCTGCGATCGATAGCATCAGATTCGGCTCGTCGCCCGATCCCACCAATGACCCGATGCCGACAACAATGAGCGCATAGACGCCCGTGATGAACACAGCCAGGACTCCGTAGGTGACCGTCTTGGAGATGACGACGTCGATGTCGTACAGCCGATGCTTGGTTATGGCGACGCCCACGGAGATCGGTACTGCGAGAACAAGGGCTCCGAGGAGCAGGTTCAGGGCAAGCTGCACCCCCGGGCCCACAGGGTCGAGTTGCACCTCAAATACTGCGACCAGCACGACATATCCGACAACGAGACCTTCCGAGAACAGCAACCACTTCATCTGAAGACGCTCGACTCCCCTGGACTTCACCCTCCTGACCACCATGGATGTCACAGCAACGGGGATGCTGATCATGAGAAGGAACCAACCGAGGTCGAACAGCGACGAGTCGGGAACCGGCCAACTGGCGACAGGGTTGGCGATCTGAAGCCACGCGTCATCCCCTAGCAGCGACTCATCCACGAGAATCCCCACCGTGGCTCCGCCTATCTCACCGAGCACCAACATGATCCAGCCGAGCGTTGCTACGACAGCAACCGATCCAACGTAGCGGTTGATTGGCCTTCCCGAGGGATACCAGAGAGGTATGAGCACAAGGAGGCACAAGAAGAACACGTTCCATCCCGCCCCAGCGATGATCTGGAAGATCGCAACGACATCGGGGTTCACACCCGATTCCAACCATCCAAGGGCCATTTGCTGGAACGAACTAAACGGACCAAGGACTCCGATGACGGCGAACACCCAACCGATCCGGTTCCCCGGGACCTTTGCAATGATGAATGCTCCGACGAGGCCAAACGCCAGCATGCCAACACCGAAGATCAACCCGGCTGTGCTGAACACACTGAAAAAGAGGAATGAGAGGGTTGACAAAACTGCCACAGCCCAGATCCTCGGATGCAAGAAGGTTTTCATGTCAGGGGTCCAGTCTCAACATGCTCAAAGAGGCCTTCTCGGGAAACGATGGGCAGATACCGGTGTCTCCCTCCCCTTGACCATCGCAGCCTCCAGATCGTCCGCATCTGGCCGTTCGGTGAGAGCGTCCCATGTGGGCTCGCTCAACACCGTCTCCCCCGGCTCGGCCCATTGCTGCAGTCGCTGGGTCAGGTTGACTGTGTCGCCCACCAAGGTGTATTCGAGCCGCTCCTCGGATCCGAGGAGGGCTGCAGCGACAAGTCCCGTTGAGAGTCCCAGGCCGAGTCCGAACGGCGCTTGGCCTGCGACCTCCCAGGTCTTGTTGAGCTCTTGCTGGGCAATGTGCATCGCCCGTGCAGCATCCACTGCCCGGTCTGCATGATCAGTCTGAGGCACGGGTGCGCCGAACACGGCCATCACTGCATCACCAACGAACTGCATGACGGTCCCCGTGTTCTCGATGATGGCGTGGTTCATGGCTGCTCGGTGCTCGTTCAGTTGACCGGCAAGCACGCTCGGGTCTGCATGTTCCGCGATCGTCGTGTAGCCACGAATGTCCGACATGAGGACAGTTACGACGAGTTCCTCTGTCTCTCCAGGTCTGCGTCCTCCCTCCATGATCTGGGAAGCGATGCCACCGGGGAGGAGGCGGCTGAGCGATTCCCCTGTTCCTTGCGGTCCACGATGGCCTTCTGGAGCATGCGAAGGCGCTGAAGGCTGTCGTTTCGGCCAGCAGTCAGACCTTCGGCGAGAGTGACGAAGAGTGCTTCGATCGATGCGTCAACATCGGCAGGCGTGGTCTTCCTTTGGCTTGCAATGGCCTTGATCGTCCTGCCCTCTGCAACCTGCTGGAGCAGGTCCTCCTGGTCAGGAGTCAGGCCGGCGCCTGTTCGGACCGGGTTGACGAGGCCCTCAACGATGCTCGCATCGAGCACTGACCCGCCAGCAGCGACTTCGCGTACCGCACGGGCGAGTTGGTTGCCCTCGCCAACCTTGTCCTTGAGAAGGTAGGCATACCCAGCAGCGCCCTCCGCGAGGAGTGAGACAGCGTATGCGGGGTCGTCGAATTGTGAGAGGATCACGATACCGGTGCCTGGGAGACGCTTGCGAATCTCCTTTGCCCCATCGATTCCCTCTCGCTGGAAGTCAGGTGGCATGCGGATGTCGGTTACGACGACCTGAGGTTGCGCTGCCTCAGCTCCGGCAACGAGGCCGTCGTAGTCCGCTGCTTGTCCCACAACGTCAAAATCATCCTCGAGGTCAAGAAGTGCCTTGACCCCCTCGCGCACGATCAGGTTGTCGTCTGCGAGAAACACCGATATGGCCATCCGATTCCTTCCCTTGAACGATTGTACGCAACTGCAGTATGTCGATGCGAGGCGGACGGCGCAAGGGTGCGGGCGCGGTCTCTGGGGGCGAGCTAGCACCACTCCACAACACTTGCCATCACGCTGGAGCTGGTCTCAGCGATCTGACATCGTTGTCCGGGACGAAAGGGAAGAATCCATGCGAATCGAATCGTCCGTCATGTCAGTGTCCTGGATCCCCACCGAAGCAATGAGCGGACCGCTCCGCGTCCCGGTTGACCTCGGTCTCGGTCACTACGACGACCCGCTCCCTGACCACATCGACGACATCGAGAATCTTCGCGAGGCCGATCGGTTCCGTTTTGCCAACGAGCTTCGGGCATGGATCGATGTGGAGGACGGTCGAGTCGTTGACGCTGGATACTCTGCCGGAGGCCACATGGGAGCGACGACCGTCTCCCTCGGCGTCGGCAGTATCACCATCCCGGCGGTCGAGTTCCCCGATATCAAGCAGGAACCTGTGATCACCGCAACGTCTGCCACCTTCAGACAGACAGCTGGAGGGAGAACTGGTGCGCCCCTGCCGCGCCGTATCAACCGGCCGCCGTTTGTCAGGATTGTCGCTCCTACCGTCTGGACCACGTTGTCGATCACGATTCGAGTGGACGGATCACACGACTACGAGGTCATCGGCGCCAGCACCATGCCGCGACATTGGATCTATGACGAGAACTCCGACCTTGTTGCCAAGAGCGGGATGATCGACTTCAAGGGATGGGCGAAGGAAGGCCACAAGGACAGGACGCCTTGGGGAGACGAGGACTCGCCAGCCATCATCACTGCCGTGGAATCCGAGCTCGAGCGACAGCTCTCTGTCCAGATCATGCAGGATGGCAAGAAACCGAAATTTCGCAAGTTGGAAACAGGAGAAGACCTCGTTACGCAGGGCGAACCTGGCGCCGAGCTCTTCCTCCTTCTCGACGGCGTGCTCACCGTGCTCGTCGATGGCGAGGAAGTCGCCGAAGTTGGCCCCGGCTCGATCCTCGGCGAACGGGCCGGGATTGAAGGCGGCATCAGGACATCAACGCTCAGGGCAAGAACGCCAGTACGCGTCGCCATTGCACATCTATCAGATCTCCAACCTGATGTCCTGGAGGATCTCTCCACACATCACAAACGAGAGGATGCGGTGACAGCTGCCCAAGACGGGTAGGGACCAACTTCGGGATCAATCACAAGTGAAAGGAAGGCATTCACATGACTACCAAGGAACGGACCGCACACGCAAACACTCAGACCTTCGGCCTCTGCTGATCTCAGCAGCCCTTCTGGTGGCAGTCGTCCTGACGCTGGTTCTCTTCGATGGTGAGGACATCGCATTCATTTTGGTGCCGACGGTCGCCGCGGCCGGAGCGGCGTTCATCACGTGGCGATTCGACAATCAGTGGGCAAGGGCAGTCGGCATCGTCGGTACGATTCTTTCGCTCGGAGCGTTCTTCCTCGCGTTTGGACTGTTCCACCTCTTCAGCCCCATTGAGTTCGTTGTCGCTCTGACATATGTACTCGGATTCTTCATGTCGCTCGTCGGCGCCGTCCGCGCACTTCTAGCGGGACGAAAGGGACAGCAGGTGCCTGCCAATAGCGGAGGACGTCTCCGCACCACGGTTCTGGCGGTCATTGGTGTCGCTGCAGTTGTCTCAGTCACCGGTTTCCTGCTCACGAAGGAGAGTGTCGATGACAGCGAGTCTGCTGGTGCAACGGCGCTTGAGATGGTCAAGTTCGAATTCGATCCGGGTTCGTCATCACTACCTGTCGATGGGAAGCTACTGATCCAGAACAATGATCCGTTTGTTCACGACTTCACCTTCGATGCGATGGATATCGCCGTCACCGTCGGCCCCGGCAGCGAGACGCTCGTGGATCTGAACGGCCTGTCAGCCGGTACGTACGACTACGTCTGCTCGCTCCA
>PVMK01120232.1_pt1 | contig 30878 bp, 23 predicted proteins | sample 1853481 | NCBI WGS metagenome assembly PVMK01 (sample SAMN08533507, study PRJNA380276) | Marine sediment metagenome, whole genome shotgun sequencing project.
CAACAGTCCTGAAAAATAGGATTTTTCTTTCATCGGCGGGTGCTCCCCAACGAAATTGCTAGGTCCGAAACTGGAGTTTACCTATCCCCTATAGATATTCGCTATTTTCTATTGATCCTGACCTGTCCGATTCTCGGATTTGGCCTGATATCAGACATTCATATTGCATTGCGATATTGGATCATTCGAATGTCCGCTTTTGGCCGAAAGCGGACACTCGTCGCGGTGCAAAATCTGGTTTCTCGGCTGTCCAAAGCGCCATATATGTCGTTCAAACGCGTTTGCCAGGCTTAGCATCGATTAACCGAGCCGATATGCGACGGCTTGCCCGGTTTATTTCTCGAAGCCGCGCCAGTAGTCGGCCCATTTGCCGTCGACGAGATCGAAGGTCTCGGGAGACCCTTGCTCCAGCAGCACCTTTGATACCGCTGGCCAGGTTTTTGGCCCGCCCTCGGCCGGCAACTGCCGGGTGGCGTCAATAACGAACTTGCTGCTTATGCCGGTCGTTGGCCGACTCGGGTCCGGCATCATCATCTGCGTTTGCGGAATCATCAGGCTTGCGGTGCCCGGTTGCCATCGAGCGCCGATCGCGTGTAGCAACGCAAGCGGGTTGAGAATGTCGATGTCCTTGTCCACGACAATCACCACTTTGTTCAACGCCGTGTTTGCGACGACGCTTTGCCCTGCTGCCATGCCTTCGCCGGGAAACCGTTTGTCGATACTCAATGCCACTACGCCGCTGGCGCCACGGAGTGAGTAGATCGCGACCAGGTTTGGAATGAGTCGCTTGTAACGTTTGAATTCGCCTGCCGTCTGCGGACCCTTGGGCATGTCCGCCGTTATGCCGGTAAACGAGTTTACAAACCAGGGATTCCGCCGGTGGGTAATGGCGGTAACGTTAATAAAGAAATTGTCCGGTTTTGCCGGGCCGAGGTAGCCGTACATTTCTCCATAAGGCCCTTCGTCTTCTCTCTGATCCAGCGGAATGGTTCCTTCGATAATCATTTCGGCATGCGCCGGGACCAGTATGTCGTTGGTCTCGCAGCGCACTAACTCAACCGGCTTGCCCCTGAGTCCCCCCGCCAGCGCCATTTCATCCTCCTGGAAGCCGGCCATTTTGGTGCTACTCGCAGAGAAAATGACCGGATCGGTACCCAGCGCGACAGCAACCGGGGCCGACGTATCGCCTCTCTGTTTCATACCCATCAGCAGGCGCCAGCCATGTTGCCCCGGCTCCGGATTCATGCCGATCTTCGCCTTGCCTTTGACCTGGCAGCGGTACGTGCCGACATTGGTGCCGAGTTCGGCGTCCTGCAAGATAACGTTCCCCATGTTGATGTAGCGCCCCGCGTCGGCAGGGTTAACGCGCAGCCAAGGGAACTGTTCCACATCTACGTCATTGCCCGTCAGAATGACTTCCTTGCATGGCGCCGACGCTGGGTCTTCAAGCTCAACCGGTGGGATGGTGTTCCAGGCGCCGCTGTCATCCATACGCGTTTCCATATGTTTCAGCACGGCCCGGAACGAAGTCGGCGGGTCGTCACCGAGAGGCTCCACGCCGAACGGCATGCCTTCGTCATCCCAGCTGCCATAAAGGTTGCCGAGGACAGGCCCATCCATCCACTGTCCGTCGATCTTGATTTTCTCGATCAAAAACGCCGGTGCTTTGTCGTACCCCATCCGCTCGATGAGTCGATAGGCGAACCCGGTTGCCTCAAACCGATCCTGGTCCATCTCAGGGATCCGCAGCAACTTGCCGCGGGCCTCCAGAGCATGGACAAATTCGCGCAACGAGTCGTACGGACCTACGATGCTGGCACCTGGGGTTTCAGAGGCGGGAACGGCCATGTGCTTCACTCCTTCACGCACCTTCCGGGGGCGTTTTCATTGTCCAGCTATGCTAGCGGACGGCCGCCGTGTCAGCAAACAGCGCCGCATACTATTGCTGCAGCCACTGGCACGCGGGATGCTGTGGTACCCTCGCCAGCCAGACCACGCTTAGGGTCCATGTGAGCGACTATGCTAAGGCCGAACCGGGCGGGGTCACCTGAAGTTTCAGAGAATAATTATGCGGAACAAAACCGAGATAAAGATTAAGCCCTTCTGGTATTCGGATATCTGGATTTTTCCGAAGCTGATCACGATCATCACGACGCTGGATAAAGAAGGTAAGGTTAACGCTGCGCCATACTCGCATATCATGCAATACGACGTCATGCACAAGAACCCGCGCATGATGGTTGGATTTCGCAAAGAATCGCATACTTTTCAGAACATCTGTGACACGGGTGAATTCGTCATTAACTGCCCGTCGGCAGATTACCTGGATGACATGATGGAAACGGCCAGGTTCTGGCCGGCCGGTGTTAACGAATTAGAGCACACCAGTTTTACACCGATACCGTCGATCAAGGTTAAACCCCCGAGTATCGATGAGTGCCCACAGATCATGGAATGCACGGTGGACGAAATAAAAGTTCTGCACAAAAGCAGTGGAATTGTATTTGCGAATATCGAAACGATTCGGGTCGATGAGGGCCTGGAGAAAATGGACAGGGGCGAGAGAATTCCGGCCATGAACCTGCCGATCGGTCTCGGAGATCAAAACCGTCGATATTATTACCACTGTCATATCGGCGAAGTCACGATGCATGAACTCGTTGAACCCCCGGGCGGCCAGCGCGGCGGTGAAATCCGCACGACTCTGGACTGGGACGAAGAGGCGTTGCGTGCGCTGATGGCCATCCCTGTCGGCGTCCGGAAGATGGTGACGGAGCAGGTTGAAAATTTTGCCAAGGAGAAGGGCGACGAGCGCGTCACGAATGAGCGGTTTGCGGAAATGTCCGAAGAATATGGTATGGACGCAGAGTTTATGGATCGCTTCCGCACCCGTAGCGAAAGGATAAAATCCATTAAAAGCTCATAGCGCTTCGCGCGCTACGCCTACGGTTTAGGGACCTTGACCGTAAACGAAAATATGCTCAGAACACCGAATAGGGCGGCCCCGGCCAGCATCGGTACAGACGGTCCCAGCGTGAACAAAGCCGGTCCGACAATAGGTCCGAGTATTGGTCCCACGGTTGTTGCCGCAGCGAGATAGCCGGCCGCAGCACCCTGCTCGTGCGGTTCCACGCTCAGGCTGGCGCCACCGTTGAGACCCGGTGTCGCACACGAGAAACCTAGCCCAATCATCCCGTAGCCGACAGTCATGATCGTCAGGTCCGGTGCCAGTGCAATCGTCAGCAGGGCGATGACGAAAAGCGGACCGAACAGGCGTAGCAAAATCGCGGGCGAGGGCCTGAATATCTGAAACACACCGATCTGTATCGTGACGATCACGGCGGCCATAGCGATAAATGCCCTGGCGGTGGTTTGTGCGACCTCCTGCGGATCGGTTATTCCGAATCGCTCGCGGATGTAGAACGCGGTCACAACATTGAGCGAGATAAATACGAGAAAGAAACAAGCCCACATAATCATGAATGGGCGTAGCCGCGGATCGCTGAGCTTGACGTCGGCCAGCTTACGCGTGTCAGCGTGCCGGGCTGGTTCCTTAAGATAGACGATTGCCCAAACGCCCCCGAGCACCGTAAGGGCGCCCACCGCATACATCGGTACGAGCAGGCCCAGGACCGCCAGGCCCCCGCCAATGGCCGGCCCGAGAACGCCACCAAGACTGTTGGCCCCTCCGATGATCGCCATGCCCTGGGCACGTCCCGCACGGTCGGTTACATCGGCGATATAGCCGGATGACGAGGGATATATCGCCGATGCGGTCGCGGCGTAGGCAGCTCGTGCCAGCGCAAACATTACCGCGACCCAGGCCACCGGGTACCATCCATCAATAGCACCCTGCAGGACCAGCGCGATCAGCAGTGTGCCGATGCCACTGCCGAATAGTCCGACCAGGAAAATCGGTTTGCGGCCAAAGACGTCACTTTTCCGGCCCCAGAATGGGGCCGCAAAAATCAGAGGCAGGTTGCCGACGGTCAACAGCACCCCAAACTGGATTTCGCTCATGCCGACGGAGTGAGCCAAAGGGGCAATGACGACGAACAGCAGCGATTGCGCAATAGCGAACAGCACCATGCCGCCAGCGAGAATCAGTTTGCCGTCAGATTTTGTCTGTTGTGCGTCCAATGATTGAAGATCCACTCGCCAACTTAAGTTCAGGGCGGGTCGCCAAGGTAAACAGGCATGCATCTTCGTCGTCGCGCAACTTTCTTGCACGCCTGCATGCCTTTATTGGCCACACCCCGGTTGTTTTGCTCAGGTCAGCCGTCAGCTAATCCGAGCGCAAAAAAACCCCGTCTGAATGACGGGGTTTGCGTCCACCTGTATTGCCCGGTCCACTGCCGGTTGGTACCGAGCGTAACAGCCTTGGGCGGTACCCGCCACCCGGTCTAATTGGATGGTGTCGGAAGCGCCGGCTCACGGCTTGAATCGATACACCACTCCATCGCGAACGATAAAACCAGCGGTCGGTGTCGGAAAGTGAGTGCCGATTATCAGGGTGTCTTCGTCACAGTGATGTTCCAGGAACTCTAGCCGTGTCTCCAGCGCCTGTGCCTGGTCGAAATCAAATGGGCTCGCCCAGCGCGGCTGCGCCATCTGGCAGGGGTGATGGATCAGGTCACCGGTGACGATGGCGTGTTTGCCTTTGGATTTGATACTTACACTGATATGACCGGGCGAGTGGCCCGGCGTGGAGACCAGCGACACCTCGTCGGTCAACGCGCGGTCAGGCTCATAAAGATCCGCCAGTCCCGCTTCGATGACGGGCCGGACCGAGTCACCGGCGTAGTCGCCAAGAACAGTAACTGGCTCACCATTCAGCCAATCCCAGTCTTTTTTCGTAAACATATAGCGGGCGTTCGGGAACGTGGGTATCCACGCGCCATCGACCAACATTGTGTTCCAGCCCACATGGTCCTGATGCAGGTGTGTACATACGACGAAATCGACGGACTCGCGCGGGAAACCTGCCGTCGCAATCTCATCCAGAAACGCCCCTTGCAGTTCATTCCACATCGGAACGCCACGCGGCTTGTCGTTTCCAACGCAGGTATCAATGACGATACGCTTGTCACCGCTTTGTACCAGCAGTGAATAGATACTCGAGATCAGATCACCATTTTCATCGATGAAATGGGGTCTTAACCATTCGATTGGCAACACGTTTTCGCGGGTTGCTTCGGGCAGGATGACTTCCGCCCGCATGGACGTGTCTTCCTGTTCAATGATGCGGGTGATGTCGACGTCACCGATCGTCCAACGCTGCATGCTGCGACCCTCGTTATTGCCCCGCGACATGCTAACAGGACGGGAACGTCGGGGTCACATGGCGCTGGCTCGGAGCCGTTCGTTCCGCCAGTGGCGAAGTTCCGTGGCTGTCGCGCGGCCATCCGCAGTTGGCTGGTACCAGACACTGAACTCGCCGGCCGCCGTCTTCCATTCGGCCAGCGGCCGCTCAGAATCGAGGTCAAAGGAGTTGAAACCGACCCGATGCATGTAGTGCAACTGCTCCAACAAAACGTCGCCTACCGCCCTTAATTCTCCGGTGAATTTGAAACGTTCTCTGAGCAGTCGTGCATAGGAATAAGCGCGTCCGTCCCTGAATCCGGGGAAGTCCAGTGCTATCAGGTCGAAGTAATGTACGTCGGCAGAGATCTCCTTGGGGTGTTGATCACTGAGCAACAATAAACCAAGGCGCTCACGCCGGCGCAACAGCTGATCCCGATGTTCACGCCACTGGTCGAGGCTTACGAGCACTGCACCGCGGTCAGGCAGTTCATCAAGGCCGGCTGCGTTCTCGAAAGTATCCCTGACCAGCAGACCGTTCTTAATCAGCGCCATAAAGTGCCTCCTTGAATGGCGCCATTCCGACCCGGCGATACGCATCGAGAAACGGCTCACCGTTTTGGCGAACGTCCAGGTAGGTGTTCACGATGGTTTCGACAGCGCCGGCTGCTTTGTCGGCCGAAAATCCCGGACCGGTGCGGTCTCCGAGAGAGGCATTCTGGTCCGATGAGCCGCCCAGTGTGAACTGGTAGTACTCCTCGCCCTTCTTGTCGACACCGAGAATACCGATGTTGCCGACATGGTGATGTCCACAGGCGTTTACGCAGCCCGAAATATTGATAGTCAGATCACCGATGGCATGCAGACGCTTCAGATCCTCAAAACGTTCGGTGATTTTCTCGGCGATCGGAATCGACCGCGCATGTGCCAGCGCGCAATAATCCAGCCCAGGGCAGCAGATCATATCCGTCACGTGACCGATGTTGGGCGTTGCCAAACCCAGCGACTTTAACTTGCCCCACAGTTCCTTAAGCTCAGATTGTTTCACGTCCACGAACACCAGGTTCTGCCGGTGGTTGACGCGCAACTCCCCAAAGCTGTAGTGGTCCGCGAGGTCAGCCACGGCATCCATCTGGTCAGCCGTGAGGTCACCCGGCGGCCGGTCCGGACCCTTCAATGACAGGTTGACGATGGCGTAGCCCGCAACTTTGTGTTCGGCCACGTTGTTGCGCATCCACGCCTGGAACTCGTCATTAGTTTCCCCCAAACCGTCCAGTTCCTGCCCGAGATCATCAAGTTCTTCGTAGGCAGGCGGTGCGAAGTAGGCGTTGATACGATTGATTTCTTCGTGGGGAATATTGAGGGATCCGTCCTTGATGAATTCCCATTCTTCATGGACCTGGCGCCGAAATTCATTAATTCCCAGATGATTGACCAGGATCTTGACGCGCGCCTTGTATATATTGTCTCGTCGGCCGTACAGGTTGTAGACCCGCAGGATGGCTTCGAGATACGACAGCAGCTGTTCGACCGGCAGCCAATCGTGAATGGTCTTACCGATGTGCGGAGTTCGACCCTGACCGCCCCCAACGATTACCTCGAAGCCCGGCTCTCCGGCACTATTGACGTGCATGCGCAAGCCGATGTCATGCACCGCGACGGCTGCGCGATCATTCGGTGAGCCGGTTACCGCGATCTTGAATTTTCGCGGCAGGTACGCGAATTCTGGATGCAGCGTGTACCACTGGCGGATGATCTCGCAAAAAACGCGCGGGTCTTCGATTTCGTCGCTGGCCCGCCCGGCGTATTGGTCAGAGGTAATATTGCGTATGCAGTTGCCGCTGGACTGAATGCAATGCATTTCAACTTCGGCAAGCGCCGCCAGCGCATCCGGGACGTCCTCGAGCTTGATCCAATTAAACTGTAGATTCTGCCGCGTCGTGAAGTGGCCAAAGCCTTTGTCGTAGACCCTGGCGATATGCGCCAGGGCTCTAAGTTGCCTGGATGACAAGCAGCCATACGGCACGTTGATTCGCAGCATGTACGCGTGCAGCTGCAGATACAAACCGTTCATCAGACGCAGCGGCTTGAACTGGTCCTCGTTCAACTCACCGCTCAGGCGGCGAGTGACCTGCCGACCGAATTGTTCGACCCGTTCGCTGACAAGTTCCTGATCGAATTCGTCGTAACGATACACAGCTAGATTCCGAGACTCTCGTCGTTTTCGCCGGGATGCCCTCGCACGATCGGACCATGGGCCCGGATTGCTTCACGAATCTGTACGGGCTGACGCCAACCGTCCTTTATTTCGATCTCTATCAGCTCAGGTCCAATGACTTCGCAGCGCTGCTCCGCCTTAAGTGCAACATCGGCCAAGCGCTGGGCGCGGTCGGTATCCGAAGCCACCGCTCCGTCCGCAATCGCGTTAACCCAGCGCCCATCCGCAGCGAGGAATACGACCAGGCCGTCCCTGAGTGCGTTGGCAATCACCATCTGTTGCATAGCTGAAGCTCTCTCGGATCCGTGCTTACCGTGCCAGCCGGCCGGCTGCCGGGCAGGACCCGACCGACCGTATGGCTAGCCTGGTACGATACCGAGATCGTAAGCTGCAGATAAATAATAAATTTTTCTGCGCTTATGCTTGGTGGTTATATCCACGGCGTTGCTTGGAGTAGCAACGCGACCGAGGCCGTCATTGCAGGGCCGGCAGCACCCGTTCGCCTATCGTCCGGATCGTGGAAGCCGGATCGTCGTGGGCGCGCAGCCCGATTTCGGTTAAACCGGCATCGCGAAATTGCCGCAGCCGGTCGATTTGGCGGTCGAGATCGCTCATGTCGCCGGTCGCCGTAATGTTCTCTATCATCTGGTTGACGATTGACTCGGGCACGTCCTCGATGTCCCCGGACCGGTCCCGGTAGGCCTTCAGGAATGCAGGTGTCTTGTCGATCATGATCTGCAGATCTTCGGGACTCAAAAAGGCTGCGAAAACTTCCGGGTCGAGCCAGGCGCGCAACATCATCTCGCGACGGGCTTCCCGGAAAGATTCTTCCCGGTTTTCCTTAATGTGCCAGGCCCAGAAATTGCTGATCCGAAAGTCGTCGCTGCCGCGGTTTCCGGCGGCGAGTGCATCTCTCGCGTAGCCGATCGCTTCGTCGATCAATTGCAGCGGCATATCACTCATCATGAATCCATCGGCGACACGGGTGCTCATCCGTATCATTTGTTTCTTGCCCGCACCGACGTAGATCAATGGGCGTTCGTCAGTTGCCCAGCTTGCATTGAAGCCACGGCGCACCTTTGTAAAGTTCTCCCTCGTAGTTCAAAACATCATTGGTCGATGCACCAATGAGGATCTCGACCATCTCGCGCGCGGCCCGCACGCGACGTTCCGGTTCCTGTCCTATCACTCCACACCATTCGGCACCGGCGCTGACGACCAGGCACGCTCGACCATGGGAATATTCATTCAGCGTGAGTAACGTGTTCAGCGTTTTTATCGGGATGCTGCTCCCAGGGGCCGACAACCATGACTCCGAGTTTGATTCTGTCGGTGGCCTCTGCCAATGGGACCAGGGTCATGAATGGATCTCTAGCCCGCACGTAACATTCGGTCCATAGCGCCCGAAACCCATAGTTTTCTGCCAGGATGCCCAGCTCCCTGATCTCATCAGGTTTAAGGTCCGGTTCGAGAATAATGTCGATTTCCAAAGTTCTGCACCAAGTCAGCGTGGATTCACGTTAGGGTATAACGACACCACCGTCCGATGTACATCAGTAGTTTTACTAATCGGCGCTGTCCCGACGCTGCCGGCTGATGGCATAACGAAGGAGTAGCGCCTCCGTCGATTACCGTGCAGACCAGCGCCGCAGATATACTGTGGCCAATACGGGGCAAGGCCATAAGGCGATAGCAATCGGAATATTTATGCGATGAACAAAATACAGGTCGGCGCTCGAACGATGATCGTATTGATGTTGGCGGTTTACGCGCAGGTAGCGCTGGCTGACGATAGCGACTGGATGCAATACGGTGGTCACGAAGGAGGTGGCCGCTACTCGCCGCTAACGCAAATCAATCGCGACAACGTACAAAATCTGGAGGTCGCCTGGAGCTATAGAACCGGCGCCCTGGAACGCCACCCGAATCTGCTGGCGGTAACGGGTTTTCAGGCGACGCCGATCTTGTTGCCACAGGGAGCCGGTGGTCACCTGGTTACCTGCACACCGTTCAACCGGGTCATTGCGCTTGATCCGGAGACCGGAAAAGAACGGTGGTTTTTTGACCCCGAGATTGACCTCGGTCAGATGCGTTTCAGCGGCCGCTTCAACTGTCGCGGCCTGAGCCAGTGGCGGGACCCGAAAGCTGAGGCCAATGCAGCCTGCGCGCATCGGCTGTTTTTGGCGACGAATGACCGCCGGCTGTTGGCGCTGGATGCCCGTAACGGAAAACTCTGTGCCGATTTCGGTGACGACGGCATCGTCGACGTCACGCCAATCATCGTGCAAATCGGACCAGTCGATCAGCTCGACGGTATGCAGCTAATGTCGCCCGTGGCTGTCGTCAATGGCGTCGTTATCATGGGTGGCACCGCGAACAAGTTCAAAAGCGCCAGTTCCATGAATGGCGCGTTGCGCGCTTTCGATGCACGCAGCGGCGAACATTTGTGGACCTTTGACACGCTGATTCGCGATTCATCCGATCCCGATGCGAGCGAATACAGCGTCGGTGGTGCCAACGTTTGGACCACGATGTCCTGGGATAGTGAGCGGGATCTGCTGTTTGCGCCGACGGCTAGTGCCTCACCGAATTTTTATGGGGCATTGCGGCCCGGCGACAACCGCTACGCCAATTCGGTGCTAGCCATCCGTGCCAGCACCGGTGAACTGGTCTGGCATTTTCAGGCGGTTCACCACGACATTTGGGATTGGGACATGCCAACGCACCCGATCCTCGTCGACATCACCCGCAACGGCGAAAAAATTCCGGTCGTGATTCAGCTGACCAAGACAGGTGTCGTATTCGTTTTTCATCGTGAGACCGGCGAACCGTTCTTCCCGATTGAGGAGCGTCCGGTACCGACTGATGGTGTAGCCGGTGATGTTTTGTCCCCGACTCAACCGTTTCCCGTCAAGCCACCGCCGCTGATGAAAGTTGGTCTTACGGCGGACGATGCCTGGGGGTTTATGCCCTTCGATCGCATCGCGTGCCGCGACAAGATAGCGTCAATGCGTAGCGGTGGTTACTACACGCCCGTGACCGAGCAGGGGACGGTCATGTATCCGATGGTTGGCGGCGGCAGCAACTGGTCGGGTGGCACCTTCGATCCTCAACGCAATATTCTCGTTACACCGGTCAGCCAGTTTCCGTCGTTCGTTAAGCTCATACCGAATGAAGAGATCGATCCGGAACTCGCGAAGGCCCCAACCGCGGGCGTTCCAATGGGGCCGCCTGGCTACATCAGCGGCACGGACTACGGGATGCAAATTGCCCCGCTGATGTCGCCGATTTTTTCGCCGTGTTCCAAACCGCCATGGAGCCTGTTGGTAGCCGTGGATATGGATAGGGGTGAGATTCTCTGGCAGACGCCGCTCGGCGTGCTCGATAAGCTTATGCCGATTCCGTTGCCATTGAAGTTTGGCACGCCATTTTCCGGCGGAGCGATCTCCACAGGCGGTGGCTTGGTATTCATCGGGGCGTCATACGATGAACGCTTCCGGGCCCACGATATCGACAGCGGTGAAATTCTGTGGGAGATCGGGACGCCTTACTCGGCCAACGCCACACCGATGACCTACTCCGTAAACGGACGTCAGTACGTGGTCGTATCGGCCGGCGGGCACCCCTGGTCGCCCCTGGCGAAGGGCGATTACCTGATGGCCTACGCGTTATCGGAGTAATCGCGGCCCGCTCGTTTTCCACCCGGTCCAGGCTGCAGGTGGGCCGGTAGCCTGGTGTCTGACCGGCCCGCTGTTTGGCTTTGTGCATAATCTAGCCCTGCTCTCGCGCTCAGGCCCGATCCGGGGCCGTCCTGGTCAATCCAGTCATTTTCGCCGGAATGAGAACTGCCGCATAGTCCCGCGATGCGGGGTGAATTACCGTTCCGAGGCGGAATCTTCTTGGGTGTGCGGGGATGCTGAGCGAATCTTTACAGCAGTACTTAATGATAGGCGTCGCGGCATTTGTCGCGGGCTACCTGGTCGCCATGCTTGGCCGGGTTGTTAGCCAGCGGCTAAAGAAGACCATCCAGGATCCCCGCGATCACCAGATACGCGCGCTCGAAGCTGACGTGAGGAACGCCGAGCGACAGGCTAGTGATTTTGAATCCAAGGTCAACGATAGCCAGGCGCAACTGAAAAACGCCGTGGGGGCAGCTAAGGGACATGAAAGCCTCGTTGCAGAAAGCGGACTCTGAGATGATCAAACTCAAGGAAGATCTGAAAATCTCGTGCGCAAAGACGGTCGAGCTGCGCCAGGAACTGACAGACCGGGCGGAACAAACGATTCGTGGGCGGGCTCAACTCGACGACCTGAAAACCGAACTTCAGGTGGCCAAAGCTGGCACCGACGCAGTTCTCGACGAGATCAATCGCTTGAACCAGGAAGACGAGAACGAATCCGATATGGTCGATCCCAGAAAGCTGGTCACCGACAAATAGTCATTCCGGTGGCGCCACCACCGACTGAGCTGGCGACGCGGCAGCTGTCCGCCATTTCCAATCCGCAACGAGTTCCGCCCGAGGTCCACAGCCCGGTCGGGACCCGGTTTGTTTTCTATCTATCGCCGGCATTTAGTTAGACTGCACGGGCGTCGGGCTTACAAAAATAGAAATCAGGAAGCTGCCTGCATGAGACTGGGACTTTCTGCCGGGTACTCTCCCGCGAAACTCTACTTGCCGATTCAACAGGTGCTGGAAGCAGAGCGCCTTGGTTTCGATTCGGTCTGGACCGCAGAGGCTTACGGCTCTGACTCGGTTTCGCCGGCAGCCTGGATTCTTGCACAGACGACCCGTATCAAAGTCGGTACGGCGGTCATGCAGATGCCGGCACGTACTCCGACCTGTGCCGCCATGACAGCGTTGACGCTGGGCGAGCTATCGGGTGGCCGGTTTATTCTTGGACTCGGTCCCTCCGGCCCCGGCGTCATCGAGGGCTGGTATGGAGTTCCATTTGGCCGGCCAATGACGCGGACGCGCGAATACATTTCCATTATTCGCAAGGTCATTGAGCGCAAGGAGCCATTGACGCACGAAGGCTACCACTACCAGATTCCCTATCGCGGTGACGATGCGACTGGGCTCGGCCGGCCGCTGAAAAGTATTTTGCACGCCGACCATCCGCTGCGAATTTACACGGCGGCAGTTACGCCGAATGGTGTGAAGTGCGCTGCCGAGTTGGCCGACGGGTTTTTCCCGATTTGGATGAACCCCGAACGCTTCGACTTGTTTGAGCCCTGGTTGAACGAAGGCTTTGCAGCAGCCGGCCACGACAAGGGTCTGGACCGGTTTGATGTGGCGCCGCTGGTGCAGGTGTCGATGGGTCCGGATGTTGTGCAATGCCGGGTTCCCGTCAAGGAACGGATGGCTTTGTATATCGGCGGTATGGGACCGCGCGAAAAGAATTTCTATAACAGCTACACCCGACACCTGGGCTATGACGAGGAAGCCCAGGTGATTCAAGACCTTTACTTGTCGGGCCAGAAGGATGCCGCCGCGGATGCCGTGCCGGATAGCCTGGTCGATGAATGCTCTCTCGTAGGGCCGGCCGGACACATCAAAGAACAGCTGGTCGCCTGGAAAGAAGCCGGGCGCAGGCAACAGGTCGGTACGATGCTGATATCGGGTGCCTCATCGGAGGCGCTCGAGCTGCTTGCCAAAGAACTGTTGTAGGACAAATCACAATCGTAAAAGAACGGCTGGGAAACGATGGCTAAAAAAAAATTTTCAATGGCCGTGCCGCAGAATTTTGTCGATGGCAAGGCGGACATGGAATTAGTTCGCCGCAGCCTCGAGAAAGGGGAGGAACTCGGGTATGAGGGCGCCTGGGTGCAGGACCAGGTCACCGGCGAAGCTTCCCTACTCGAGTCGATCAGCCTGCTGTGTTACTCGGCAGCCTTGACGACCAAAATGAAACTGGGCGTGTCGGTCATTGTGTTCCCGACTCGAAATGCCGTGCAACTGGCAAAGAGCATCAGTTCGCTGGATCACATGAGCAACGGGCGCGTCATTTTGGGGATCGGTCTGGGGCCACCGTCCCAATCCTCGACTTTTTACCAGAGTTTCGGCATCGAATACGGTCAGCGCCTCAGGCGCTTCAACGAGGGTCTCAGGGTCATGAAGGCATTGTGGACTGAGCCGGCGGCGAACCTCGACGGCGAGTTTTACACCTTGCAGGGGACGGCGATGGAACCGAAACCGATACAAAAGCCACATCCGCCAGTCTGGTTCGGTGGGCAGCACCCGGACGCTCTTCGCAGGGCCGTGCGCCATGGCGACGCCTACATGAGCGCCGGACCCACGGCAACCGAGACCTTCGCGAAAACCGCTGAACAAATTCGTCGCATCCTGGATGAAGAGGGACGCGATCCAGCGACCCTGCCGTTGTCCAAGCGTATTTATGTTGCGATTGACGATAAGCCGGAACGCGCAAAAGCTGGCCTCGATGAGTTTTTCGCGTATCGGTATCCATGGCAGATTAAGTCGCGGCCAAACTATGTGGCAGAAACCTGTGTCTGGGGCAAGCCGGAACAATGCATCGAGGGTATGAACGAGGCAGTTGCCGCGGGCGCGGAGATGATCTTGATCAACCCGCTCTGGGACTACGTGGAACAAATGGAACGATTTTCGGCGGAAGTATTTCCGCATGTTTCCTGACGAAGTTTCGCACCGCCAGACCTCGACCGGTTAACTCACCGCGACTCAGGAGGCGATTTGGTACTCGCGCGCATGACGGTTATGCACCGGCGCTAGCGGCAGTGCGCCGTAGGAACGCTCGATGGAATCTACCGGGACGTCCGCGTACAGCGTATCGCGGTGACGTGGGTTTCGGCCAATATTTCTGATCAGCGCATCCATGCTCTCGGGAGACAATTCCTGGCCATGCTCGGCCCCGGCGGCCCGGGATATCGATTCGTTCATCAGAGTGCCGCCAAGATCATTCGCACCTGCATTCAGACAGGCCGCAGCTCCCGCTTCACCAAGTTTTACCCAGGACACCTGAATGTTGGTGATCAGAGGATGCAGTACGAGCCGGGCCACCGCGTGCATCAATATGACCTCCCGGAACGTTGGCCCTGGCCGTGCCATGCCGCGGATGTACATGGGTGCTTCCATGTGTACAAATGGCAGTGGCACGAATTCGGTGATGCCCCCGGTGTCCTGTTGCAACGCGCGCAAACTCTGGAGGTGCCGGACCCAGCTCGCGGGCGTTTCCAGGTGCCCGAACATGATTGTGGACGTTGTGCGCAGGCCAACGCTGTGCGCCGTTCCTATGACGTCCAGCCATTCCCCGGCTGTGATCTTATCCGGACAAATGATTTGCCGCACCCGGTCATCGAGTATTTCTGCGGCCGTGCCGGGCAAGGTCCCGAGACCGGCCGCCTTGAGTCTGGTCAGAAATTCTGCAATTGATAGTCCCAGCGTGCTGGCGCCGTGGGTGACCTCCAGCGGTGAAAATGCATGCACGTGAATATCCGGCGCCGCAGATTTAACTGCCTGGCAGATTTCGAGGTAGGTATCACCGGTGAACGACGGATGAATGCCTCCCTGCAGGCAGACCTCCGTTCCACCGCGATTCCACGCTTCCTCGCTGCGGCGGGAGATCTCCGCCATATCCACCAGATAAGGGGTGCCCCGGAGGTTTTCGCTGGTCTTGCCCTTGGAAAAGGCGCAGAACTTGCACTTGTAGGTACACACATTGGTGTAATTGATGTTGCGATTGACGACGTAGGCCACCGTATCGCCGGACACTTCCTGGCGCAGCTCGTCAGCGGCCTGGCAGACCGCTTCAAAGGCTGGCCCCCGCGCGCCGAACAATCTCAATATTTCATCATCGTCCAGCCCGTCTCCGCGACGTGCTTTTGCAATTGAGGCCGATAAACGTGAATCAAGCCGACTTGCTCGAAGCGTTCGGGTTTGGCTCGGTAGACTGTTCGGTGTTTCGGCAACCGTTCCTGCAGCCCAATTCTCACAGCGGGCCAAACCGTCGCTGTCGGCCAGTTCCAGCACCGGTCGATAGAGATCACGGTGCAACCACTGTTCCCGCTCGGCAATGTACGCCGGATAAATCGTCAGGCGTTCCACCAGGTTCTTGCCTGCCAGGTTGGTTTCACGATCCAGGGCATCGAGTTCAGGCCACGGAGACTCCGGGTTGACATGGTCCGGCGTTACCGGTGATACGCCACCCCAGTCATTGATGCCGGCGTTGACTAATTGCTGCAAACGTCCAGGGTTCAAATTTGGCGGCGCCTGAATACTCATCGTTGGGCCAAAAATCTGCCGCGCCATCGCGATTGTCCACAGCATTTCTTCGAACGCAGGAGCTGGCGTATCCTTCATGATCGTGTCGAGTTTGGGCACGAAGTTCTGGATGATAATTTCCTGAAGGTGACCAAACTGCGCGTGCAGGTCCCGCAGCGCATAGAGGCTTTCGATACGCTCCGCCCGGGATTCTCCAATCCCAATCAATATGCCGCTGGTCAGCGGCACTTTTGCCAGGCCGGCATCACGTATTGCCGCCAGGCGTATTTCCGGGTCTTTATCCGGTGACCCGAAATGTGGTCCGCCTTGCTCGAATAATCTGTGCGCCGACGATTCCAGCATGATGCCCATGGACGGTGAGTGGTCGCGCAACATTGTGTAATCGGCCAGGCTCATGACGCCGGGGTTCAGGTGTGGCAGCAAGCCCGTCTCGCTGAGAACGAGACCGGCCATCTCGTGGAGGTAAGACAGCGTGGATTCGTGGCCGTGTTCTCGCAGTGCATCTCGAGCCGCGCGATAACGCAGCTCCGGTTTGTCACCGAGAGTAAACAGTGCTTCCTTGCAGCCTTGCGCTTGGCCGCGCAGCGCTATATCGAGCACCTGCTCGGGAGTCAGATAAGCACTGTCGAGTCGCCGCGGCGTCTTGGCATAAGTGCAGTAATGGCAGACGTCCCGACATAGTTCGGTCAGTGGAATAAACACCTTGCGCGAATACGAAACCTGGTCCCCCCATGCCTGATCCCGCAGCCGCGCCGCTTCCCGCATCAGCTCCGACAGGGGTGTGTCGTGTCCCAGCTCGTTGGCCGCTTCCTTCGTCAAGGTTGTCCCGTCAAACGGGCTCATGCAATGGCCCCCTTCTTTGGGTGTCGGAGTCTGTCGGCAATGCCGGATTCGGCCAGGTAAGCCGAGGTGTGTTTCGTTCCCTTTTGTTCCAGCAGCCATTCCAAGTCATCCGGCCGGTCGATGTCGCGTTCGAATGCCTGCACATCGGTGCGCGTTGCGCTGAGACCGTTTTTCCGCGCGGTCATCAAAAATCTACGTGCACTGTCTGGACCAAACTGCGCCGCGACCGCATTGGGCGGGGTCGCGACCAGTGCGTTGGTACCGCCATCGTGGGCGGCCGGACACACAGTCAGGGCTCCCCGATGACCCCTGCACAGTTCATCAATTTCGCTCGCACGGACTGTCGGCAGGTCGACTGGCAGAATTACTAATTCATTGACGCCCGCGTCGGTCAATTTTGCAGTTGCCGAATCGATACTTGCGTTTAAGCCTGCTCCGGATTGTTCCTGAATGATCTGATATCCGTGATGCAAGCCGTAGTCGATAAGTTCCGCGTCTTCGGTCAGTAACACAATCGTGTCTATTTCTTCCGCTGCATCAAGTGCCTCGAGCATGTCCTTGAGCATAGCCCAGGATAGTGCGGCGCATTCCTGGTCCAGTAGCACCGACGTAAGGCGCGTCTTGGCTTGCGAAGGAGACTTAACCGGTAACAGTGCCCACATCTCCGCCACCTTTCTCTCGTGAATCGATCGTCGACGCAAATTTGATCGCTACGCGGGCAAGCTCAATTTTATCTGTCATGGATTTCATCACTGTCTGTGCAGAAGTTACAGCAATTCCCATTGCCGAAATTTTCTCCGTGTAATCCGAATCCGATTGGTCGATGATCATGCCGTCGATAATATCCCGATAATGCCGGGCAATTTCGACCGGGGATACGTCAGCGCCCAGTTCGTTCATTATTTTTGCCGTCGGTCCCTTGATTGCCTGACCCCCTACGATCGGTGACACAGCAATCACTGGCGCATCGAGCGACTTGATAGCAGCCTTAATGTCGCTTATGGCCAGGATCGGGTCAATACTAAGGTAGGGATTTGACGGCGTCAGCACCACAGCTTCAAGGCCCGGACAGGCCAATGCCTCAAGCGCTACGGGCGAGGCCTTAGCCGAATTTGCGCCTTCGTATACGAATCCACTTACCTGCGGTCGTGCTGCCAGCCGAACGAAATAGTCCTGAAATTCGAGGAAACCATCACTGGTTTGCAGCATGGTGCGAATCCGGCTATCTGTCATTGGAACGATGTGCGCCGCGATCGCGAGATGCTCGCAGAGCTCTTTGGTGACCTCGCTCAGTGATATTCCGCTATCGAGCAAACGGGTTCGCTCGACATTGGTTGCCAGGTCACGGTCACCGAGTTGGAACCAGGTATCGGCCCCGAGTTCCTCCAGCGCGGCCATAAAGTCCCAGGTTTCGTTGGTGACACCCCAGCCGGTATCCGGATTGGCCAGGCCAGCCAGCGAATACATCAGAGTATCCAGGTCAGGCGATACATGCACACCCAGGTGTTCGAAATCGTCACCGGTGTTCGCGATGATGCACAACTGCTCGGGTTCCACGACTTCATTGAGGCCCACGACGAGTTTGGAACCACCGACGCCACCTGACAACGCGACAAGTCGAAAGCTTCGGTTCGTGTTCTGCTTCACTTGGTTTTGTACTTAACGAAACAGGTCTTCGTCGGCCGGCCGCAACAGTTCGGCGGCACTCTGATCAGAGTGGCCCGCGCCGAGACCCCTGACGATAACTGCGGGCACTGCCTCCGCGGCTTCACCCATTAATAATTCGGCTGCTGCAGCAATAGCATCGCCGGCTGCGTGTTCGCTGACCTCCAGTTCGCGACCGAACAGATCCGAATGTCCCCGCAGGTTGTCAAGTGCGACGACTCCCGCGCTGCCCAGTGCCATCCCGGTTGTGCCCAGGCGCCAGGCACGGCCGACACTATCCGCGATTATTACCCCGATATTAATTCCGAATTGATTCTGCAGACCTTGACGTATCCGTTCCGCCGAGCCGTCCGGATCGACCGGAAGCAGTAATACCCAATCCTTGTCCGAGCGCACATTGGAGCGATCGATTCCTGCATTGGCCAGCACATAGCCGAGTCGATGTTCAACAATAACTACTCCGGGCTTTTTGCGGATAACCTGCCGGGACTCGCCCAGGATCAATTCCATCAGTCGTGGATCTTTGTCGACTTCGTCCGCGAGCATGCGTGCTTCCGCTGACGGGTTCACGGTGTCTAGGTGAACAGCACGACCTTCCGCTTTCGATATGATTTTTTGCGCGAGAACAAGTATGTCTCCGTCCTCGGGTTTCTGGTCTGGCAAAGCCAGCGCCTGAGCAATGATCGCGCCCAGATCGTCGCCGTTGCTGATGAGGGGAATCCCCTCGAGCGCAAACAGGGATATGCCCGTTGCTGACACTATTGCTGTTCTTTATGTGTTGCGCTGCCCAGTGGCAACGTTTACGACGATTTTAGGGGTACGCCGTTGATCTGGATGCCCGCATGATCACTTCCATAGCGTTTATTAACGTGGATCAACACCGAGGTTAGTGCCTCCGCTGCCGCTGAATTCGCCAGCGGACCCGCATGCCAGGCTCGCATTCCGGCCGCTTCGGCCAACTGTATTACCTTTTCTCGCGCAGTCACGTCGTCTCCGGTCACCAGCACGTCGCATTCGATCGCTTCGCCGCTGTTCAGGACTTCCGCGGCGATACTCTGGAAGGCCGATACGACCTTAACGCTGTCGCCAACAGACTGTTGTGTAATCAATCCTGCCGACCCTTCAGCGGGCAACTGAACCCGCGCAACCTTGGGTGGAACCAGCGGAACGGTCGTGTCCACGAGGATCTTGCCCTGCACCCCGGGTTTGATCTGTTCGAGTGTGTCCGCCTGATGTTGGAACTTAACGGCCAGTACTACAATTTCGCCTGCTGCGGCCGCGTCGGCGTTGTCCAGCCCGCTTACCAGGTCGCCACCGACCTGCTCATTCAGTTGCTGGGCCGCTATCTCGGCCCGGCCAGCGTCTCGTGAGCCGATGATTATCGAGTATCCGGCACGAGCCCACCGTTTTGCGAGGCCGCCGCCCAAAGCCCCGGTCGCGCCGATGATGCTGATGGTTTCCATATCGTTTCGTTATCACTGTTTGCTAAGCCGGCTTTTGTACGTTAGCTCCGGTCAGGACGCAAGGCCAACGACGGCATGACGAAGGGGCTTCCCGGGCTGCTGTGCCGCGCGCTCGGGTGCTCGGCAGCGGCCGCAGCAAGACCGACTGCGACTGCGGGTTAAGTAAAAATATCTTTAAAATCATTGATTTAGCGTGAGATATGAAGGGTGCGAGCATTGCCTCTCGGTAGATCCTGGTGTCCTGCCGTCCGGCTCGTCGCAAGTCAGCGGGGCAATGTGTAACAATTGGCGCGGGTGCCCGCGGGGCTCGTCGATACTGCAAAGGCTGTCTGCGGCGAGATCCGCGTCGACAACACACTGTTCAACCAGATCAAGAATAAAACGTCGATATTCCGGTGCGAATCAGATTAGAAATGCGGTTTTTCCGCGCGGCTCGCGTCCGTCGCCCGCGCGCGGCTTGAGTCTGGAACTGAACGTACGAATCCCAAGCAAGTGACCGATGGCCAGTGTTGCTCCTAAGCCCAGCGAGGCCTTCATGCAGAGCGCCATCGAATCCGCACGGCGAGGGATGGCGGCGGGGGAACCGCCAATAGGCGCGTGCCTGGTGCGGGATGGTAAGAAAATTGCGACGGCTCACAATTCGGTAGTGTCCGCGCTCGATATTACTGCCCACGCTGAAATCGTGGCGATCAGGGAAGCCTGTCAATCTCTCAGGGCTCTGGATCTAAGCGGATGTCACTTGTATGTGACGGTTGAACCCTGTGCTATGTGTATCGGGGCCTGCCACTACGCGGGAATCAGTTTGATTGTATTCGGTGCGCGTCTGGCGGATATCAACGAACTGACCGGCAACGAATTCGGAGGACCGCATTCACAATTGGTCGCGGACCCAAACGGTACGCTCGCAATGTTGGGGGATTTTATGCGGAACGATTGTCTGGACTTGTTGAACGAGTGGGAGCACCCGTCCTGAGGGTGGTACCGTCGTCACGCACGGTGACGGAGGATCTTGTGAACGCCGAATACGACTCGATCGCTTTGCAATATCAGCAAACGAAAAATTCGCCGCTAAGGCGTTTCGTCGAGTCTTATACCTTGCTGGATTTAATCGGGGACGTGTCGGGGTTATCCGTGCTGGATCTCGCATGTGGCGATGGCTTCTACACTCGTAAGGTCAAAGAGCAGGGCGCGGCCCGAGTGCTTGGTGTCGACATTTCCCCGGCGATGATTGGACTGGCCGAAGAACAGGAACGCAGTCAGCCGTTGGGAATCGAATACGTTTGCTGCGACGTCCAAACTATGCCTGATCTGGGGCTGTTCGATCTGGTGATCGCTGCGTATCTCCTGCATTACGCCCCCGGTGAATCGCAACTGGTCCAAATGTGCGAACGAATCGCCGCCCACCTGCGGCCGGGTGGTCGATTCGTCAGTTTGAATGAGAATCCGCGGCAGTCGCTGGAACAGTATGCGGGTTATACACAGTACGGATTTAATAAAACCGCCGAAGCGCCCCTGCGGGACGGATCACCGATTACCTATTGGCTCGTCAGCGGGCGCGAGATGATCAGTTTTACGGCATTTTTTTACGACACCGGTACATACGAGCGCGTTTTCGGTGCAGCCGGACTCACAATGGTTCAGTGGCATCAGCTGAAGCTGTCTGACGAAGGCCTTGTGAATCATGGGCCGGAATACTGGAAGGAATATATGAATAACCCTCCGGTAGTTGGCATTGAGTGCAGGCGATGAGTCCTTTTGATGTCATGAGCACACGGGTTCGCGGGGATCAGGATGCACAACTCGGCCCGTGGCTTCCGTTGCACAGCCAGTTCGAACGGCACGTCGAGTCAACGCCGCAAGCCATTGCGATCACTTCGACGGACGGCAGCCTGAGCTACTCCGAGTTGAACCAACGGGCCAACGCTTTGGCGCGCAGGCTGATTGATAACGGGGTAGGGCCGGACGTGCTCGTCGGTTTGTCCATTCATGCGTCGCCGGAACTGTTGATCGGCATGCTCGCGACTTTGAAGGCGGGCGGAGCCTATGTTCCGATGGATCCCGGGTATCCTCAGGCGCGCCTGGCGAAAATGTTGGCGTTGGCGAAACCTCAGATTGTTCTGACAACTGCAGCGGTCCGTGACAGGTTGCCCGGCAATGCCGGAACTATCCTTTGCGTTGATGCAGATCGAGACGGGTCCGGCGGCGACACTGCGGACGATCCAGCGATTGAAATTTTGCCGGATCACCTTTGCTACGTGATGTTCACCTCCGGATCCACCGGAGAACCCAACGGTGTCATGGTGACGCACGGTAACGTCGCCAATTTATTTGGCCCGGTGACCGAACAGCTTTGCTTCGACTCCCAAGACATCTGGTCGATGCTTCACTCCTGCAGCTTCGGCTTTTCGGTTTGGGAGGTTTGGGGCGCATTCGTGCATGGGGCCACGTTGGCGATCGTGCCGGAAAATACTCGTAACAATCCCGATGCGCTCGTCGACATGCTCAGGCAGCAGAAGGTGACGGTACTCAGCCAGACTCCATCTGCATTCCGCCAGCTACTGGTAAGCGGTTCGTTCCGACGTATGCGGGATCTGGATCGGCTGCGCCTGGTCGCGTTCAGTGGAGAGGCGGTCGACACGGCGGATTTGAACACCTGGTTCGCTGTGCACGAAGCGGCGGGCCCGCGCCTGGCCAACACCTACGCGATAACAGAAACCGCCGGGCGCATAACCATTCGTGAGTATCACCCCGGCGATCTGGGCGAACAGTCGGCTCGAAACATTGGTCGTCCGGTTGCCGACACCGGCGTTTGGATCCTGGATGAACGGATGCAGCCGATGCCTGCTGGCGAGGCGGGGGAGCTGTTCGTGGCTGGGCCTGGGGTAGCACGCGGCTATTTGCAGCAGCCGGAACTGACGGCCGAGCGATTTTTGTCAGTACAACTGGACGGCGTCAGCCAGCGGGTCTATCGCACAAAAGATCGTGCACGATTGCTCGAAAACGGTGACCTAGAGTTCCTCGGCCGTACCGATGATCAGGTCAAGTTTCGCGGTTACCGGGTTGAACTCGGTGACATTGAGGACGCGATTCGTGCTCATCCGGCGGTAGCAGATGCAGCCGTCAAACTCGGCGATTTCGGGTCAGGCGATCCGCGCCTGGAGGCTTACGTTGTCGCGCAGGACGGCGGCTCGATTGATCTTGATTACCCGGGCACAGGTCAGCGGGATGAAGTTGAAGTATGGCCGTCACTCGGCGAACACCAACTATACGACGAACTGTTGTATGACTTTATGTCCGCCGACCAGACCAGGCTCGATGCCTACCGCCGCGCTATTGAAAAGCATGTCCGTGGCAAAGTGGTGTTGGATATTGGCACCGGTAAGGATGCGGTGCTGGCACGCATCTGCGCGGACGCAGGAGCCGAGAAAGTCTACGCGGTTGAGTTACTTGACGAGGCGGCTGCAGCTGCGTCCAAGCTTGTCAATCAATTGGACTTGAGCGAACGGATAACTGTTGTTCATGGCGATGTGCAAGGTATCGACCTTGAGCAGCGCGTGGACGTTTGTGTGCAGGGTATCGTCGGGAACATCGGCAGTTCCGACGGCATTGTCCCCATCTGGAATTCGGCGCAGCGCTTCTTTGCCCCGGACTGCCTGCCCGTTCCACTGCGATGCACTACATACATCGCAGCCGTCGAGTTGCCGGACGGCTTACGCGCAGCGCCACGATTCAATGAGCTGGCGCGACAGTACCTGGACCGCTTATTCGCTGAGAAGGGAAGTGAGTTCGATGTGCGCCTGTGCGTTCGTAACTTTCCTGGCAGCGGATTGATATCGGAGCCAGCTGTATTCGAGGACCTCGACTTCTCCGGCCCCATCGCAGTGGAACACACCGACGGTTTCGTGTTCAGGGTGACACGGGAGGCGCGCTTCGATGGTTTTCTGTTGTGGACGCGGCTGACGACAACCGAAGGCGAGGTCGTGGATTTTTTCAGCCATCAGCAAGCCTGGTTGCCTGTTTATTTTCCGATGGTCGACAACGGTGCCGAACTGTCGGCTGGCGAGGAGATCCACGCTGAGTGGAGTCGGACCGTGGAGCCGAATGCGATATGCCCGGACTACAGCATTTCGGCAAGGCTGGACAGGGCGGACAGCAATTTGCCACTGATGAGTTACGTCACGCGACACGATGAAACGACTGTGGGGAATACCGAATTTCACCGGCGTTTATTTACCGACCTGCGACACGGTGGGGCCGGGCTCAGCGTTGAGCAGCTGCGTGCCTGGGTTGCTGCTCGACTGCCGGCACATATGATTCCTTCCGGCTGGAACTGGCTCGATCGCCTGCCACTGAATCGCAGCGGCAAGCTGGACCGGGCTGCGCTTGGCCAGCATAGCTCGCAGCAACTCGATCGGACGAAGGAAATTATTGCTCCCGCGACAGCGCTGGAGAGCGATCTGGTATCGCTATGGGCGCAATTGCTCGGTCTTGAACAGGTGGGCACGACAGATAGCTTTTTTGAGCTCGGTGGCGATTCGATTCTGGCGGTTCGTTTGACGACCGAGATTCAGCGCATGCTCGACGACACGGTGTTCCTTGCAGCGATATTTGATGCGCCCACCGTGCGTGAATTGGCACTCTATTTAAGCGAGCATCACGGTGCCGCCGTCGCAAGGCGCTACGGAGCCGATGCGGCGCCCGGTCGATGGGAAGAAGGCGAACTGTGACGGCGGAAGAACTGGTCAGCCGACTGAATCGTCACGGTGTCAGCCTGTGGTCCGAGGCTGGGCGCTTGCGCTATCGGGCGCCAGAGGGCGTGCTCAATGACGAACTCCGCTGTGAGCTTAGGCTCCATAAGACGGAATTGTTGAAGATTGTCGCGCAGCGCTATTCGACCTACGAAACTCCGCGATTGCTGCGCGTTCGGCGTGACGCTCCAATTCCACTGTCGTCAGCTCAACGAAGCCTGTGGTTTCTGGACCAGTTGTATCCCGACAATACCGGTGCCAACGAACAGTTTGCGCTTTGTTTGCGCGGAACGCTGGAAACCGAGCATCTGACAAGCGCATGGAACCGACTGCTCGAAAAGCATGAAATACTCCGTACCCGATTCGGGTCTATCAACGGTGAGCCGCGACAGATCATTGACCCGGTAAGCTTCCAGGCCATCGCTTTGACGGATCTTTCCGCCCTGCCGAAGCCTGTCGCGCGTCGCCAACTCGAGGCAGCGGCAGTGGACAGCATCCGCGAGCCTTTCAGTTTACCCGTCGGCCCGTTAGTACGTGCACGACTGTTGCGTCTGAGCGATCGCCGGCACGTGCTGCTAGTGACCGCACACCACATCGTCGCGGACGGTGTATCGGTCGCAATCATGCGGGATGAGTTGGCGCGGCTCTATGATGATTCGGTCTCCGGACGCGCATCCGCGTCGGGGCATACGTCCGCCCGGTATGCTGATTTCGCGGCGACGGAGGCGGAGCGTCTGCAGGGCGACTGGGTCCCCGGAGAAGCGGAATATTGGCGCCGGCAACTTGCCGGCGCGCCACAGTTTGTGGACCTCCCGGCGCGACCGCAGGCTGAAAGGGCGCGGACGGGGGCAGAGAAAAGGCTGGCGATACACATTCCGGCGCCGCTCGCGGACGCCCTTCGCGATCTCGCGCGGGCCGAGGCGGCTACGCTGTTCATGACTTTGTTGGCGGCATTCCGCGCATTATTGCTGCGGCATACCGGCCAGCGCGACATTCTGATTGGGTCACCGGTGACGCTGCGAGATACACCTGAGACCCGCGAGATGATCGGTTGCATGGTCAACAATGTCGTGTTTCGGACCCCGATCGACGGCAACTTGGCATTTCGAGATCTATTGCGCCGCGAGCGCGATACGGCCGTTGCTGCCTACCAGCACAGTAAGTTGCCGTTCGACAAGATCGTTGAAGCGCTGGAACCAGTGCGGGAACTGGGTCGCCACCCACTGTTCCAGGTGCTGTTTTTGTTTGACGATCAGCGACAGGGCACAGCGCATGTGCAAAATATGGAGTTCGCCATTGACGCTTTGCCGGTAGATCGCTCGTCCTACTGGGATCTGGAACTGTCGTTTTCCGACCATGGGCTGGGGGAACCGCTCACGGGTTTTGTCGGTTATCGGACCGATTTGTTTGATGCATGGTTTATGGATGCGCTGCCGTCGCGGCTGCAGATGCTGTTGCAGTCGATTGTGGAGAATCCGGATCAGGCTCTGTCCAGGCTCGCGATGATCGATTCGGTCGCGTTGCAAGCGCTGGAAAAATGGAATCACTCGCCGGCAGCATATCCTGAGCCGTCGAGTTTGCACGAAAGCTTCGAACGCCAGGCAGCACTGACACCGGAATCGGTCGCGCTGCGGTCTTACGACGGCGAGCAGGTAAGCTACCACCAGCTAAACCGGGACGCCAACCAGCTTGCCCGCCTCATGGCCGAGCGCGATGCCGGGCCAGGGAAAGTCATCGGCATTTACCTGCATCGATCCGTTGAAGCGATCCGCGCTTTGCTCGCCATACTGAAGACGGGCGCTACAGTACTACCGCTCGATCCTTCCTACCCACCGGCACGGGTGGCCCACATGCTGATTGAGGCGCGGCCGTGCATGGTCGTGACAACGCTTGCACTCAGCGCGCAACTTCCCGCTGCGAACGTTTCACTCATCTGTGTTGATGGCCACGACAGAACATTTATTAATGGTGCCGCTAACGGCAATCTTGGCCGGGTCGTGTTGCCTCGCGACCCGGCCTATGTATTGTTCACGTCGGGTTCCACCGGCAGACCGAAAGGCTGTATCGGGTTGCACGACGGTTCGGTGAACCGCGTCCAATGGATGTGGAATACATTTGATTTCGGCTCATCGGACCGTTTTGTCCAGCGGACCAGCCTGAATTTCGTCGATTCATTGTGGGAAATATTCGGTGCGCTGGGGAACGGTATTCCACTGGTATTGGTGCCAGAAGGCCTGGAAAAGGATACCGGCAAATTCGTGGGGTTTCTGGCCGAGCAGGCTGTCACACACCTGGTTGTCGTGCCGTCGCTGCTGGCGGCGATCCTTGAAACTGGCCGGAACCTGGATCGGGAGCTACCGGCCTTGCGATCGCTGGTCACCAGCGGCGAACCGCTATCCGGAGCACTATTGCAAAGATTCCGCGCAGCCTTTCCCGGACGACGAATTCTGAACACCTACGGTACCACCGAGTTCTGGGATGCCACCTGTTTCGACGCGACTGACTTCACTGCTACCGAGGGAATCGTGCCGATAGGCCGCCCGTTACCCAATGTCCGCTGTTACATACTGGATGCCTGGGGCGAGCTGGTTCCACCGGGGGTTTGGGGTGAACTGCATGTTGGCAGCAGTGGGTTTGCCGCTGAATACCTGCATCGACCGGATCTGACCAAAGAAAAATATGTCGTTGATCGATTCAGTGCGAAATCAACGGATCGTCTGTATCGCACCGGGGATCTCGCACGATTTTTACCTGACGGAACGATTGAGTTTCAGGGACGCGCGGACCGCCAACTGAAGATCCGTGGGTTCCGGGTGGAACCTGCCGAAATCGAGGCGCTGCTGGAACAGCACCCGGGAATTGAGTCCAGCGCCGTGGTTGGGCAGCAAGCCCCGTCGGGCGCAACGCAATTGGTCGCCTACCTGGTGCCGTGTGCTGCCGACTCAGTCACGGATCCGGAGCTCATGTGCCGGTATCTCAAAGAGTTCGTGCCCGATTACATGTTGCCGGATGCCTTCGTGAACCTGGAAAAGTTGCCACTGACGCCCAGCGGAAAAGTCGATCGCGTGGCGCTGCCCGAACCGGGCAGAGAGGACCGCACGAGCCGTCCCTACGCGGCACCGCGCAGCGCAACGGAATCCGAACTCGCCGCAATTTGGAGCGAGGTTCTTGGTTGCCCGAAGCTCGGCGTGCACGATGATTTCTTTCGCCTCGGCGGTCATTCTTTGCTTGCCGTCCGGCTGATGGCGCGCGTGAGCGAATCAATGCAGGTGGATCTGCCACTTCAATGCCTGTTCGAGGCACCAACGGTGGCCGAGCTCGGTGAGAGTGTGGATGCAATTCAATGGACCATGAACCAGGACGATGACTTGCCGGGCGACGATAGGGAGGTCATCAGGATTTGAGTGCGCTGGAACTTATCTCCCGGCTGAAAACCCTGGGCATTCGGCTCGCTCTGGAGGGCGACAAGCTTCGCGTTGACGCGCCGAATGGCGCACTGACCGTCGATTTGCACGCCGAGCTGGCGCGTCGCAAAACCGAGATTACCAACTTGCTGCAGTGGTCCCGCAGATCCAATCGATCGATTGCCTTGCCGCTGGAGCGACGTTCTCGCGATCTCCCGCCACCGTTGTCATATGCACAGCAGCGATTGTGGTTTCTGGATCAGCTGGAGCCGGGTAATTCCGCGCACAACATTTCGTGGACTGTCCGCATCAAAGGCACTCTGAATCGGGCAGCGTTGCAAAGCGCTGTCGATGATTTAGTCAGCCGACACGAAGTACTGCGCACATCGATTCCATCAGTTGATGGCAAGCCGCTGCAGAAAATTGTCTCAAAAGTTCGGGTACCCGTTGAAGTCCAAGATATGACCGGTGCGTCGGATGAGCGTTTGCGTGCCTGTCTTGCGCGTTTGGCCAGTAGTCCGTTCGAGCTCGGAAACGGTCCCCTTTTGCGCATCACGCTGCTACAGATCGCCGAGTCCGAACATGTACTGCTCGTTCTTATTCATCACATCATCTCTGATGGCGCATCGATGCGAGTGATGTTTCGTGAATTGGCGGCATTGTATGAGGGTTATGTATCAGGTCAGCCGGTAACGTTGACGGAACTGCCGGTGCAGTACGCGGACTACGCGATGTGGCAGCGTGAGTGGTTAACCGGGGATGCTCTCAAACAGCAACTTGATTACTGGACAACGCGCTTGTCTGGAGCACCTGATCTATTGGAATTACCCACGGATCGGCCGCGGTCTGCGGCGCAGCGTTTTCGAGGCGCCTCGGTGCTGCGTGTGTTACCGAGAGCCTTGGCCAATGATCTAAGGGCGCTTGGTCGCGGTTATCGCTGCACCTTGTTCATGGTGATGCTGGCGGCATTCAAGGTTTTGCTCAACCGGTATTCCGGCTGCGAAGACCTGGTAGTTGGTACACCCATCAGCGGTCGTTCGCGAACCGCTCTGGAGAGTCTTATCGGGTTTTTCGTAAACACAGTGGTATTGCGTAGCGATCTATCGGGGGATCCAAGCTTTGCCGAATTGATGGAGCGCGTGCGATCGGGTGCGCTTGAGGCCCATTCAAATCAGGAACTGCCATTCGAAAAACTGGTGGAGGCGTTGCAGCCCAAGCGAATGCTGAGTTATTCGCCGATCTTTCAGGTGATGTTCGATCTACAGGAAGAGCCACGTTGGCAGTTACCCATCCGGGATCTTGAAGTGATCCCGGAGATTGTATTCAGCAGCCGTAGCTCCACATTTGATCTCACCTTGTCGGTCCGGGAGTCGGAGGCTGGATTGGATGCGATGTTCGAGTACGACACCGATTTGTTTGACGAAACCACGATCGAGCGCTTGGCGAATCATTACCAGACTTTGCTGGAAGCCGTGGTTGCGGATCCTGATCGACGGATTTCAGCTTTGTCCCTGTTATCAGAAACGGAGCGTCAGCAAGTAGCGATAGCGTGGAATGCCGCTTCCGGCAGCCGTCCGAAAGAGGGGACTTTGCACGGACTGTTCGAGTCGCAGGTTGCCAAGGACCCTGATGCCATCGCCCTGGTACATGGTGACGCAGAGTTAAGCTACGGCGACCTGAATCGGTGGGCGAATCAACTGGCACGGAAGCTACAGACGCTTGGCGTCGTGGCGGAGACCCGCGTCGGACTTTGTGCCGGCCGATCGCCGGCAATGGTCGCGGGAATGCTCGGCGTGCTGAAGGCGGGGGGATGCTACGTTCCGTTGGACCCGGATTACCCGGTCAGCCGACTCCGTTTTATGCTGGCTGATGCCGACGTCGCGGCGGTGCTGGTGCAGCCCGGGATGGAATCGATGCTGCCGGAAACGGAAGTTCCGCGGGTCATTTTAGAGCCGGAGCCGCAAACTGAATCCACGGTGTTCCCGGAAGACCCACGCGCAGGCGCAGAGCGGTCCAATCTAGCCTGTATCTACTACACGTCGGGGTCCAGCGGCCAACCCAAGGGTGTCATGCTCGAACACGGTGGTCTGGTGAATTACACCCACCAGATCGGACTTAAAACCAATATTTCTCCGGCGGACCGTGTATTGCAGTTTGCGTCCATCAGCTTCGATATCGCACTTGAAGAAATTTTCACGGCGCTGACTTGGGGAGCAGCTCTGGTCCTGCGTGATCGGCAGATCCCGGAAACTGGTGCCAGCTTTTTTTCGTCCTGCCAGCAACAGGGCATTACATGGATCAGCCTGCCCACAGCGTACTGGCATATGTTGGCAAGTGCGGTGGGTGAAAAATCCTGCCAGGTGCCGGCGGCGCTGCGAGTGGTCATCATCGGCGGGGAGAAGGCCCGCGCCGAGTGTCTTGCGGCATGGCGCGCCGGGTGTGGTACTGAAGTACGCGTCATCAATACCTACGGTCCGACTGAAACGTCGGTGGCGGCAACCTGGCACGAACTCACCTATCTCGATCCCGCCCTGCATCCTGAGATTCCTATCGGCTCTCCGTTACCGAACACCTGCGTCTACGTACTCGATCGACACCGCCAAGTCGTTCCCTTAGGGGTTCCCGGGGAACTGTACATCGGTGGTATCGGGGTCGCGCGCGGGTATCTGAATCGCGACGATAAAACTGCCGAACGATTTCATTCGAATCCATTTGGCGAAGGCCGCCTTTACCAGACAGGCGATCGGGCGCGGCAGTTGCCGGATGGACGGCTGGTGTTTTTGGGACGCACCGACGAACAGGTGAAGCTGCGCGGCCACCGGATCGAGCCGGGCGAGATCGAAGCGGCGCTGGGGCTGCATCCGAGCGTGGACCGCTCGGTGGTGGTGGCGCGCGAGGACGTGCCGGGCAATGCGCGGCTGGTGGCCTACGTGGTGGCCGCCCCCGGCCAGGCAACCGAACCGGTGGCGCTGCGAGCA
>PVMK01127475.1_pt1 | contig 30871 bp, 36 predicted proteins | sample 1853481 | NCBI WGS metagenome assembly PVMK01 (sample SAMN08533507, study PRJNA380276) | Marine sediment metagenome, whole genome shotgun sequencing project.
CTGAACTCACCCGATGGCACTTGACCCCGGGAAATCTTGGTTGCAGTTCACTGGGGCATTTCTCCTGGATAAAGAAGAGCGAACGCCTGGCCTCCATGATCAAAAACTGGATTGAGGCGGTAAGTAGCACCTAAAACCAAAATCAGCACTTGATAATTTCCGAAATCTTCTTATTTTCCCTTGACAAAGTTTGAGATGTCACTATACTATAGTTAAATGCTATAGATTAGAATAGTATGAAACACTAAGCAATCGACGTAAGAGGAATATAAAATGAAATTTATAAAGAATCAGAAGGCAGATGATACCCTGGACCTGGTATGTCGCATGTGCCCTCTACACCTGTTGGAGCCGGGTGAGAAACTGGCCTGCCTGAATAAAGGACAGGTGCTGGAGGTCCTGACCGATTATGACGGAGCTCTCGAAGATATACCAGCCTGGTGTGACAAGTGCGGTCAGGAATTCATGGGCCTGGAAGAGGATGAGGACTGCTACAAACTCTACATTCGAAAGACAAAGTAGGAGACCTTTGAAAAACGCCCCCTTTCGAAGTCTGCGCTTATCTGCCCAATCTCCGCGTTGCATTCGGATTTTAATCCTCGAAATATTTAATATATTCCTGTGGTTAAAATCCTCATACGCCTTGATCTTGAACGAAATTGCACATTTTTTAAAGGTCTCAGTAGGAAAAATATCATGAAAAATGTTTATATGGATCACGCATCGGCTACACCCGTACACAGAGAAGTCATTGAAGCGATGCTCCCCTATTTCCATGAGTTTTTTGGGAACCCTTCCACTGTCTATGATATGGGGTCAAAAATCAAGGCGGTCATTGAAGAACAGAGGGCTAAAGTAGCCAGCCTGATCGGCGCCAAACCAAACCAGATCATTTTCACCTCTTCAGGGGCGGAGGCCAATAATCTTGCCATCAAGGGTGTAGTCTTTGCAAAGCAGAAAAAAGGAAACCACATAATTATCAGTTCCATTGAGCACCATTCCGTCCTCAACACCGCGAGATTCTTTGAGCGTATGGATTATGAGGTGTCATTGCTGCCTGTGGATAAGCAGGGGCTGGTTGATCCTGATCGTCTCGCTGATGCGATTAGACCGGAGACGATTATGGCCTCAATTATGCACGCAAATAACGAGATCGGTACCATCGAACCTGTATCTGAACTCTCGGCCATATGCCGGGAGAGAGGGGTTATTTTTCACACGGATGCCGTTGCAACCGTGGGCAACATCCCGGTCAATGTCAATGAACTAAATGTTGATCTGTTGAGTCTTTCGGGTGTCCCCTTAGGTGCACCCAAAGGGATCGGTGCACTTTATTTTAGAGACAAAGTGAGGCTTATGCCGCTGATTCATGGCGGCATACAGGAGAGCGGCAGAAGACAGAGAATATCCCCGCCATTGTCGCTCTCGGTAAGGCATCGGAACTTGCTTCACAGGGGTTAGCCGATCAAATGAACCACGTGGAGGGACTGAGAGATCTCCTTGTGGCGGGAATTCACGAGAGGGTCGACCAAATCGAGGGGACCGGCCATCCTGACAGGAGGCTCCCGGGCCATGCAAGTTTTTGCGCTGCGGCTATCGAAGGAGAAGCATTGATTTTCATGCTCAACGCGGAGGGTATTTGTGCGAATACAGGGTCTGCCTGCGCATCAAAGGCCCTTAAGACCTCGCCTGTTCTTGTAGCCATAGGAATACCTCCTGATCTGGCACAGGGGTCTATCGTATTTACCCTTAACAGCAGCAATACGGTTGATGAGGTGGAATACGTGCTGGACAAATTTTCTTTCGCAGTTGAAAAGCTTCGTTCACTGTCACCACTTTGGAGGGAGCAAAAAGCCGCTTAGTGCCGTTTAAAGAGGAGCGTTTAACATGAAATTGTCCACGAGAAGCCGATACGGTACCAGAATGATGCTGGACCTTGCACAGCACTATGATCAAGGCCCCGTCCAAATGGGAGAAATTTCAAAGCGTGAGAATATTTCTGTGAAATATCTTGAGCAACTCATTATTCCGCTGAAAAAGGCCAACTTTATTAAAAGCGTCCGTGGTCCTAAAGGAGGACATATGTTGGCAAAGCCCCCTGAGAAAATTACCGTTGGGGACATCGTCGGAATACTTGAGGGGGGAATCAGTCTAAGTAACTGTATTGAAAATCCTGAGGTTGCGACAGGACCACCAGTGTTTGCTCGTGGCGTCTGGGAAGAGGCCACGAAGGCTATGTATGACAAGCTCAACTCTGTAACGTTATCTAAGATGATCAATGAAAGTGCTTGCAATTAAGCCCTTATTGATAAGGAGCAATGTACTCAGAACAGGTAATGGACCACTTCTCGAGCCCGCGGAATGTGGGCATCATCGAGAATGCTGACGGAATCGGTGAGGTCGGCAATCCTGTCTGCGGAGATATGATGACCTTTTATATCAAGGTAGAGGATGAAAAGATAGCTGATGTAAAATACAAGACATTCGGCTGCGTCGCTGCCATAGCAGTATCCAGCAAGGTAAGTGAAATGACCAAGGGTAAATCCCTGGAGGAGGCCAAGACACTTACAAAACAGGCCGTTGCAGAGTCCCTTGATGGTCTTCCCAAGGAAAAAATGCACTGCTCCAATCTCGGCGCCAGGCATTGAATGCAGCGATCAAGAATTACGAGGACAGGAAATCCGGGAAACCGGTATCGACTATCGAAACAATAAGTAAAGAGACAACCACGGTTGATGCCGAATGCTGTGAATGCCAAACCTCCAATCCCATTGAAGCTAAGTTCTGTATGAACTGCGGCCAAGGGCTGGGAGAAAATAAGGATGGATGATTCGATTTGGAGATGAAGGTTGTCTCGTTGCCATAAGCAGGAAAAAGGGAACGCCCAAGGTTCAGGTGGAGAAAGCTTCTCTTCTGAAGATCATGGGCTTGAGGGAGATGCACACGCAGGACCATGGCATCGCCAGGTAAGTTTTCTCGCGGCGGAAAGCATAGAAGAAGCCAGGAAAAAGGGACTTGATGTTGGTTTCGGGGATTTTGCGGAGAATATTGCCACGTCGGGCATTGAGTGGCAGGATATCCCGTAGGCACCCGGGTTAACCTTGGAGATTCGGCGCTGGTGGAGATCACCCAGAAGGGAAAGGAATGCCACAACAAATGCGCTATCTATTACCTGGCCGGGGATTGTATCATGCCCCGTGAAGGGATCTTCGGCAGAGTGCTCAAGGGCGGGGAAGTTTGTTGCGGAGCGCCGGTTCGGATCTTAAAGGATTGTTGATTGTCGAAAACCCCGTCTTTAGCGGGGTTGATTAAATAATGATTGAAAAATAAGAAAAATTCCTGTAAAAGAAACAGGAATTATTTATCTGAATCTCTCTAAGAGAAAACATCCATGAAGCCCGGAAAATTCGTATCAAAAATAACAGTATTGTTTCTCGTATTTTTTCTTATAACTGCGGGTGCTGCTCAGGCGCTGAACGTTTCAACATGTGAGGGAAAATGCTGTCAGAACATACAGGAAAAATCTCATCCAAAAAGTACCGCACAGAGCCTATCTGCCAACCCTTCCATTGAATTTGAACCACTCACACTTTTATGCGACTCCATGCAGCAGTTCAGCTCACTTTCATCAAAAACACCAGAACAGGAAAACTGCCATAACCAAGCCGCGCCCTCATGCTGCGAGATGGAGCAAGCCAACGACGAAGTCGAGGGTTTGATTTCAACCGCCCAGTCTCGAGTTGACCGGTTCTTGGAGATTGGCTTTGTGTGCATTTTGCCCGAAACTCCCAGGACGGACGATACATTAATTACAGCTTCTGTAAGGTATTCGATACCTGCAAGGGCAACACCTACCCCACTATATCTCAAAAACTCTGTCTTCCTCTGTTGAACACATCGGCCTGGTTTCGGTTTGAACTGCTTGCCGACAACCCGGCGCACATCTGCCTGTTTTTTTCATTCACTTCCGAATACACGGCTTACACTGTGGTTCCCGTCAAATCCGGTATTATAGGTTTTAGCGTAATTACTCCGGGGACGCAGAATTCCGTGGACCCGCCTGCCATGCGAGGCACAAGCGGGCAGGTAAGCGCAGACAATGAAAATCTGAAAATTACGAATCTGCATTAATCGGCGTCCTATTTTTCAGCCGCGAAGGTGTAGGGTCATAATGAATAACTTGTTGCCTTTACGGCAAAACATAAGGAGTTGAATATGGACAAAAAGCCTTTTTTTACGAATAAAATGACGGCCATCTTAATCGTAGCCGCATTGATTCTGGTTGCCGGTGCTGCTCTGGCAGCAAAGTTTACCAATAAGGATGCAGCCCTTTCCGATAATGATACAACCCTTTCCAAGGTTGTTCTCAATGTGAGCAATATGTCCTGCTCCGGATGTATTTCAACTATCAAGGGTGCCCTTGCCGGTTATCCGGGAATTCAGAATATTCTTGTGGATATAGGCAGTGGAAAAACCGAAGTCTATTTTAACCCGGATGAACTGAAAGATGTAAGTACAATTGAAAAGGCCATTACCGATAGCGGCTACCCTGCGAAAGTCATAAAAACCGTTACCCCGGAAGACCTCAGGAAGGAACGGGATGTGGCCGCCTCCAAAGCAGAGTATTATATTGCCTCTGTGAGCGGGTATGATATCGCCAGGGCTGACTTCACAAAGGAACTGAACGCGGCAAGACAAAGAGTTCGTAAGGCCTATGGGGATGATATTTTAAAAACTGCTCAGGGCCGGGAACTTGATAACAGGCTTAAGGCACAGGTGGCATCAAGGTTGATTGATGAGGGCATTTTTCTGCAACAGATTAATAAGTCCGGTTATAAGCTAAATGAAAGTAAATTGAACAGTGAACTAAAAAAATTCATTAAGGATAGCGGTAAAAATGAAAATGAATTTCAACAGTCCATAAAGGACGATGGGTACGATTATGAGTACTTCAAAAAAAGGTTCGAGATCAGGCTTTTGATCAATAAATATCTTGATGAAAAAATAATGGCGGGCGCTTCAAGCCAGTATGAAAAGCAAAACATGTTTGCCAATTGGTTTAAGAACTCCCAGCTCCTTGCCGAAGTGATCTATTATGATAAGGATCTCGAAAATGCTGTACGGAACTCAAAAGCCTCAGGCGGTTGCGGTGCATCAAGATAAACAAATAGTACATAAATTATCGAAATAGAAAGGAGACAGATATGTCTAAAAATAGAAAGAACAGCGTTGCCAAAAAGAGCGCTGAAAAAAAAGCCATCATACTTGAAACGAAAAAGAAAAGCCGCCTTCCGGTGCTGTTGGTTTCCGGTCTCGCCATCCTGGTGATCGCCGCGGCCGCCTTTTTTATGAACCGTAATAATGGAGGAGCAACCGTTGCTGCCGTTTCATCTAATACTGACGCCTCAGCAACTTCAATTACCTATCCTGTCGAACTCTTTGCAGATGGGAAGGCCAGGCATTTTCGCTATAAGGTAGATGATTCCATCACCATCCAGTACTTTATCCTCAAGAGTTCTGATGGTATCATACGCGCCGCTTTTGATGCATGTGATGTCTGCTGGCCGTCTGGAAAAGGATATCAACAGTCTGGTGACGTCATGGTTTGCCGGAACTGTGGTCGTAAATTCGCATCAGTACTGGTGAATGAAGTCAAGGGAGGATGCAACCCCGCGCCACTTAATAGAAAAATTGCGGATGGAAAGGTGGTATTGCAGATTAATGACATCCTTTCGGGAAAACAGTATTACAATTTCTCAAAGCGGGGGTAAAAAATGAATCTAAGAGACATTGCGTTTAAGAATCTCCTACGTCGCAAGGCAAAGGCCCTATTCGTTCTTGCAGGTCTTGCCATAGGTGTGTCAACGGTGGTCGCATTAATAAGCTTTGTAGATGCAATGACCGAGAACATAAATCATAAACTTGAGAAATACGGGGCCAATATCTTGATTGTCCCAAAAACCGAAAACCTTTCGCTCACCTATGGCGGGCTCTCCTTGGGCGGCGTTTCCTTCGAGATGCAGGAAATCCGGGAACAGGATCTGACCAAAATAAAATCAATAAAGAACGCCGCAAATGTGGCCGGCATGGGACCTCTGGTTTTTGGTGTGGTCAATGTGGAAGGCCACAAAGTCCTGTTAGCCGGCATTGACTTCAAGGCCAACTGGATTCTGAAGCCATGGTGGAAGATCGATGGGACTATACCAGGCGAAAAGGGCGTTGTTCTGGGGTCTGAAACCGCCGCTGTTCTGGGTTTGAATCAGGGCAGCCCTGTGACCATAAAGGGGAGACAGTTAATTGTTTCCGGAGTTCTGAAACCAACAGGATCCCAGGATGACCAGTTGATTTTCATGCCCCTTAAAACAGCACAGGCCGTTCTGAACAAAGAGGGGCTTGTCTCCATGGCAGAAGTGGCTGCCCTGTGCAAGGATTGCCCGATCGAGGCCATGGTAAAGCAGATTTCGGACGTTGTACCCGGGGCCAAGGTAATGGCCATCCAGCAGGTGGTAAAAAGCCGCATGGAGGCCCTGGCCCAGTTCAAGAAATTCTCTTATGGAGTTTCTATCGTGGTCGTGCTGGTTGGCAGTCTCGTAGTCCTGGTAACCATGATGGGGAGCGTAAGGGAAAGGACGGAGGAGATCGGTATCTTCAGGGCTATCGGGTTTCGGAAAAGCCATGTCTTCAAAATCGTGCTCCTCGAGGCCGGGTTTATTTCCGCGGCGGCAGGCATTATAGGCTATATAGCAGGGTTTTCCCTCACAAAGGTCGCTATACATTTCTTTTCAGAAAGCGGGGGCGCCTCCATCCATCCAAGTCTTGAGTTAATTGGAGGGTCTTTTGTCCTGGCCGTTCTGGTTGGTCTTTTGGCAAGCGTCTACCCTGCCTATCTGGCTTCACGCATGGATCCCAATCAGGCATTGAACGCAATTTAGGAGATAAAAAATGAGCTATATAAGAGCAGAAAACCTTTCAAAAAAATATGGAAGCGGTGACGCAGCCGTAATGGCCATTCACGATATGAACTTTACAGTGGAGTCCGGGGAATTCGTCGGTATAATGGGGGAATCGGGTGCAGGGAAATCAACCATCCTTTCAATAGTGGGAGCCATGAACCCCCCAAGTTCGGGTAAGTTCTTGGTAGACGGGATTGACGTCTATCGTTTAGGATCTGAAAAGAGAACGGATTTTCGGAGGGAGTTTATCGGGTTTGTGTTCCAGAGCTTTCACTTAGTGCCTTATCTTACGGTTGTGGAAAACGTCATGCTTCCGCTGACTACCGTGAAGATGAGTAAGAAAAAGAAACGTGCCGTTGCAGAGGAAGCACTGGATCAGGTAGGTCTGGCAGGCAAAGAAGATCGTCTTCCAAGCCAGATTTCGGGAGGAGAAAAGGAAAGGGTTGCCATTGCCCGGGCGATTGTAAATGACCCTCCGGTGATTCTGGCTGATGAGCCAACCGGAAACCTTGATTCCTCAACAACACGGGAAATCATGGGCCTTCTTCAAAGGCTGAACCGGGAGGGCACAACCATACTCATGGTAACCCACAGCCAGGATTGTGCTGCTTATGCGGAAAGGATTTTGCAGGTTTCAGACGGCCGCTTGGTTGACAAAGATGAACATCGAACATCGAACATCGAACATCGAACGTCCAATATCGAATGAAAAACAAACATCAACTTTGATGAACTCGTAAAAAGTCAGAAAGCACTCGTTATTGTCATTCCCGCGAACGCGGGAATCCATGAAAATAAACCACTTGTGGACTCCCGCGTTCGCGAGAGTGACGGCCTTGGAGACTTTTTACGAAACCATCAACTTTAGGCACTTTTGCGGGTTAGGGTTTGCTTATGTCTCGACTAAAAAGTTTCACTCAAAGAGGATGGAGGTCTAATGTTCCGCACCTGATTGCCGGAGTCGTGGGGATTGTTTTGCTTTCCGCAGCTTTCATAAAGATGACGGATATGGATCTATTCATCCGGCAGCTGAAAGATTACGGCATCATATCCAATTATCTCCTTCTGAGCATAAATGCCCGGGCTTTGATTGCCCTCGAGTGCACCCTGGGAATCGGGTTGCTGCTCTTTTACAGGCCTAAGCTGACGCTCCTGCTAACATCAGCGCTATTCTTGACCTTTGTAGGGGCAACCGGTTGGGCCTGGCTGACAGACGCCACAAAAGACTGCGGGTGTTTCGGGGCGTGGGTTAAACGTACCCCGGGAGAAGCAGTAATTGAAGGGTTGATATTGCTGGCATTAACACTCATTGCCTGGGGCATATCCCGTCCTGCACGAAAACCCGAGGCTCGCTCAAAGGCATGGGCCATAGCTGCTGCCTGCCTTGCCGGATTGGTTCTACCTTTGGCATTTGGTTCTCCTTTAACACGAACCGAACCGATCCAAACCGGGACAGGAGAGTTTCTTTTGGGGGACCTTCAGATTGACGGACTGGATTCTATTGACCTGGCCCATGGCGATTATTTATTAATCTTAGTGGACACCGACTGTTCACATTGCCGGGATGCAGTCGCCGCACTGAACTGGCTTGCAGAAGACCCTGATCTACCCGAGATTATTGGGCTGTCCTCCAACAATGTGGATCAGCTGGAGAAGTTTCGGAAAGATCTTCAGGTCATCTTTCCCATCGGACATATCGCCGAGGAAGATTTCTGGCGTCTGCTGGGAGATGGCAATGTACCCAGAACCTTCCTGGTGCGTGACCGGGTGGTACAAGAGGTGTGGGATATTGAAATCCCCGATGAACAAACGATTAAATCTATTCTGGAGGAAAAATCATGATAGAAATCATAATAGTCTGTTTCATTGTAGGGCTGGCGTTGATTATGACAATACGGTGGCTCCGCAAGAAAGTGAGAGGGGAAGCCGGCGATTGCTGCAACAGCAGGGCTTCATCGAGTCTTCCTGCGGCTGCCATCCGGCAACCGGGGAGGCGTTACAAACAAACCAAATGACTCGATCGATTGTTCTTTTCCCCGGGAAAAGGGATGAGCCATTAGATATTGGGATTATCTGGAGGTGGTATGGGCAAGCAGAAAGAAACCAACGGACAATACGTAAAAAAGGAGACCATGCTGGTTGTTGCTCTTGTTGCTGTCATAGTGGGTTTCCTGGGTGGAGTCATCTTCAGCGCATACAACTACAGCCCGAGATTAAATGTGCCGGCATCGGGTCCTTCGGGCCAGACCTCTCAAGAGCAAAATATCTCCAATGAACTGGCAAAGGAGATTAACAACCTGAACAAGGAACTCTCGCTTAATCCTGAAAACATAGAGGCATTGATCCGGTTAGGCAATCTCTACTTTGATACTGAACAGCCTGGAAAGGCGATCATGGCATACAACAATGCATTGGAACTCAATCCCGGCAACCCCGATGTCCTGACCGATCTGGGGGTAATGTATCGCCGCAAGGGCCAACCGTTAGAGGCGATCAAAGCCTTTGATAAAGCCAGTAAGATTGACCCCCGCCATGAGGCCTCCCGTTTCAACAAGGGTGTCGTTCTCCTTCATGACTTAAACGACTCGGAGGGGGCTATCAGGGCCTGGGAGGAACTGGTTGAGGTGAATCCATTCGCCAAGGTACATGACAATGAACTTGGTCTGGAGCTGATCAAAAAAATCAAAGCAAAGAATAACCCTGCGAACTGACGGGATAATTCCAAATCCCTGTTCAAAAAGACAACTCTCGATGCACTAATTTGCCCATTTCCTTAACGGTCAGCACCTGACGACAAAAAAGAAACCGATTTACCCTGCCTTTTCCGATTTTTTATTGACGAATAAAGTCACGATATGCTAATTTTAAAAATTAGACTAAAATATTAATTTTTCTCCAGACCAAACAAAAAATAGACAGGCTAAACGCCCTTCTTGCAGGGGTAAAGCGCAAATACTGGACCAAATATTTACAAAAAGGGGGAATATAATGAAAATCGGCATTCCAAAGGAAATCAGTGTGGGAGAGAGGCGTGTCGCCGCCACCCCTGAAACGAGCAAATGGATAAAAAAACTCGGTTTTTCAGTGGTAATTGAGGCTGGGGCCGGTGTTGAGGCCAGTTGTGTCGATGATGCCTACCGGGCAGAAGATGTGGAGGTCTTGGAAGATACCCGGGAGATTTGGGCAGGATCAGACATCATTTTGAAGGTGCGTGCCCCTGAATTTCATCCCTCCCTCGGTGTACATGAAACAGAGTTGCTGCGTGAAGGAGGATATCTCTTCAGCTTTATCTGGCCCGGGCAAAACAAGGATCTCATGGAAAAGCTGGCGGCGCGCAAGGCCACCATCTTTGCTATGGACTGTGTCCCACGGATCTCTCGAGCGCAGAAACTGGATGTCTTAAGCTCCATGGCTAATATAGCCGGCTACCGCGCTGTGATCGAGGCAGCCAATAATTTTGGACGGTTCTTTACGGGTCAGGTGACTGCCGCCGGCAAGGTGTTGCCAGCAAAAGTTCTGGTGATCGGCGCTGGTGTAGCGGGTCTGGCGGCCGTTGGTGCAGCCGGGAGCATGGGTGCCATCGTTCGTTCATTCGACACCCGTCCAGAGGTCAAAGAGCAAGTCGAGAGCATGGGTGCAGAATTTCTGGTTCTGGATTTCGAAGAGGACGGCACCGGCACGGGCGGATATGCCAAGGAGATGAGTCCGGAATTCATCAAGGCGGAAATGGAGCTCTTTGCCCGTCAGGCCATGGAGGTAGATATCATCATTACCACCGCCTTGATACCGGGCAAACCATCCCCGGAGCTGATTACCGCAGGCATGGTGGAGTCCATGCGGGAGGGTAGTGTTATCGTAGACCTGGCGGCGGAACAGGGTGGCAACTGCGCCCTCACCGAACCCGGCAAAATTGTTACGAGACACGGCGTTACCATTATCGGCTATACAGATCTTCCCAGCCGCATGGCAGCCCAATCCAGTCAGTTGTACGGTACCAACCTGCGCAACCTGCTCACCGATATGTGCGGGGAAAAGGATGGCAAGTTAATTGTGGATATGGAGGAGGAAGTGACCCGGGGCGTTACGGTTATCAAAGAGGGTGAAATCACCTGGCCTCCTCCCGCTCCCAAGCTCCAGGCCTCCCCTCCGCCCGAACAAAAACCGGCTACCGCAGCGCCGCCTCAGGTTCAAGAACAACCAGAGAAACGACGCTTTGGCTGGAAACTCCCTGCGCTGATGGCCGCAGCGGCATTACTGTTATACGGCCTCGGCAGTGTGGCGCCACCTGCTTTTCTGGCTCATCTTACTGTGTTCGTACTGGCATGTTTCGTGGGTTATATGGTGGTCTGGAATGTCACCTCGGCCCTCCATACACCACTCATGAGTGTAACCAACGCTATCAGTAGCGTCATCATCATTGGTGCCCTGGTCGAGGTATCCAATCCGAATAAGCTGGTTCTGGGCCTTGCCGCATTTTCAATCCTGATTGCTTCTGTCAATATCTTTGGTGGTTTTTTCGTTACCCAGCGCATGCTGCGCATGTTCAGGAAGTAAAGGGGGAATTCGTAATGACTGAAGGGCTACTCACTACTGCATATATTGCAGCAAGCATCTTATTCATTCTTGCCCTGGGAGGACTGAGCAATCAGGAAACTGCCCGCCGCGGAAATATTTACGGTATCATCGGCATGGCCATCGCTTTGATAGCAACCATAGCGGGCGCTCAGGTAACCAGCTACGGCGTGGTGGCGGTCTGCATGCTCATTGGCGCTGTTGTGGGGATCATTGTGGCCTCCAGGGTACAAATGACCGCCATGCCTGAACTGGTCGCCATACTGCATAGTTTGGTGGGCCTCGCCGCGGTACTGGTCGGTTTCTGCAATTACCTCGATACGGGACACCCCTTAACCGGTGTGGAAAAAACTATCCATGAGGTGGAGATCTACCTCGGTGTTTTGATCGGCGCGGTTACCTTCACCGGCTCCGTAATCGCCTTTGGCAAACTGAGTGCCAGGATAGGCAGCAAACCCCTGACCCTTCCTGCACGCCACTGGCTGAATCTGGGACTGGGGATTATCTGCGTATGGCTTGGTTACGTCTTTGTGGGCGCTGAAAATCCCAACGTAGGATTGATAGCTCTAATCATAATGACACTCATCGCTTTCTTATACGGCGTACACATGGTGATGGCCATCGGCGGTGCTGATATGCCGGTGGTGATATCCATGCTTAATAGTTATTCCGGATGGGCAGCAGCAGCCACGGGGTTTATGCTCTCCAACGACCTGCTGATCGTTACCGGGGCATTAGTGGGGAGTAGCGGGGCGATTCTATCCTATATCATGTGCCGCGCCATGAACCGAAACTTTCTTGCAGTAATAGGAGGTGGTTTCGGCACCGCAGGTGGAACCATTGCGGATGTTGAAGGAGTTGAGCAGGGGGATGTAGTTGCTATCTCCGCTGAAGAGACGAGCCAGCTGCTGAAGGACTCCGAAAACGTGGTCATCGTGCCTGGATATGGAATGGCTGTGGCCCAGGCGCAACATTCTGTCTTTGAGATCACCAAAAAGCTGCGTGAACAGGGGGTCAATGTGCGGTTCGGCATTCATCCGGTCGCCGGACGAATGCCGGGTCATATGAACGTGCTTCTGGCTGAGGCCAGGGTGCCCTATGACATCGTACTGGAGATGGATGAAATCAATGAGGACTTACCGGACACAGACGTTGTCATGGTCATAGGCGCCAATGATATCGTTAATCCATCGGCCCAGACAGACCCCGCCAGCCCCATCGCGGGCATGCCCGTGCTGGAGGTGTGGAAGGCAAAAACTGTTGTTGTGATGAAACGCAGTATGGCTACAGGCTACGCCGGCGTTCAAAATCCGCTGTTCTTCGAAGAAAACACGCGGATGCTGTTCGGTGACGCCAAGGCCAGCGCAGATGCCATCTCCGGGAATATTTAGTGCTTCAATTTACCCCATAGACGCATTTCCGTCCAACTGAGTTAATAGAACGGACTACGATACAAGTACCAAAAACAAGACGTCCATGTAAAAAGCCCTTTTTACATGGACGTCAATCATTAGACTGACTTTCCCTCAACTCCTCTATTTAAAACCGGACATCAATATTGATGTGTCCGTAAAAAGTCGACAAATTCACGATTTGGAGAAATAACCTTAGGACTAACTGCTGATAATAATTCGTAATTCCTCAATGCCTAAATCCCTAAATCCATGTAAAAAGGACTTTTTATATGGGTGTCAATATTAAAGCACTGCTTTTATAGAAATAGCAAATTTTTAGTTGACGACGAGTGCTACATCGTGGTAATTTTAATGTATAGATATGATGTATTTCACCATTTCTGGTTCAACAATAAGATAGCAGACTAACTGCCTTTCTACATATGTATGGAAAACGAAAGGCAATAGTTGAAAGCTACACGGAGGAGCATTATGGAGCCGGCCATTCCCTTAAATATGAATACGGATCGAGACAAAGGGTTTATCAACAGCATGTTTTCGTCGATCCAGGCACGAACCTCTGCCTATTGTTTCCGATGCATCACATGCACAAACGGTTGCCCCATAGTCCTGAACTACCGGGAACAGGCTAAGGAAAAACTGGACCTTTTGCCACATCAGCTCATGTATGCGGTGCGTCTTGGCTTAAAGGATTTGGTCTTGGAGTCGCAGATGCTCTGGCTTTGCACGGAATGTTATATGTGTACGGAATATTGTCCTCAAGGGGTACACGTATGCGATGTTATTTATGAACTCAAGAATCTGGCCATTAAGGAACGTAAGGACTTGATGCCAAGGGGTCTTCGTATCTTTGCCCATGCCCTCCTTGACAACGGACGCACATCTGAGATCATGGATTGGGAGCGCGAAGATCTGGAACTTCCGGAGCTTAGCGGGGCTGGAGATGCTGAACTCCAGGAGTTATTGGGACAACTGGGTTTGCCTCAACTCATTGACAAGGAAGGATCGTGAGAAAAGTTGTGACCACTTTTTAAAGGTCTCTGTTACAGTTTTAAAAAAAATAAACGCCGAGGTTTGAAATATGAAACCATATGCCTTCTTCTTGGGGTGCTCCATCCCCGCCCGTGTGAATCATTATGAGGCATCGTCTCGAATGGTTTTAAAGGAATTCGGAGTTGATCTACTTGATATCGAGCGGTTCAGTTGCTGCGGGCCCGTACCATTGCGATCAATTTCATTTGAGATGTTCTTGACGGTCGGCGCCCGTAACCTTGCACTGGCAGAAGCAGAGGGCCTGGACATTATGTGTCTATGCAGTGGATGCTTCAGCACGCTCAGTGATGTAAACCATCAACTACGGGAAGACTCTGAACTTCGAAAAGACATAAACAAAAAGTTGGAGCCAACAGGTTTGGCCTACGGCGGAAAGATTGCGGTAAAGCATTTCCTTAACGTGCTCCACCAGGACGTGGGAGTAAACACCATAAAGAAGCGGATTGTTCGACCCTATAAAAACCTGCGGATAGCCACGCATTATGGCTGTCATACCGTGCGACCCAGTAAAATAGTTCAAAGCGGCACAATTCCTCCTGTATTTTTTGATGAACTGGTGGAAGCAACAGGAGCTGAAAGCGTAGACTGGAGTGCTAAAGCCTCTTGCTGCGGTGGGCCCGTCCTTGGTGCAGATGAGCAGCTGGCAATGGATCTCTGTGAAAAGAAGATAGCAGATGCCAAGGCCTGGAAAGCAGATTTTCTTTGCACTTCCTGCCCCTTCTGTCAGGTACAGTTCGACTCTATCCAGGCCAAGATTGCCACGGATCGCGGCAATGCCTATGACCTGCCCTCCATTCTCTATCCTCAGCTCCTGGGGCTCGCCATGGATATGGATACCGATCTGCTCGGCATAGACAACAACCGGATTTCCCTCGATAGCATCGATACGTTCTTTTGATTCTCCAAGCTGCCCATAATATTCTGGACATAGGCCTCAACATTTACTAAGACTTCTACCGATCGTGCAAATATTCCGACGGGAGGCATTGATGGCATTTTTTGGAAAACAAAAGACATTGACCCAACTGGCACGCACCTGCGGGTGAGCGGCAAAAATTGGTCCGACAGTCTTGTCGGACGTTTTGAGCACACTTGCGCCTTCAAAGGATCCAAACCTGATGGTGGGATTCGAGACGAGTGATGATGCGGCCGTATATCGGCTGTCATCGGACACCGCCCTTGTAAGTACTGTAGATTTTATCACACCCCCCGTGGATGATCCGTACTGGTTCGGGCAGATTGCCGCTTCAAATTCTCTTTCTGACATCTATGCCATGGGTGCTAAGCCCCTGATCGCCCTTAATCTGATCATGTTTCCCTCCAAGAAACTCGAAATGACACTCATGAAAGAGATCCTCCGCGGTGGTCATGATAAGGTCACCGAAGCTGGTGCCTCAATGGTCGGTGGACATTCCGTAGATGATAATGAACCCAAATACGGCTTGAGCGTTACCGGGGTGATCCATCCTGACCGTATTCTCACCAATTCCGGGGCAAAAGAAGGGGATGCACTCGTTCTGACCAAACCTTTGGGAACAGGTGTGCTGTTCAATGCATGCCGCTCAAAAAGCCTCCCCTGGCCTGAACTGGAACAGATCCTTCCCCACGTAGCCGCTCTCAATAACAAACCCATCGATCTGGCCGGGAATTACGAAATCCACGCATGCACAGACGTAACAGGTTTTGGCATTGTTGGGCATTCTCTGGAAATGGCACAGGGGAGCGGTGTGCAGTTAGACCTTTTATATGGCGAACTTCCTTTTTACCCCAATGCATTAGAGATGTATCAAAAGGGAGAAACCACGGGCAGCAACCTGGACAACCGGAAATTGACCGAAGGTTTTTTGACAATTGACGCGGATCTCAGGTCGGAGCAGGAGGAATTGCTCTTTGATCCCCAGACGTCCGGAGGCCTGCTCATATCATTGCCTTCTTCCCAGGCAGAAGAGCTGGTGAAAGCATTGAAAGACGCAGGAATTGAAGCAGCAGCTCAAATTGGTAATGTCCTCCCAAATAAGGAGCCCTGTATCAGGGTTATGTAGAAAGCTTAATAACTTTTTGAGCAGCACGTCTTGTGAAACTCTATATCCAAACCCATCTCCCGTGCCTTTTCCAGAGCTTCTTCAGAGGGCATGGCGATACGATTTATTCCCGCTTCCAAAGCTAAAATGTCTGTTTCCACTCGATGGGGACCCAGAGGCCGGGCACAACTCAGGGAAAAAGGCGCTTGAGGGATCCTCAGCCGGGCTGCGGAAATAAACCGTGCTACTGTCTCGGGTGCCGGGGGCTGAACATCTTCCATGGGAGTCTGTCGCAGGGGTTGAAGAACCACAATAACAAGCGCGGATATGGAATGTTTCGCCACCATCTCCAACGCATGCATTTCCCCCTCGATTTTACCATAATGAAGACCCACAACAATATGCGGAATGAGAGGGAGTTGTGTAGCCGCCAGGGCGTCTAAAGAAGATTCCATCGCTTTGAGGCCGCCTGGAAAATGATACACCCGGCGCATGGTCTCCTCAGACCCGACTACATCGATGAGCACTTCATCTACACCCGCATTTTTGAAACCCCGGGCCGTTTCGTGATCAACCAGCCCGGTATGTATTGATATCTTGAGACTGGTATGCTGTTTGATCCATTCAATGGCCTCCAAGAACTTATTCCACGGGAGGGCGCCCTGGTCATCCGATCCTCCACTGAGGAGTATTCCCAAACTGCCCTCTTTGTTCAGTCGTTGGCAGACTTCCTTCAAGACATGCGGTTCCGGAGCAGAGATCATACCTTCAAGAATCTTCCGACGGCAATGATCGCAATTAAGGGCACAAGACTTGCCTGTTAGTGAGATAGCAGGATACTGTCCCCTTTCCCCCATAAAGAACATTCTACCCGGGATAAAGCACTTAAGCTCCTTGCCGTGAATCTCCCATGAAAGCTTCCGAGCCTTCTCTAAAAGCGCTTCCAGGTCCCAGGATTGCACCTGTTCCCAGTCGTAGAAGATCTCAGGCCTCATCATAATACTCCCCATATGCTATCCAGCATCTTTTCAATAATCCCGTTAAATTTCTTTCCCCCCATCCCGCATCCATTTCCTCCCGCTTCTTTGCTGCCTTATCCAGCATGGCTCCAAATTTATTTCTCCATTGATCAAGATAAGTTTCTATGGCCTCTTTATCACCATTGATGCAGGCAGCGGCTGCCCTGCCTGCCATTCCTCCACCAATCACCGCCTGGGGAATACCGCCGCCGGTTATTGCATGGGTATGTCCGGCGGCGTCGCCCACTAACATGATTCTGGCGCGCACATCTATAGAGTGAAGCGGTCCTCCAACCGGAATCCTTCCGGCCGTTATCTGAAAAACCTCCCCGATTCGATCTCCAATCTTCTCTTTGAAGATCTTGAGGGCATGCCTGGCCTCACCACCCAATTCTTTCAAAACTCCCACCCCCACATTTGCCTTTTCCCCTTTCGGAAATAGCCAGGCGTATCCTCCGGGATATTCCCTGTTGAAGTAGACCTCGGTATCATTGGAGGGTTGCTTTAATCTAACAGTGTGCTGTAAGGCGTGCATGTATTTCCTGTTTTTCTGGCCTATCCAGGAACCCACCACAGAACCCGGTCCATCTGCCCCTATACTGATGGTTGATCTAATCTCGTATTCTCCGGAGGGTCCAAACACTTTGACCCTGTCACCCTCCTTTGAAACAGCCCGTGTTCCCATAAGGATTTTAGCACCGGCCTTAGATGCATCCATGGCAAGAGCCTTGTCAAATCCCGCCCGGTCGAGAATAAAGCCCGGTGTCCGTTTTCTAAGGATTTCACCATTCGGCATAAAGGTTGCCATCCCTTGAACCTCTTGGGCTATGGTCTCTGAAGGGATGTTCACCTCCCGGGTCAGGAGTCGGGGGACAAATTCGGCGCACTGCACAGGTTCACCTATTTTCATGCGCTTTTCAATCATCAGCACACGCGCCCCTGCCTCGGCAGCGGCGCGCGCTGCGCAGGATCCGGCCGGGCCGGCGCCGACTATAAGGACGTCAAAGCAATTTCTATCATTCATCTTCTGCAGGCTATCACCTTTTCAAGGATTTCAAGATTGAGGTCGGTCTCCCCCATAAAAGCACCATCCTTAGCCTCATCTTCCTGGTCCAGATCATAGCAGGTGGTATTTTCAATATCTATCAACAGGGCGGACATACCCGCTTTCTCAAAATCCTGACGATGCTTTACAAAAAATGGATCACAGCAACATCCTAAAAAGGACTTGACTCCCCTCTTTTTCATATCGGCAAGCGTGTCCTGCAGATCCTCGAAATTGACAATAGTGATAGGTTCCAGATTGTGGTTGCGGGCCAGTTCGTAGGCCACACCCACCGTGCATCCTCCACATGAGATACAGTCTTTGTCAAACCGATACTCACAACCTGCTAATTTGGCGCAGTACGGGAGGAGAATTACGCTGGCATCTGGTAACTGCTCAATGGCGTCATTAACCATGTGAATATAGTTGGCCTCTTTCAGGCTCAATCCCAGCTTTGTGAGATCACGCTTTTTAAGCGCTTCTTTGACGGCAGTTATGATGTCATCCGGGGTGACCCCGGGCATTACGGGATTTGTCTCTCTGAAAAAGGACTTGACGGTCTCTTCCAACCTCCTGCATCTACAATTCTTCAGTCTGGACTCCAGATCCAGGATCGCCCGCTTGGGGATAGGAAAAGAAATCACCCGTTATGAGAATTGTCTTGATGCGTTCATGCACATCATCGAGCAAGAGCGAAATACGGATCAACCCGCCCTGGGCCTTGTAAACGGAATAAAGGGCGCGGTCATCCTTCAGGGAACGGCGGACCCTGTCTATCCAATCAGGAGTCTGGAACGAGGGAAGACGCCTGCGGAAAGATTCTTCTTCCCAGTCGGTGTGGTCTTCCGGCATAAATTTCACTCCAAAGGCCTTTGAGAACCCGTCTGTTATGGCGGACTTTATCTCTTCCACAGGCGGGACTCTGCCAAGTTCCCACTTCAGACATGTCATCCTTTCCTTGAGTGAATCAATCTCCTTGTCCTTTAATTTCTCTGTTGGGACCCGCAGGGCACGCAGCATGACCTGGATATCCAGATCTACGAGTAAGGTGCCCTGGAATAAAAAGGCATCCCGGGCCTCGGTTCCCCCTGTTCCTGAAATTTTCCTGCCATGCACCTCTATATCATTCATGGGTCTGAATGAAGCATCTATGCCGAGCGAACGAAGGCCTTGAATGCCTGCATCACAAAGCAAACGGTAAAGCCCGGGCACATCACGTGAGGCCGTATCCTTCCCTGCAATGAGTTCCCAGCCCAGGGTATCTTCACCGAAATAAATAGCCCCACCGCCCGTAATGCGACGGTTGACTTCAATCCCTGTGCGCTTACAATAATCTTCCCGGATCTCCTGCTCCACGCTCTGGTGAAACCCCACAAGACAGGCGTGTGGACGAAACTGCAGGAAACGAAGTGTATTGGGAACAATCCCTTCGGCCTTTGCCTCAAGGATCGTTTCATCCAGGCACATATTTTCAGCTGCAGATCTTTTACCTGTATCTAACAGGCGCCAGGTTTCCATAGTTATTCCTAAGAAACGGCCATTTCCGTTTGTTTTTCAATTGTGAGGATGTCCTGGGCGTTGGGTGGGAATGGATAATTTCGCAGCAGGCCTTTCATGGCCTGAGTGGGGGTTTCATTTGCAAAGGGTCGATTGCACCCGGTGCAGCCTGTTGTCATAAAGGCTTTTCCGTTCCGGACGATGGATAGAAGTTCGTTTTCAGGCAACCCGAACTCTTTTAAAGCCCCGGATTCAAACTTCATTTTTTCGAATCGCGACAACCCCCGGTCTATTAGATGCCTAACCAATTGCACCCTCCGGTACTGCTCAATGGGTGGTTGGGTCCAGTCTTCCAGGCCGGTGCCATTTTCGGGGTAGAAAGAGAACAGGTGAACACTCACTCCCATATCGTAACAGCGCTGGATGAGTCCTGCTGCCTCTTCTTCTGTCTCGCCAAGACCGATAATAAGATGAATCCCCACGCCTTTTCGTCCGTTTCCCATCACCATGACGGCCTCTTCAACACCCTTCAGGTATCTATCCCATCGATGGGGGCCTCCAGCACCCTTTCCACGCAACTTGTCAAAGAGAACCCCTGTTGCCGCATCAACAGCTATGGTGATATTTTCTACACCCGCAGCCTTGATAGATTCAAAATGGGTCTTTGTGAAAGAGGTGGGCGTTATGAGGGTGGAAACCTTGAGACCGGTGCCTGATTTGACTTTTCTCACAATACTTATAAGGTCCTCCGGAGCCTTTGGCGAAGTCAGACTTGAAACACATACCCTCTGGATAAAACGATTCTTCAGAGCGCTCGTATTTATGGCCTTTATAACATCCTCCAGCGGGTAAGACGGCCATTCTACACGTATGAGGCTCCTGCAATCAGGACCGTCTGCAATCTCCTTGGCCTGGCCGCAATAAAGACAGTTGGCTATGCAACCCCTGTCATACTCCATAAGCAGGTTGATACAGCCCAGTTTGGCGTTTCGAAAAAACTTACCCCGTCTGAACCCAAGGGTCATTGCTGCGGCTATACTCAATCTGACAGTTTCTGGTGATCCCATAATTATGCCTCAAAATTCAGATATTTATTCAGTTTTTTCGCAAACCTTCAAATATTTGCAATACTCCTCAGGCGTCATGAGCCCTTCGGATTTTATCTCTCCCGATGGCTCTACGGCAATAAACCACCCTTGGCCAAATGGGTCGTCATTGATCAGTTCGGGATTATCAAGTACTTTTTTATTGACCTCGTCCACCCGGCCCTTAAAGGGTGAATAGAGCCTGTCAACCCATTTACTGGTCTCAATAGAGCCAAATTCCTGCCTGACATTCAACAGGATTCCCTTCGCTGGCAGATCAATATGGTTTACATCCCCTGCGTTAATCTGGATATAGTCGGTCCAACCCAGTGTATAAAGACGATCCTTCATATTTACCCACAGGTGGTCCTTGGTGTAACTCAAATCCTCCGGAATTTCAGCATCTCGAAATTGCATCTAAAGTCCCTCTCCTGTCCTTGTTGCAGCAGGTCATCAGATCTTTGTCTGAATACTGCCCTCAAGCAGTGTTTTCATCTTATGTTTTTCGATTAATTTGATGGGGGACAGACCGTCGGCTTCTCGAATCTCATTTATCCCCCGCAGGTAAATGGAACAGCCCTTCCCCATGATATTTTTTACACTCTGTCTCATGGTTAACGGGATATCTTCTTTTCGCCTTCTCGCCATCATAAACCCATAGATATCCACATCCTGGGGGCATGCCTCTATACATTTCCAACAGTTAACACAGTTCCATGCACCCGTATCGGCCGTTTTGTTCAGTTCCGAAACAATCGAATTTTCTCCTCTCCTGGACACCAGACAGGATTCAACACATTGTCCACACTCAATACATTCTCCCAGGCCAGGTTTATCCAAGGTCAAGGGTCTCCAATGCTTTAGAGAGGCTTTTATCACTATAACCAAACGAAAACGCGACTAATTGAGAGAGGGAGGTCACGGGGATTCTGGAATCCTTCTTTTTCTCGAATATCTTGTTTTGTAAGCGGTCCAGCAAGAAAAGACAGTTGCCACAGGCAGCTACTACAAGATCTGCCCCATGGGTCTTGCAGGACTCCAACTTTGACCTTCCCTGCCTGATCCCCATCTCTTCATTAAACAGGAGAGCCGTGGCTCCGCAACATTCGTGTTCTTCCGGATAGTCTATTATATCTAACCGCAGGGCTTCAAGAATCCTGCGAAAGGCGTTGGGATCTTCAATGCCGGTTATCCCTTTTGGCCTCAAGACCTGACAGGGGTGAGATACGGCTACCCTGACGTGGATCTTACGCTTGACGAGGCCTGCAACCTGTTCCCGTTTTCCATACAACACCTCAATCAGATGGTTTACTTTGACTCTGCCTCCATAAACAAGATCCAGTTTGCCCAGGGTGGAGTTGATCTCATCCCGGACTTTATGATCCCCTTCGAAGTATGAATTCACCCGCTTGAAATTGTTGGTGCAGTTGCCGCATAGGGTGACGATATCCGTCCCGACCTTCTCAGCAAGGGCCAGGGTATATGCGGTCAGGTTCACCCAGTTATCGGTCACACCGGGGAGCAAAGACGCCCCGCAGCAGCAAAACTCTCCCAACTCAACGATCTCGTATCCCAATTGCTCCAGCACTATCCTTGAGGCCAGTTCATATTCCTGAAATCTGGCAAGGACCATGCAACCCGGATAGATGGCTATCTTCACAATACATCACCTCCAAAATCAGGACGTGATTTCCTAAGAGGCTGTCCATCTACCACCAAGAGATAACCTTATCATTTTCAAAGATCAGTTCAACCAACTTATCGTAATCCACGTCCTTTGCGAACAAATCGAACTGCTGGACATCGTTTCCCTCTGATGAAGCATTCATCAGCGTCTTTATGACGTTATTAGGCTCTGATTTAAGCACATGCAATAATTTCATCTTAACCCCCTTTTAAAATGGCACGATAAGATCATAATCAGTCAATTTCTTTGCCATGTCATCTAAGGGCAGATACTCAAAAAAGCCCCACTTCTCAACATTGGCCTCTGTATCAGTATAATGATTCGCCTCTAATTCATCCTTCAGGAACTCCAGGTTTTCCTTATAGCCTTCTACCCTGTCTTCGGGCATTTCGACTTCACCCAGGACAAACGTGTCTGTGTCGACCATCTCAAGACCCAATCCCAGACCGGATCTAAGCCCTTCCCAGTAGTTATTCTGGTCTCTTATAACTATTGCCACCTTGTTTGGTTCCATTTTTTCTCCCCCATAACGGTTTTTCAGGAATCCAGTTTTGAATTCGACTCAGGAACGCCTTCTCTGAACAGCCTGACACATAAGTGCAAAATGTCAGGACACAACCCATAGCCGGAAATCCAAATATTACAGCACCATATAACGATCACATTTATCTATCAGCGCAACATGCCTGGATTGAGTGGCCAGACCCTTCTCACCCATCCCCGCCGGTATTGGCTTGCCCTTAAGCCCAAGCTCTTCCCACCGAACATTGCACAGGGTCATATCCTCGGGGCCGATGTCGGCAAGCTCCTGATATTTCGGGTCCTGACTCATGAGCACCCCTTCATGAGTTAAAAAGATGACAAGCTCCTTGCCGGCTTTTTTCGCTGCTCTCGCCACACCAATTACATGATCAAGATGTTCATTGGTGGGCACCAAAATGCCTAATATTTCTTTATCCGCCATATCGATAAAATCCTCCCTTCTATTTTCTCCCCATAATTGCTCTTACCATGTCTCCGGGCCCTACGCCGGGAGATCGAATAGCTCTTGTCTTATAAAATGATTCAACCGTTTTCAATAACCGGTCTTCTCGCAGTGGTTGGCCTGTAAGCCGGTCTTCGAGCCCTTTGAGATCATCGCGTGGTTGAAACAGGAAGTCGCCTGATATGCTCAAATCATCGATAATATCGTCTTTCAGCCGAAGGATTATCCTGATAGTGCCGCCCTCTGATTGGCAAGAAGATTCCATAATTTTTACAGAGGTAGTTATCTTGACCCAATTATCCGAAGGACGGCCCTTTTCAAAAAGCCAGTCAGGACTGGTAAATTTTTTGTCCATCCTGGCCACCGCATTATGCTCTTCTGACGTCAGTTCATCTCTGTGGAGCTTGGTGCCCAACATATCCTCAAACTCGTTTACGAGAATATTTTTCACATCTTCATGCTCCGGCAGATATCCGAGTTCCCGCCGCAGAGTCGTCAAATAAAGCTCCATGCTTTCAAGGGCTTTTTCCCGAAACTCATGGGACGGAACGCGGAGCACCCGGGCCATCTCACCATAATTGAAATCAAACATGATATTTCCCACAACTACCGATGCATCCCCTATCCTCGCTGCTCCAGTACCGCAAATTTTTTTCCCATTCACCTGGATGTCATTCACCGGAACATAGCTGGCATCCACACCGAGGCGACGATAGGTTTTTACAGCAGGCTGCAGGAACAGTTTATAGAGGTGATCAACCCTTAGAGGGGCCCGCTCTCTCGGAAATATGCACTGAAAAAATAGCTGATCCTTATCTAAGAATACGGCGCCTCCCCCCACCTCCCGTCTGATCATGGGGATACGCCTTTCATTGCAGTCTCTCACATCAATCTCCTCTTCAAGAGATTGATGATACCCGACTGAAACATACGGATCTTTGGATCGCACAATGATTATGGTGCCGGGAGACGCCTTGGTCGTGCAATAGGCGACCGCATGATAGATTGTTTGAGAATGCAGGTAAGAGGTGCAATTTAAGTCGAGCAATCTGACTTTCATACCACCTCGATTTGATCTCTTTGACTCAAACGAAATTCACCACTTTGTTTTCAAGGATCAGGTCAACCAGTTTATCATAACCGATGATCTCCGCTTTATCCTTGAGTCGTCCATCCATACCGCGTCTTTTCACATCTTCGTCCATTGCGTAGATCTTTTTGCCCTCGAATGCCTCAATATCGAGAAAAACCCCGTCTTTGATCAAAACGACAACAGCTTCCGCATCCATTTGGGCATATTTAACACCGACGGACCCTATAATTTTGTCTCCTAACAAATACAGCATCTGATCACCTCCTAAAAATCCATATTTAAATCGTTTTCCTGAAACAGCTCAAATGCCTTCTGTCTCGGGATGACCGTAATGTCTGCCGCAAGCTCATCTTCGGAAATACTTCTCTCGTCGAGATCTTCCTTAACGGCATAAAGCTGCGTTCCCATGCCTTCGAAAGATTGAAAATAGGCCAGAGAATCGGTCCTATCTACGTCTTTCAAACAGTAAAACACACCATCCGACTGGAACAGGATAGTCGGGATGTTTTCATCAATACCCGCACTTGCCCCCACACCGGCCCGCAGACCCTCAGTATAAAATGTAGTCCCAAACGGGGCCTTGCATATATTTATCAATACTTTCTTTTCTCCCATAGGAAATTCCTCCTTTACCTAATTCTTAGTTTCTCAGAACCGGGGTTAAAGTGTCACGAGTGCATCAGATTCACTGATCATGTCCGCAAAATCGGGCAGACCGCCGGTGCGGACCTTTTCGATAAACTCTTTGCCGCCCTCTAAGCCTCTGGCATTAACACAAATTCCACAGGCGATGATTTTTGCCCCTTTCTCGATCAATTTTTTCATTCTTTCAACCGGCAAGGGCACGTCTTCGGGAAATTTCTGATGTTTGACAGCGTTGTAAACCGCGTCAAGGTACCAGAACCCTTCAACCTCATGCCCCTTATCGAGCGCCGCCTCTGCCAGGCGAGCAAAGATCTCATAATTCTCTGTCTGCCAGGGCCCTTCTGTCAGTAGGATACCTATTTTTGCCATACTGCGTTACCTCCTTTTTCGATTCGTTATTCATGCATGATTAATCTTCAAATACACCCTTGGCCTTGTATTCAGCGTATTGCTCCTCTAACCATTTCTGGATATTTTCAGCACCGCTCACCAGGTTTTTTAGATCCTCATCAAGATCGGAGGCCTCAATGAGAATGAAAAATCCTTCACCGTATGGATCAGAGTTAACCAGATCGGGTTTGTCCAGAACCTTTTGGTTGACCTCAGAAATGACTCCATTGACCGGAGCTCTCAAAGGTCCGATGTACTTTCCCGCTTCAATAGAACCGAAGGGTTTCCCGGCCTTTGCTTTGGCTCCGGCTGGTTTCATTTTGACGTATTGCGTGTTTCCCCCGGTTGCCGTCAAACCGAAGGCGTCCAGGCCTACCTGAACCTTGTTGCCCTCTACTTTTGCCCACATATGCTCTTTTGCATCGTAATAAAGGTCATCCGGTAACGTAATCCCCTTGTATTCTGCCATAGCAATATGCCCTCCATGTTATTAGTCATTTTTTTCGATAAGGAATTTCCACTTTCCCTCTTCAACTTTCGAGACGTTGTACGGGTATTTCTTTTTCTTCAGAAAGTTGGGGATAGACTCATTGGCAGCCGGTTCATAATCTATGAACAGTTCCAGGACCTGTCCCGTCTCCAAAGGCTTCAAAGCATCCCTCGCCCCCATGACTGTATAGGGACAGGTTTTCCCTGAAAGATCCGCAGTGACATCCGATTTATTATCCTCCAATGACATTTTCAGCACCTCCTGTTTTTAAAATCGGGTTTAATATATTAATTGACCAAAACTTAGAACTTTAACCTGTTTTTACACCTCCTTTCACGAAAAAATTTGGGAATATTCCTGAGGGCTCATCGAGCCCTAAGACAAAGACCGCCAAACCAACTGAATAAGGTCCAGGACTTCTACCTCAGCATCAATGCTTTTTATGCCGCTTGTCAGAGTGCGAACACATTGTTGACAGGCTGTGACACAGATATCGGCCCCGGAGTCCCGTATCTGGCCTGCCCTTCTTGAAGCTATTTTGGCGGTCAGAGCATTATCGTACATCTCCACATCACCCCCACCCCCGCAGCAGAGGGATTTCCTTCCATTTTCAGCAAGCTCAACAAGGTCTATCCCGGGTATGCTTTGAATCACGCGGCGCGGCGCCCCATAGACCCCTGAACCACGACCCAGGTCACAAGGATCGTGGTATGTGACAGTCCCGGTCAGTTCCACATCTGGTACGAGCTTTCGTGTCTTTATCAGCTCTTCCAAAAACTGGGTTGAATGCATTAGTCTGATACCCTGCAGTCCGTCAGCATATTCATGTTTGAAGGTGTGGTAACAGGATGGACAGGAAAAGACGATGGTCTTGGCCCCAATCCCGCGGACGGTCTCAATATTGTGCTTTTTGAGTTCTTCCAGCTCATCGCGAATCCCTGCCAGGAGCAACGGGAATCCACAGCACCACTCATTTTCTCCAAGGATCGTGAAGTCCACATTTGCCTTAGTCAGGGTTTGGCAAAACAATTCCGGGATATCTTGCACTGCTGGTGAGAAAGAAGAAACACATCCGATAAAATAAACGACCTCAGCCTTTTCCTTTTGAAACATGTCATCAGGGGGATCATCCATGAATTCAACCCACATGGCCCGTTCTTCATTATCATAATCTACCGGATTCCGTTCGTTAGCCACAGCGTCTTTTACTACCTGCAGAATCGGGGGGTGATGCCCCTCTCGCGCCAAGTCTTCTCTCATACCCTTCCATAGATCACGGAGCCCGATACCGGCCGGGCAGACTTCCTTGCATCGGCCACACAACGTGCACCGGTAAACACCTTTCCAGCCCTCCACAATCTGCTCATGGCCTATTTCTTTTCTTGCTGCGATCGTCCTGAGTGTCTCGATACGTTCAGACGGGAGGATATCCTTGTTATCAACTTCATCCATAGATACGGCCACTGAACACCATAAGGCGCAGGTCTTGCATCTTGTACATGCATCCAGTTCCATGGCTCGTTTGGTCGCTATATTGGCGGGACTCAATTCCTTTCCATCAGTAACAGCATTGACAAAAAGACTCAAAGGGGTGGTAATTATGTGAAAAAACTTACTGAATGGGAGATATGCCAGCCCAATGAAACAGGCCAGGAAATGTATGTATAAAAGGATTTCGGGAAATCCGGCCCTGTCTAATCCAACGGCAACCGGTGTCATCAATTTTGCTGCGCCATAGCTCAAAAAAGCCCAGCGGGGATTGGAATGACATGATGAACAGCTCATCTCGTGCAATTCTGCACCCTGCGCCAGGGCATCCGTACCAAAGGGGCCCTCAAGACCGGGAGAAACAAGCCCAAACTCCTTTACCCAATAGCTTTCCAGCGCATTAAGCTCTTCTTTATCATCTGTGTCAGCATAGTCTTCCACCATCTGCTGGTATGCGGTGTAAGACATAATTTTTGCCCCCTCGAGGAAAACGCCGGAGAGCATGATAACGGCAAGGATTATCAGGGCGTATTTATCCTGTGAGGCTGTTTTCAAATAGGGCACTTTGAGGATGAAGCGACGATAAACCGAGATCAACAATCCAAAAAGCACCAATCCAAAAAAGAGATTCCTCAGGAACAGAAACGGGTTGATTGTGGCATAATACTCTTCAAACAACACTGAACTTATGTGAGGTTCCAGGGCATGCATCAGCAGGAGCAGCATAAACCCGCCAAAGATACACATGTGCATGAGCCAACGAAGAAAGTCCTCTCTGAGTATCTGAATCTGCAATATCACATCAAAGAGAAGGGTTTTTAAAAGAGTCAGTATTTTTTTGCTGAACAGGGTAGAGATAACCCCTTTGAAAGCGGCGAAAAATCGCTGTGACGTCGATACATCTCTTGCTTCGAAACCGATGTTATAGGTCAGCCAGGCATATGCTTTATAGATTAACCCTGCTCCGAAGATTGCCAGAGCGAGATATAAAGTGACAAGAAAAAACATAATTCATCTTCCGTTCCGTAAGAAAGTATCTCTCAGGCAAGACTGGCGGCTTCAATAAGACCGGTCTTTTACTGTTGAAATTGCTGCATATAATTGTCAATCAAATCATCGCCCCTGATGAGAAATCCATACTGTTCTGGCAATTTGTATTGACACTCTCTGCATTGTATCTTAATTTCACACTTTAATTGTGCTACATACTACATCGTGGCATCAAAAACAAGTTTCTTTAGGAAAATATTTGAGAGCTTTTTATCGAAAGAACCCATGAACATAATAGAATTCAAATCCTTACGAAATAGCCTGCATAAAACCCAAAAGGAACTCGCCCAGTTGCTGGGAGTATCTCTGAAGGCAGTTCATAGCTACGAGCAGGGATGGCGATCGATTCCCGCCTATACGGAGCGGCAGATCCTGTTCCTGGTCACCCTGAAGAAGAAGCGCGAGTTGAAACCCTGCTGGATCCTGAAAAAGTGTCCAGCTGAAATAAAACGCCGGTGCCCCGCGAGGGAATTCGACGCAGGGAAGTTCTGCTGGTTTATTAACGGTACTATCTGTGAAGGAATAGTTCACAAGAACTGGCAGGAAAAAATGAAGGTCTGCCGGTCCTGTGATGTTTTCCTCCCCTTGCTGGATCTTCTGGATGGAAAAGGCTAAGGACTTACTCATCCCAAAAACCCAGAAATTCCTCCTGGCCCTTTCCCCGCTCCTGGGGTTGCGGTAGCCATTCGCGGGTTCAGAGGTTCAAGGCTTCACGGTCCACCTAAAATATGGGTCCAGCTCCAGCAGTGATTTTCATGAATTCTGAACGTTCTTAAAGGAAAGTTCAGATTTGCGAGTGGTGCGAATTCCTCCAGAACGGCCAAACCTGCTGGGAATAACGCTTTTTTGCAAACACCGCGGTGTAAATTGGAAGCCATTGCGTGGATACCCCTTCAGCATCTATCACATGGTATTTAAGAAATGAACACGTGCAACGCAAAACTAAAAAAAGAAAGCCTCTTCCGTCATTTAAAAGAACTTGATTCTCTGCTGATCGCATTTTCAGGGGGTGTGGACAGCACCTTCTTGTTGGAGGTGGCTCATCAGGTTTTAGGAAAGAGGGTGTTGGCGGCTACTGCCAATTCTGCTACCTATCCCTCCCGGGAACTGGAAGAAGCGATCGAATTTGTCAAAAAGCGGGGGATAAAACATATTGTATTTGAATCTGATGAAGTCAGTATTCCTGAGTTTTCAATCAACAACCCTGAAAGGTGTTATTACTGTAAAAAACGTCTGTCCCAAGAGCTTCATCAGATTGCAAAAGAGAGGGGCATCAAACACATAGCCCTTGCTGCCAATCTGGATGACCTTGATGATTACCGACCAGGGATAAAGGCGGCCGAGGAAATGGGAATCCTCGAACCCCTTATTGATGCCCAACTCACCAAGGAAGAGATCCGGTTTTTATCAAAAGAGATGGGTCTCCCAACATGGGACAAGCCGGCCATGGCATGCCTGGCATCGAGAATTCCTTATGGAGATCCCATTACCGAAGAAAAATTGAACATGGTAGATGAGGCGGAGGCCTTTCTCTCAGCTAACGGCTTCAAACAGTTCAGAGTAAGGCATCACGGTCCTGTGGCAAGGATCGAGCTGGAAGTCCCGGACATAGTCAGGGTGATTGAGCCGCAGATGCGGAAAATGATTGTAGAAAAACTGAGAGCGCTCGGTTTTATCCATATAGCCCTGGACCTGGAGGGATATGTTTCAGGAAGCCTGAATCGGGCACTGGAGTAAGATGGACAGAGCGGATCGACACCCGTGCTGAACAGGTTTCGTTCTCTACAAAGCAGGACTCAACCCATCCTACGAATACATACTACAGAAGAATTCAACTATCATGACATACCTCAACCCTGGTCCGCCCCTCTGAATGATGATATCACACTATTTGCATTGGTTGACCTTGATGGCAGATATGTCAGTTTTTCAGTGGTGCTGAATGTTTGAGATATCCAGATGGTAGCTTCTATCGCACACGAAGTTTGACTGACCTAATCACGACTCTACCCATCCCTCATCATAGCCAGAAAATGATGATCAATCTGAATGCAATCAAAAGGAATGCAAATTCTAAGAAAAAGCTCTTGGATTGTTACTGTATTTGTCAAACCCGTCTGTTATTAATGGTCTCGAAAACATGAAATCCGCCACACTGCCGGCGGACAAGTCCGCAATCCACAACCTAAAATCCGAAATGGGAGGGCCGTATTTGACAAAACCGTCTGTTATCATACGCGCATATCACGGATCAGCCATTCGTTAAAATGCCCGATTTTCATTGACTTTTAGAGCAGTTAAGTATAAACAACAATCAGCAGTATTCCAGAACCAAATTTCTTCTTTCGAACCCGAAAGGGAAAGAGGGTTTAGAAATGGCCCA
>PVMK01119079.1_pt1 | contig 30869 bp, 29 predicted proteins | sample 1853481 | NCBI WGS metagenome assembly PVMK01 (sample SAMN08533507, study PRJNA380276) | Marine sediment metagenome, whole genome shotgun sequencing project.
AATTCACAGCGAATTAACCCAATTGCTTACTTAAAGCGATGTTCACTATTTATGGCAATCCCATTCTTGAATGACTCGCTCTTAAGCGGTTTTTACTCCGACCCCATTCATTTATGATTACGTTTTTTACCAGCCTGAGTTACATTGGCAAGCTGATTCGTTGTAGAAGGCCATACATTGCATGAATAACAGGAAATTCAAAAAGGGGCTCAACTTAATTGCGTCACTGACCGTCCTCTGGGTGGTCTCGGACCAGGTGCTGGCTCAGGATCTTGAGCCGAGAAGATGGGCACACATGCCCACTGGTCTGAATTTCTTTGGTGTCGGTGTGGCCTATACAAAAGGCGATATTTTGTTTGACCCGGTACTGCAACTTGAAGACGTCACGTTCCGCAATGCATCAACGGCATTCGTATACCTGAGGTCGTTTGGTTTGTTTGGCAAATCGGCACGCATTGACGCGGTTGTTCCTTATGCTTCGGGACGCTGGCAGGGTTTACTGGAAGGCGAACCGGCAAAAACCCGTCGCCGTGGTTTTGGTGATCCGCGTATTCGTTTGTCGATGTTGCTATATGGGGGGCCCGAAGAAACACCGCAGGAGTTTTCCAAAAATGAAAAATCCAACACGGTGGTTGGTATCGGTTTGGCGGTGCAGATGCCGTTCGGGCACTATGAAGAAGACAAGCTATTAAACCTTGGGAGTAATCGCTGGGTTGTCCGTCCACAGATCGGGGTAACACACACGCGCAACAGATGGACCTACGAACTAACCGGATCGGTATTCTGGTATAGCGACAATGATGAATTCTGGAATGGTAACAAGTTGGAAAATACCACTTTGAGTTCCATACAGGGCCACGTAATTTACAACTGGAGTCCTGGGCTTTGGGTATCGTTTAGCAGCGGTTACGGACACGGGGCAAATGCCACGATTAACGGTCTGGCTTCGGATGGGCAGACCCGGAACTGGCTTTCTGCACTTAGTCTGGGTGTACCTATCAATCATCAGAACGGTCTGAAATTTGCCTGGGTACGCAACACTACCCAAAATGACCAGGGTGCTGACTTTGACAGCCTGGTGGTCGCTTGGTCCGTGTTGTTTTGAATAAATGGGGTCAAAGTGGGCTGACCCCATTTATTGATTGAATACCTCTGCTCCTGGCCGCCTCCAGTCCTTCGTTTCGCTGGAAATAGAGCCTGGTGAATAACCGCTTGCTGGCAAGAACCGGTCCCTCGACTCCTGATACTGCGTGTAGCCGAGTACGGCCAGAAGCGGTCATTGCGGTATTGTTGCACGCTGAACGATTAGAACGGTAGGCCGCTCCTTTTTACGCTATGTCGCTCGACCTCAAGGCGTGTACCAGATCGGCGAAGTGTAGGCGCGTTCTTGCGTGACCATTGGCACTTCATCCGACATCGTCACGCCGAATCGCTTGGCATCGTAGGCGGTCCAACGGGGCGTGGGGATTTCAATTACGCGCGCGTAGTAGACGGCTCGTTGATCTGCATCGAAATCGGGGTCTTCCCAAACCGTAATGAGTTCAGAATCGCCGATAGTGTTTTTCCACGTCGCGTTTGCGATGTCTACTGTGCTGCCGACTGGCGTCTTGCACCGGCCATCAGCTCCGATAGCGCGGCCATCTGAAACGGCGACGTCGTAAACTTGTTCGTGAGTCTTTCCGCGTTTGTCCAGCCAGCCCTTGACGATTTGGATGCGGTCCAGGTTCCCGCTGTAGGGGTCCTTGAGCGCCGCGACTAGAAACGAAGGCGACTTTCCATCCGCTGCGTCAGTCAGGTCCCCGCCCATCGGTACTCCCTTGCTGTATCCGATGCGGCCTGGCGCACGTTGCTCGGCGTCGTCCTGTGTGAAGTCCCATCCCCCGAACAACCAGACGGTCATGCGCGGGCCGGTCGTGCCATAGACCTCCTTGCGTTTCATCGCATCGAAGATCGCTTCGCGCGTATTCTCTGTCGCCCAGACGCCGGTGTATCCAGCCGAGGCCATCTGCCAAGCCTTATACACCTTGTCTCCGAATTTGCCGAGGAGGTGCTCGCCTCTCTCCGGGTCAGGCTCTACACCCGCATGCTTGCCGAAAAAATTTTCTTCTTCAACGGCGCTGAGCGCAGTATGCGCGTCTGTGGCGCCTTGTAAGCCGAACTTGTAGGGATTGGTCCCCAGGGAAGCTTCGAGTTTTAAACCATTCTTGAGGGCCTCCCTGGCGTACTCATACTGGAGCATGACATTGGTCTTGGATACAGAGAGGTTGAGGTTGCCCTGGTCCCACAGTTCATAGTCGGCGAACTCGTCGTTAGGAGAAAGGAACGGGTGGGCCTCTCCATCGCCCTTGATTTGGGTCACTTCGTAAAGGGGTTCCCAACGTATTCGATTTTTCGCATAGTCAGCTGTGAGGGGCTTGCCTGTTTCGGGATTGGTCTCCACGGGAAACATGATGCCGTTGGATAGATTGCCGTTGTGCGCTATCGCGAAGATCTCGCCGCCCGTCGTCTCCTCATAACGCTGTAGCCATTCCCAGAGGTCTTCGGGGTTGAAACTCTCGGCGGACGTATACGGAAGCATACGCGCTGCCCGGTCGGCGCCGTCACGGTAGATGACGCAGCGATGAAGGTTGTTTCCGTCTTCCGTTGAGGTCCATTCATAGCCGATCAGAGTTGTAAACTGTCCTGGGTTATTGAAATCTTCCACGATATTGAGGTACCGGTCCCATATCGACTGCTGAAATTTTGCGTCATCGAGGATTGGCGGCAAGTTGGCCTGAGTAAACGCATTGATGACATCCATCGTAGCCAGCAGTGCGGTCTCACCGCCCGCGTTTATTCGCTTGTTCCAATCCCTAAGTATTGGATCCTCCATGAGGGACCTGTTGCCGGCAATGATCTCGATCATCGCACCCATTGCATCGGAATGATCCGTGATGGCGAGCCAGTCAAGTGGGCGGGAGAGCCGGAGCCTTTCGCCGTTGCTGGAGACAACCTCCTCGCCTCGGGCGAGCCGAAATGCTGACTCCGGCCCAATCGTTGCGCCGAAGCCCGCGGCATCCATCGAAAGGTTTGTGTGAAGATGCGTCTCGCCCCAAAGAACTTTCGTAGGAAAGTTTCGTCCCGCGTACGGCGAATAGGGCCGCTTGGTGACCACGACGTCATCTTTCGTCGGGACGATGTCCTGCGCGAAGCCCGAGGCTGCCATCGCGAGAGTCATCACCAGTGTAAGCACAGTCTTCAATAGGTTCATGCTGTTCTCCTTAGCTGTTATCTATCTAGGGCTGATAGCGTGGAAAGAGTAGGTGCGTGTAGCGCCATTTCACATAGTGTAATATACACGTCCTTCTGGGACACTCCAGCCACGAATTATTGTAACCTCTCTCTGAGAATTTCATAGGGTGCACGACCACCAAAAGCACCATGTGGTCGAGAGAGATTATAAAACTTTTCCCACAACTCCAGTTTTTTATTGAGATCCTGATCATCAACGTAATTTAGCAGCTGGTAGAACTCTTCCTGATCCGATCGGTGAGATCGTTCCACCTTGCCATTCAATTGAGGAGAGCGCGGCTTGATATAGACATGACGGATACCCTGGTCCTCGACATGCCAGTGGAATTTCGCCTGGAACTCGTGTCCCCGGTCGGTGCGGATTTCCCGAATCCGGAAGGGAAACTTTTCGATCACGTAGTTGATAAAATCACAGGCATTTTTCTGGTTGTGACGGGCATAAATTTTTAATGCCCTTACCCGGGTTGCATCATCAATCGCTGTATATTGATAGCGCTTCACAGCCTTCCTGCTTTTATCAATAAATTTCAGAAACTTAACATCTACCTGGATTTGGTGTCCTGGCACCTGCTTTTGATACCTTTTAGTGTGAATCTTTCGCAACCCCACGTTCCGGGGGAGCCGATTTACACTATGACGACAGAGTGTTCGATAGACAGAGGCATCACTGATTTTTATACCGTGATAGCGAGCCATATACCAGACAATCCGAATCGGCCCCAAATGATATTTCTTGCGCAGTAGGAGGACGCGATCCACAACCGCTTCAGAAAGCTGATTAGGATGGTTTCTTGCAATCCGAGGCTTGTTAACCAGGCCTGATTCACCTTCGTGGTCAAACGCTCCTTTCCAGCGATAAAAACTGGAACGGGAAATACCAAAATATCGACAGGTTTTACGTACGTTGTCTATTTTCTTTGCATGCTCTAATACACGCAGTCGTTTTTGCACCAAGCGTTGCTCTTCGTTCATTTTTACAGTCTCCTAAACAGATATCATTTAGCATAAACTGTCCCGTAAGGTCTGACATATCTACAAGTTGAAGACTTGAATGTCATCGACGATCCGGGCAACCCATCGGATGGCCTCCAGTTTTTGGATATGACTTTCAGTGACGGCCTTACTAAAGCTGCGGCCCTTGCAAACGCACAGGCCGTGTACCCAAACGCTCGTCTGGCGACTCCAGAAGAGTGGGATGATCTATTCGCAGCGGCAAACATTACCTACAGCGGCGCTCTGACCGTATCCGATGCGTTTGCAATCGGTGCGACTTTTCGAATCTCCACAGACAATGATGTGGGGACTCTCTTAAGTCAGCTAGGTAGCACAGTTGGTGACTCCACGCTATTTATTTGGTCTGATCCAGACGGATCTGGTAACACATCCACATCACGTGAATTCCTCGTCATGGGTGCTGCATTTGCCGACATCCGACAGGACTCACGAACCCCTCCGCAGTCGTTTGCTGGATGGCTGATTGTAGACAATGGGACTCCAGACGGAATGTGTGGATTGTCGCCAGGTTCGGAACAGGTGATCGTCAATTTTGACTTCACTTCGCTGGACCCATCTCCACCATTCAATTGGATTTCGTTTGGGGCCACCTTTAGTAGTACCGATCCCGTCTTGGGAGACGACAGGATCTTGACTTTTCTCTATGGCGACGTGGATGGTACGGACCTACTCCAGACAAGGAACGACGCGGAGTCGGGCTTTGGATGGAACGATGAGGGGACTGTATACGGCCCATTGACTACTGCCAATCCAATATTTGACCCAATGCTTGACGGAGTCTTCTCTATAGGATTCCAAATGACCGCTGGGACGACCAGGCTGCAAACGATAACCACGTTTGCTCAGGGTGAAGATTTCCGCGAAACGCCACCTGTGACGATAGCTCCGTGCGAAGAGAGTATCGAAGTCGTGATCGACACCGACATTATGTTCTGCAAGAATCCGAACAAGTACAAATGCAAAACAAAGAAGACCCTGCCGGTAACAATATTCGGAACAAATTCTTTCGACGTTGCAGACATTGACCCAAGTACACTACAACTGTGCCTGGAAGATTTATCAGCTTGCACGAATGGACCGAGCGACCGGTCGATTGCCGATCGCGGTGATCCGAATAGCGATCTCGGTGCAGTCATGTGCGCAGTCGACCCGAGCACTGGGGAAGAGCTAGACTTCTTGAACCCAGACGGCTTCCTTGATCTTGACGCAGCTTTCGAGGCAAGTGAAGTCCAAGCCATGCTAGGGCTTTTCTGCGACCAGCCGAAGAACACTGTATCGGAGGCATTGATTATTATGGGCTCAACTTTCGATGGCACACCGATCTATTCTAATTCATTCCCTAACGCCGGTATTGATCAATTGGTGAGGAAGAAAAAGTAAGCGAACTTACAGCATTACGCTTGAATCATGAACCCAGGGCCGCCAATCTGGCGGCCCTTTGTTTTTCTGGATATAGCCGCTACTGGCCGTTTTCTGCTACACGCAGTGACAGGAATCGAGGTGCCGGTTCTTGCCAATGAGCGGTTATTCACCAGGGTTAGTTTTCAGCGAGACGAAGGACTCAAAACGGCCGGAAGCCGACATCTACTGAAAGGTCAGGACACTTGCTGAAGATCAGTCTTTATCGGATTCAACCGTCGTTAGCCGTGTAACCAGTTCCTGGTAGCGGGGCATGTGGCCCATCTTCTCTTGAAAAAGAACACTCTTGAGAAAGAGAACTGCAGCATGTGGGAAATTGGTTGCGGACTGTTGTTCAATCAAATCCAGCGCGCCCTTATATTGCCCGGCACATACCAAGGAAAATGAGGCAAGGTATGGATCAATCAGGTTCGGGTCATCAAGCCCGGCCGGTGCTTGGCCTGGCTTTCCGGTTCGAATATATTCTTCTATAAAATCAATCATTTCTAACTCGAGTGTTTCTGTGCCATACAATTCGGCGACCCTTTTAAACGCCACTCTGGCCTCATCAAACTCGTTCCTTGCTACGTGGCTGATCCCTTTTGTTTGCCAGGCAATCCCGAAATCCGGAGCGAACGCCAGGGTCTGTGCGATGCGATCGAGCGCAATATCATACTGTCCGGAAACGTTGAACTGTTCCGCGGCATTTGCGCTGATGATGCGTGACAGCGGGTCCAGTTTTGTGGCCATCTGATAGGCATCCTCGGCCATGACATACTTCCCCACACTCACGAGGGCAAACGCATACCAGTGCCATATGGAGGCGTTTTTCGGCTCATAGTTCAATGCCAGTTTGTAGTTATCAAAGCATTCACGCCACTCCAGTTTGAGCATGTGCATATATCCCAGCGCAGCGTGGGCACGGCCTGAAGCAGGGTTAAGTGAAAGTGCCCTGTTAGCTGCCTGCCTGGCATTCTCAAGTTGTGCAGGTGCCTTTGCATAGTTGAACTCCCAGATCGGCAACAATACCCACGATTCACTCAAACCCGCCCATGCATCGCTGTATGACGGATCAATATGTGTTGCCCGCTCAAAGTGTTCCACGGCAATGTAAATGTTTTTTGGTGTTCGCAGATTCCAGTAGTATCGGCCCCGCAAGTATTCCTGGTAGGCTTCGGGGCTGCTGGTTGTCGTAGAGGCAATCTGCGTTTGCACATTGAGCTTCACACGCAGCTCGCTGACTATTGCTTCGGTGATTTCGTCCTGAATGGCGAAAATATTCACCAATTCACGATCATAGGTCTCAGACCACATATGAAACCCATCACTAACCCGTATCAACTGGGCGGTGATGCGGATTTGCGAGCCTGATTTTCGCACACTGCCTTCCAGAATGTGCTTAACGCCCAACACCTGTGCGATCTCGCCGATCGGCTTGTTCTGTCCCTTGAAGGAAAATGACGATGTGCGTGCTGCCACTTTCAGGCTATCGATCTTGGCCAGTCCGTTCAGCAGTTCTTCGGAGATACCGTCTGAGAAATACTCCTGCTCGGGGTCTGACGACATGTTCACGAATGGCAGCACGGCAATGGTCTTTTCAGTATTCGCCGCTACTTCCGGTTCAGCAGGCGCCTGTTCGGCCACGGCTTGAGTCGTGGCCTCGACCAGGGCAGCCTCACGGTCTCCGGACAACACGAATTTATCATAGGCAAAATAAGCCAGCGCAATGACCAGCACACCTGTAATCGCACGATCCAGCTTACGGCCCGTAACCTGCGTTGTCGACTGAGTTCGGTCGACCTCAGATTCACGCTTTATCCCCTCGGGTGTGACCTCGTACGCCCAGGAGAAAAATACCACTACCGGGAAGCCCAATGCCAGCACCAGCAAGATGGTCTGCATGACCCAATCCGGTGCACCAACGTTTTCCAGCACCAGGTCTGCCACCTGCGCCAGCAACCAACTGGAGACGATGTAGCCGATGGCTACCCGGAAGACATTTCGACGCTGGAGTTCTTTAAATAAATGCAAGGTCAGGCTTCTGTTTGGCCGCTGGTGCTTTTAAGAGTAGCTGCTAGTCAGAATAATGCCAACACATTTGCGGTTGAGGCTGAATTTTGACAGTCGCTTGGTTTCGGTTTGGGTCGAATGCTGTCCGTTATCAATCTGCCAGGTGACCGACTGCTATTGGCCGTTCTCGGTTATTCGTTTCTTTTGAAATCACACATGGTGAATAACTGCTTACTGGCTGACACCGGCCCCACAACTCCAGTCACGGCGTATAGCCGTGATCGGCCAATACCGGTCATTAAAGAAATGTGCCGACTGCGAAGAGAAGCGGGAAACGGCCACAAGCAAACACTGATCTGAAGAAAATTCAGACACCTCTGAATGGCACTAAGTTAAGGGTGTTCATCAATCTGTCTATCAATGACTTAACCCTTATATGAAGCGGAATTGGCCACAGTAGATATCACGCTAAAGCGGCTTAACTTAGTGCCATTCGTGGCTGTCTCAGTTCTTCTTCATCCGTGCAGCGTGGTCAATTTCATAGGGAGGAATCGAGTCACCGGACCCAAGGAGGTAATAATTCATCCAGCGTTCAAGACGAAGTGCATAATCAAATTGTGCAGCGGTGTGCTTGTTGCCATGTTTTTCGCCCGGGTAAAACACCAGTCTCACCGGGGTATCGGTTCGAAGTTGGACATGCCGGTACATCTCCATTGATTGGCTCGGATGAACACGTGGATCCTTGTCACCGGCCAAAATCAGCAACGGCGTACGGGTCTTGTCTGCATGAAACACCGGGCTGCGTTCGAGCATCCACATCCAGTCTTCCCATGGCCAGGCACGCGAGTGGACGTTATACATTTCCTGTGGAATATCACTGGTGCCAAATTTCGACAGCTGGTTTGAAATACCAACAAACGCAACGGCAGCGGCAAAGTGTTCAGACAGAGCACTGGCAGCCCACATCGATGCATAACCACCATAGGAGCCACCGGAAATGCCGGTATGATCAGAATCCACCAGGCCCGCCTTGACCAGGTGGTCCTTCACATCCACCAGGTCATCAAACTCTGCTGCCGCATAAGCATGTTGACCCATTTTGGAAAACGCCACGCCGCGACCCGTACTGCCACGGTAGTTTGGATAAACCACTGTATAGCCCTGCGCCGCCAGCGCCTGACCAGGTTGTGAATAATTCGACAACCAGCCATTGGAACGATGCCCCTCGGGTCCACCGTGGACGAACACAATCAGCGGTTTGCGTCGATCGGCACGGCGCGAGGTGGGATGAATAAGAACCGCCCCCAGTTTCAGGCCGTCACCGGCCTTGTACGTGATTGCCTCCTGCTTTCCTAGCAGACGATTGGCAAGGTATGGATTCGAGTCCGTCAATCGACGTGGGTTGGCGCCGGGTTTCAACAGATAGACTTCGGGCGGATGGGTTGGCCGGTCAGCGACTGCTGCCACGGAACGCTGACCCGGTAGTGAACTAATGCTGCGCAAGATCGGTCCGGTTCCACTTGCCTCATCTGCAGCTTCAATTTCAAGTAATGAAATTCTGGACAACTCGGTCCACAGGCCACGGGCGCTGCTGTAAGCAATGCTGTCTTTATCAAACCAGTAAAAACCCTCCACCTGACCGTCAAAGGCAGGCACCAGTTCCCTTCGCTCTCCTCCCTGGGACGAGACCGCATAAAGTCGACCGGGACTGGGGTCGTTGATATTCTCGCCGGCGATGTATGCGATTCGCTTACCATCCGGCGACCAGGCAAAGTCCCCGAGTTTACCGACCAACCCAAGTTGGTTGCGCACACTGGCTTGTTCTGTGTTGACGACGAATATATCCCGGGCAAGATAACCATCATCGACCAGCGGCGTTGGCGCCAGGGCAACGGCATAATGCTTGCCATCAGGCGCCCAGGCCAGTTTGGAGGCCGAGCCCGTCAAGTTTTGTGCCAGGGCTTTTCCGGTTTTCAGGTCCAGCATCCAAACCCTGGTGTTTTTTGTGGACTCTTCGTAAACCAGTGCCTTGAAGCCTTTGTCCGATAGCTCTTTATCCATCGCGGGCTTGGGATCAGTTGCAAGGAAAGCGAGTGTCTTACCATCGGGCGAGGGGTATATAGCCTTGATATCACTTTTTCCTTCGTAGAAAACCAATGCTTCTCCGCCATGCAGTGACATTTTGAAAATATCCGGATACTTGGCATCCGTATCCCGACGGGCCACGAAATACAGCGTGTTGCCATCTGTAGACCAGGCCACGGAAGAGACCTCCACCTTGCCGGAGAAATAGGGTCGCGAGTTCCCCTCCAGATCGACCACATGCAACTGCACCCAGGCTTCGCCATCATCATCTTCATACAGTGCTCGCGGTACTGAAAGCAGGTAAGCAATTGCATCACCGTTGGGACTCATACGGACACTATTGACCTTCTTCAAAGTGACAATTTCTTCCAGGCTGAGTGGTGTCAGTGACGAATCGTCAGCCTTTGCCTGGACGGCAGGAATATACGCTATGCCGCACAGAACGGCGAGAAGGACCAAGCATTTGTATTTCATGGTTTTCGAACTCCGAATATGCAAAGACGAATGTGATTGAGTTGTCAATATTTCTCAGAGATGCTTTTATTGAAAGACATCTGTGAGTATATGACAAGTCATATGATGTGTGCGTGTTCAATTGATTTTCAGGGAAAAGTAAGGATACCCACAAGTTCAACCACGAAAAGACATGTCCTGACATAATTACTTAGAGTGTACGTCGTCAGAGCATATGGGACCACTTGAGTCTTTTTCTAAGAAATACTATTCTGCCCGTACTTTCTTCAGTCTAGCCAACTAAGCACAATTTTTGAGGCTCCTGAATGTCTCCTACTGGCCGAGAGCCGTCACTTAATTCGCTGATAATCGTACTTGGCGAACGTCGGCTCCGGGGTGAAAAGCAGACCATCGGGCGGGGGTACGCTGGGTTTCTGGGCTTGGGTGTCTACGATTAACCACCGCTTACAACTACGGCAAAAATCAAAGCTTATTCGGACGCCATAAAAGGGGGCGGACTACCCCAGATAATACTGAGACTTACTGTGATAACCATCTTGTTTGAACAAGCGGAAACAAGATGTCTGCCACTGATAATACAGCCAACAACAGAGAGAATTTGCCATTTAGTAACGGTGAACAAACGGACTTCCAGGGTACCGTATTTGACGTTGTTTAACGTTGCTGTTTCCCCAAAAGTAACGGGGATTAACGGTCTAAACCTCCAAGTGATTGCCCAGAGGATTGCCCCCACCCTACCCACAAAGTAAGAAAAAAGGGCGATGCACGGACAGTCCCAAAACTTTTTTTGTGAGTATTTAGCGTAAGAAGGTGGTGGTGTCGGTGCTTTGCATTCCCGCCAAAAGGATTAACCCGCCCACCCCCAAACTAGGGGGGGTGTGGATGGGAAAGGGCAGGTTAGGCAAGGAAAGGTCAAGAAAGGAAAGGACAAGTTCTTTACTCCTCTATTACCTTAATGATTCTAGAGACCTTTGAGTAACGGTCTTTAGGAGTCAGCGGCTGCCTCTTGGAATCAATTAGCACTGTTTCGACTTCGACCTGTAGCTTCTTGCCATCTAAATTATCGGGCGACAAAAAATCGCCGCCCTCATCTTCGATGTCGCCAAATAGCGTTCTCATTTGTCGCAAGTATTTGCTTCTGGGTCGAGGCGCGAAGGTGCTCTCCCCGCCAACAACTCGGATAAGTTCCACATTGAAGTACAACTCCAGGCGCAAGCCACTATACCGACCCTCAAAGATACGCATGAAGAAATACAGCTTGCCCGCCCCCTTGTAATCGCCGAGTGAATAGCCCTCGCCAATGACTTGATAGGTACCCTCAGGAATCAGTTTTGGTTCTTCACCAGCAATCTTGATCTTAGCCACCCTGCTGACCCCCTTCTTTCAGATCGCGGCGCAATTCTGCCTTGGCGGATTCCACTGTCTCCCAGGTCCTCAGTCGCACTTTCTGGAAAACGGCGCGATGGTCTACAGGATCGAAGGTCACACCCCAATCAGCTATGTGCAGCACCCCGATGACCTTCTTATTCTGAAATATGGATTCCTGACGGATCATTTGACGGCCCTCCTTTTAAGCATGGTGTTGACAGTGGCAGGACGTGCCTTGAGTACAGGCAAGGGGTAAGTAGCCAAGCTGTCTAATAAACGGGTTGCCGCTGCCTGCACTAGCTCTAAACAGTGTTCTACGTGTTGTTCCAGAGTGGGTTGAGGTGGCTCTTTGCGGGCAAGCTTTCTGTGAAAAGACTTCAGCATCATCTCAAGTGATGGGTAGTAGCCAATCGCTCTCCATGATTTGCCTGAACGCTGGTAGAGAATCCAGTTATAGGTGTCTGTGCTTACTGCCCAGTTGTCGTTGAGTGTCCAGTGGGGTTGTGCGTGCTTATTCATACGTCACCCCTCACTTCTGCAACATGCTTCTGCTGAAGCGACATGCGGAACTCGTCCAGGGCTTCACGGTTGATCAAACGCCGCTGTCCTAGCTTGAAGGAGGCAAGGTCACCATTGTCGATGTACGAGTAAAGATGGTTGCGGCAGACACCGAGCTGATCGGCGGCTTCCGACACTGAAAAACAAAGTTTATTGAGTTTTTTCAAGCGTACTGGTCCTTAGGCGATTAACGCCTATCTGGCTTTGAAATAAACTGAAAAAGTACGTTGAATATTCTATTAAGAGGTGTTATCTTTCCGCTTGCATGAGGCGGGGAACAACTTCCCTTATACTCAAAGATACCCCAGTTGACGCTGGGGTTTTTCTTTTTCAGACCTTTGAATCATCCGGTGAAATTTCGCAAACCATCCGGTGACGATTCGCAGTTCAGCATATCAGAGCTTAGGTGCTATGACTATCCAGACTGATTTTTCCGGATGGACGTCAACTTCACAATGCTTTCAACGTCGGCATGCAGTTGCACAACAACGTCAAACTCACCGGTCGTTCTGATCGGGCCTTCGCCCATGGTAACTTCACTCTTGGTGATTTCATGACCAAGCGCCGAAACTGCCGCTGCAACTTCACGCGGGCCAATGGAACCATACAGATTACCTTCTTCACTCGCATTGGCAGTGACTTCAACCACCACCTCAGCCAAACCGGACTGGCGGGCCTCGGCCTGATCAAGTTTTTTCTTGGCGGCTGCTTCCAGTTCGGCTCTGCGAGCTTCGAACTGTGCAAGATTATCTTTGGTTGCAGGGACAGCTTTGCCTTGTGGCACCAGGAAATTCCGGCCAAAACCGGATTTAACCTTCGGCGTAATTGTTGACGTACCATGATTATTCTCCCGCTTCCGGCTTGGTTTCAGTGTCTTCCGCTACTGCAGACTCAACCGGTGCTGCAACGTCTGCTTCTTCAGATGCTGCTTCGGTTACGTCTGCTTCGGCAACGGCTTCCACTTCGGTTTTTGTTTCAGTCTCTTCAACAGCTTCATCCGCTACTTCTACTCACACAAGCACTTCCACCGCTTCAGCCAACGTATGAGGCGCAAGATGGGCGTATCGTTGTGTGATCTCGATTGAACCATGACCAAGCAACTCTTTCACCCTGTATAAGTCCACACCATTCATCACCAGACGCGAGGCAAAGTCGTGTCGTAAATCGTGGAAACGGAAATCCTTGATCTTGGCGTCTTTGATCAGCTTACCCCATGCGGTCTTAATGCTTTTCAGTTGGCCGCCACCAGTGTTAGGAAACACAAGGCCAGATTGGTTGTTCTGCTTGCCCCAGGTTGTCAGCACATCCACAGCAGTCTTGTTCAGAGGTATGTGCCGGGTCTTGCCTGATTTAGCGTGTGCTGCAAGCACGGTCAATTGAGGTGTGCCTTGAGCCTCACATTCTCCCAAGTCAGGGAAAATATCTCTGAGCGTCTCATGCCGGTTTGCATTGCAAGCAATACCATCGGGGTCAGGTAGTCAGAATAGGTCTGTATAGCAGGCTTTAAGTCGTACCTCCTTTCCTGCCTGAAACGGTTTCCTGATTCCCTGCCTTTGCGTTTCTTATCATCCCTTTCTTTCAGGGCTTTCAGTAGGTTCTTTCGCTCTGCTTCTGAGAGGTATCTGACACGGTGGTGTTGTTCAACTTTCACGGTCACGCCCCTTGCGGGGTTGTCTGTCGCATATCCCCACTTCACAGCACGGTTTAAAGCGGCTTTGAGTTCAGCCAGTTCACGCTTTACTGTTGCTGGGGACGTACCAGATTTCAACCTAGCTGCTTTCCACCTTTCGATTTGCAGTTCATTCAGGCGATCCACTCGGGTTTTCAAAAGTGAGTTGCAAGCCTGAGCCAAATTGTTGACGGTTTCCCTGCCCCGCTTTCTATTCTGTACTGCCCAATCCATGTATGTACCTTGTAGGTACTCACTAAGAGTTGGCTTCTTATTGCGAACAGACTCGATTTCTTCACCGGCCTCATGACGGGTCAGCACATCAAGGGCAAGTTTCCTTGCTCGCTTTAACTTCATTATTTTGGCGTCACCTATCTTTCGCTTCTTGCCTCGTTCCAGTTGGACGTAAAAGGTCTTGCTGCCACTTGGAGAAACGCGGAGCATGAATCCAGTCAATTGCGCATCCCTGATCTCGTAACGGTTGCTCTTAGGTTTGGCTGTGCGGATGGTTAGATCGGTTATATGGATTGCTGCAAGCTTGGGCATATTGGTCGCCTCCTGCTTCGGGGTGCATCTAGGGGGTGCATAAAACTTGACCTCACAAATACACCAGTGGACGGGTATGAACTAATATGTATTGTACATCAAATAGTTATAGCCTGAAAGCCTTGTAGCTATTAGAGGTGGAAAAGTATTCCTAATCTGGGGGTCACAGGTTCGAATCCTGTCGGGCGCGCCATTATAAACAGGGTCACCCTTGGGTGGCCTTTTTTATTTTCGTGTGTCCTAGTGTCGGATTGGAGTCTTGCGCGGACCGCGCCGAGCCTTGCACTTATACACTATGCACCATGAAATTCTTATTTATTCTAATATTATCAATATATTAACTATCTGAACGGGCGCTACATATATACCCCTTCTATACGCCCCGGAGGTTTAATACGAATATGATAGTGCTCACTATGATTTGCCTGACGAGTGCTTAATCCCTTTCTTCTAAATTCCTTATCGTTAAAAAAAATACATTTCGTATTCATGCAGTTTTTGATGGATTCGACCTGAATTAAAGCTGCTGCGCGATAGAACCTTCTATCATAATCACGACCTCTCAACTGGTCATATTTGTTCGTATCAGGAGGGAGCAAAGGCAGCCGCATATCTACATCAATTCCGGTTTGGTGGCTTTTATGTCCTCCTGCCCTTCCACCTTCTGCAGGTGAACAATCCCGAATCCACATCGGTGGTGCGTCTGAAATTCTTGCAACCAAAGCTTTTCCGAAATACCACATTCCAGCTTTGCTAATCCGTTCATGCATCCAGGTTGTCGTCCAGGAGTTTCCGTGATCAAAGTGTGCGATCCGCCAACCTATACCTGATTTGCCAATCATGCTTACCCAGCCGGGAGCATTTTGAGCAGCCATCCATCTATGGGTTTGTCCGCGTAAATCTATGCGTCCATCACCCGTATCTACCTTTGAATGTCCTTTGATTATACATTGCAGAAGTTTGATCGCCTTAATGAGTTTTTTGTCCTTACCTGTCGTTACCCCTCTCACCCAAACATAGCCGAGTTCGACAAATCTATCTCTCACTTTAATTATGTCTGCAGGATCATTATGGGGGATTCTATTTTTTGAACTGCCATTACCCACAGAACCTGAAAGCCGTAAAATTGCCATTAGTCATTATCTCCAAACTTAACAATAGTATATACAGTTTCACGGGAACTGCTTTGCAGGTCCTTAGCAGCAATAATTGATGAAGGAGTGAGGGTTATTGATTCACCGCATGACCGCCACAACCCAACAATCCGTCCTTCAACACCTTCAGATAGAAGACAAGGATCTCGTTGTGTAGTAAATGGGCCGGCTACAATTTTTGAAGAGAATGCTCACCCTCCTCAATTATTCTTTGCATGACTTTGCAAGCACTTCCGTGCAATAACTGTAATTTTTTATTACGCAATATCAACTAGATATAAAATATATTACGAAGGAGCTACGCTTTCCTAATCTGGGGGTCACAGGTTCGAATCCTGTCGGGCGCGCCATTTTCTTAAAGGTCCATTCCGAGATATGAAAGACCCGGCAAATGCCGGGTCTTTGGTAAAAAATTTCTCATTCCGTCAAGGCGAATACCAAATTGGAGATGTGTACCCCCGTTCCTGGGTGATCATGGGGACGTCTTCACTCATCTCGACATCGAAACGCTTGGCTTCATAGGCCGTCCACCGCGGTGTTGGAATCTCGATAACGCGGGCGTAATAAAAAGCCGTTTCATCAGCATCAAAGTCAGGGTCAACCCAAACACCGATCAATTCCGGGGTGCCAATCGTGTTGACCCAGGTCGCATTTCTGACATCAACAGTGTTACCCACTGGCGGAACTTTACCATCCGTTCCCTGTTTACGATCTCCACTCCAAACGACGTCGTAGACCTTTTCATGGGTCTTGCCCTTCCTGTCCATCCAGCCTTTCACGATCTGTAACCGATCCAGGTTGCCGCTGTAAGGATCTTTACGTGCAGCGATGAGGAAGGTAGGTGCCTTACCTTTTGGTGCCGAGGTCAAGTCTCCGCCCATCGGTACTCCCCGGGCATAGCCGGCATCTGCGGGGAGCCGAGACATTGTGTCTTTCTCGGTGAAGTCCCATCCACCAAAGAAACGAATGGTCATACGTGAACCAGTGGTCGCGTAGGTTTCCTTGCGCTTCATCGCGTCAAAGATAGACTCACGCGTATTTTCGGTGGCCCAAACGGCGGCATAACCACTGGCTGCCTGCTGCCAGCCCAAAACAGTGTATTCGGGATTCGGTGCTTCAATAACAACGTGCTCCCAGCAGTGCTTCTCAGGCTCCACACCGGAGTGTTTGCCGAAGAAGTTCTCCTCTTCAACGGCTGCCATTGCTGTATGCGAGTCTGTGCTGCCGATCATGCCGAATTTGAATGGGTTAACACCCAGTTTCTTCTCTAGTTTCAGCCCGGTTTTCAGGGCTTCACGCGCGTACTCCGACTGTATCATCCCCGGCTTTTTGGCCTCTGTACCATCGAGGTTGGAACGATCCCAGGTCTCGTAATCGGCGAATTCATCATTCGGTGAAAGCATGGGGTGTGCTTCGCTATCTCCCTTGATTTGCGTGACTTCCACGATCTTTTCAAAACGAGCACGTAACGCCGCCAATTCCTGGCTCAGGGGTTTTCCGTCAAAGCTCTCAACCTTGAACATTCTGCCATTGCTCAGATTGCCATTGTGAGGGATAGCTAAAAATTCGGCGCCGGTGTTCTGCTCAACCGCTAAAAGATGTCTCCACAAGTCCTCCGGGTTCTGGCTATCAAACTGGGAGAAAGGCACGGTACGATTTGCCACATTCGAGTCCCCGCGGAAAATCACGTTCCGGTGTAGATTGAAACCGCCAATCGCTGTCCATTCATAGCCGATCAGTGCTGTAAAACGTCCTGGTTCGTTGTAACGGTCGGCCAATTCCGTATACGCGTGCCATGCGCTCCGCACCAGTTTTTCGCTCTCAATCGGCGCGTCTTTTTTCTGCAGGGATGCCACAATTTCCATCGCGGTGTCGAAAATCCGGTCCCTGTCACCGCTTTGCAATTCCCTGTACCATCGTTTGCCGATATCTGAAGACAGAACTTCAGGATCACCAGCGAGTAGTCGGGGCATCAATCCGTACATTTCGGCATGGTCGGAGACCACCAGGAAATCGAGTGGTCTTGAAAGCTTGGCGCGCAGTCCGTGTGTGGTCGTTATTTCCTCACCACGCGCAAAACGAAAGGCATCTTCCTGACCTACTCGACACATGGTGCCGGCATCAACTGAAACCGCAGTGTGCAGATGGGTGTCGCCAAAGAAAACACGGGTCGGGAAGTTACGACCGGCGTAAGGCGAAAACTTACCGGCAGCAATCACTTCAACGCCTTCCCGGGTCGGGTTTTATCCAGCCATTATTGGTGTTGAAAGAAATGAAACAATAAAGAAAACCAAGATAAGGGCACGGTGATAACGTGATCTGCGCATAACACTCTCCAGCTAATTGGCGATAACAGACATCATAGATCATTCTAAAATAGCAGCTAGAGACAAAGTGCTCAATTCCAGTCCTGGAAACAGAAGGGATTCAATACAGCACCGTTCCATAATCGCTCACGCTCCCCTTTGGGCAACTCCGCATCGTCACAGGTGCCTTCCCATTGATCCACTATAGCGCGGTGTTGTTGGTTAATCAGACGGGTGGCATCATCACGAGACAGCATGAAGCGCTCACACACAGATCGTACATTGTCCAACGTCGAAAACCGACCGCGCGTACCTTCAATGTCCATTGCTTGACTGACCTCACCGCCAGCCCGGGCTTGCGGGCAGATGTCATATGCGGGCGTGAGTACTAAAAAATCCCCGTTCCAAAACGCAGCATGATTGCGCGCATGGTCGTCAGTGTTACCCACCAGAATGTTGAAACTGATGCGAGCGAACAACTCCCGCAAGGTTGTTTCAGGATTGGCGAATCTTTGACGCACTCGATCGGCCAATTCGATGTAGCTCGCGTAGCGGGCTTCCATCGAATCCAGCAACATCAGACTTAAGGCGCTTAGCATGTGTTTGCGATGCCACTGGCATTCTTTTACAACACGATCAAAGCGTTCGATCAGAAGCACGTCTTTGCCCATCGACCTGGTAAGTTTGACTTCAGCAACATTCAGGCCACAAGCTTTGGCTAGACGCATGGCTACAAATTCTGCCCTTACTACATCATAGGTATCTGTTGATGTGCTGAATTTAGAAATGAGCTTCTTGCCGTTGTCATCGATCAATGCCTTGGGTCGTGCTCCTCCAACCGAACTGCCATGGAGTGCCGCCTTTTCAAGATCTGGTGGCAATGGCAGGCGCTTTTCTACCAATTCCGCGGCTTCGAGCAGGTGATCCATGGTTACGGTCTCTGATTTGCGCTCTTGGTAGTTCGAACTGGATGCCTGGAAATCAAGCGCACCAATTCGATCACTCCGTGAAAGTAAGAGATAATCCAACTCTCCTAATCTGCTTTCCCCATATGCACTTTCCAGTACGCGACGCCCCCAGGCATCTGGCCCGCTATCGCGTAAACACCCTGGTATGGTGTTCATACCTTTCGGCTCCTGAGGCCCACGCTGTAACGGTAGCTCGTAGGGTGACAGCGGAATGGCGTTTGAGCGGTCCAGGTAACTTCTGCCATATGCAAAGAAGTACCGCTGGGGGCTAACCCCTGCATCGTACAATCGGCCGGCAACTACCGGACTGGTTTTACCTGGTAACCAAATCCAGACATAGGCCTCCTGTGCATTGATTGTCACAATCGGATCAGAAGTCATCGTCTACACTCCGATTTTTTCCACGTCCGGTTTTTGGCAGTACCTGGGCAATGGCCGCCACGCTGGTCGCTAACTGGTCCAACTCTCTTTTATCTTCCGCGAGAAGGGGAATCCCAACAATGACAGCCGCCTCGAAAACGGTACCAAGCGCTACAGTGGGGCTGCCTTTCTCAATTGAACGCACGGTCAGACGACTGACACCGAGCCGGCCCGCCAATTCTTCCTGGCTCATCCTTCTTTCTTTTCGCGCAGCAGCGATCATTGCCGCCAGGGTATTCAGAGTCCTGCGCGTATGGTTGGATATATGAATGTGTGTATTTTTTGCCATTTGTATAATTTAGCATACATTAAAGCCTTTTATATATGTTTTATTATACATCCAATTGATATTGACGAGATCAACAGATCAAATGCCTTGAATGGAACACATTGTGGACACAATTCAAAAACACCAGTAATCCTGTCGGGCTCGCCATTCTTGCAAACAATACCCGTTAAGACTAATATCAGTCCATATAAAGACCGAACTGAACAAAACATGCAAACCGAAACATTAAGCTACCTTAAAGAGCACGCCAACCATCTTGAACTGGATGGCCCGCTGCTGGTAACCCAAAAGGGCAAGGCTCGATTTGTTATACAAAACGCAGAAGACTATGAGTATCAACAAGAAACACTTGCACTGTTGAAATTACTCGTTTTATCCGATAAATCAATGGAAAAAGAAACCTTAAGTCTGGACCAGGCTTTTGACATTTAGCTGATCCGCTAGTTATTTATCATGTATGAAGTCGTCGCGACACCTGTTTTCAAGCTTTGCCTGGACCGGTTGATTTGTTTTCTGGAAACCAAATACTCGCCTCGAAAAGCTCAGGCGACTAAATCAAAGATTAAAAAATATTTAGCCACCAATCTTTCTGAAAACCAGCATATCGCCCCCATAAGCAACAGACTAATAGAACTTGGAATTAAGAATTTTCGGCAATATCCAGTTGATGAGCACAACATGGTTTTCTACCGGATCAATGAAGACAAAAAGCAACTTGTTTTGCTAGCCGTGATGGACAGTCGACAGAACATTCAAAAACTGTTACTTGAAGTCATGTTGCTTAACTAGCGTCCACCCCAAGGAGAAAAACCATGCACATGAAATCTGCGACTACTCTTTTATTGTTATTGGCATTGATGGTGACGCTGCCGTCCGGTCAGGCACTCTCAGCGACGGTGCCAACCGCCAAACCGGATAAAGGTTTGGTTGTTTTCTACCGCGAAAAAAAGGTCAAGGGTAAAGCGATGCGTTTCCAGATTACTGATAGTAGTGGCGTGTCAGTGGGCGCGCTGTCGAGCGGCTCGATGTTTTACCAGTATTACGATCCTGGTCAAAAAACGTTTGATGTGCGCTCTCCGTCTGTTGACGGGAGTGACTTAATCACATTGGATATCGTCGCCGGAGAGACATACTTCGTGCGCGGAGAAATCCTGTGGGGTTGGCCGACGGGCCGGCCAAAGTTTAGCCGCCCTTCAGAATCCCAAGCGTTATCTGACATAGGTAAATTGAAATTTTGAACACCACTGCTATCAGCGATACTCATCAAAAACAGGCGACCTTGTGCCAAGCTGGTCAGGCAATTTTAATAAAAATAATTCGGGATCAACTATGCGATATCTACTCCTGTTATTGACAGTGTTAATCACCTTGAGTGGAAGCGTCGGGGCAGACGCCATACGCCAGACCAAGGGCGACTTCCGTGATGCGTTCCGGCAATTGGACGTGGACCTGCCCACGGCGAACGTTTATCGCACGGCGTCCGGTGCACCCGGAGCGCAATACTGGCAGCAGCGGGCCGACTACAAAATCAAGGTTCGTCTGGACGAGACACGACGTCGCATCAGCGCTTCTGAAACGATCACCTACACCAATCACTCGCCGGACACACTGCGTTATATCTGGCTGCAAATGGACCAGAATCGCTTCGCTGACAATTCGCTGGATCGTATGACAGAAACGGCCATGGATGCTGTGGGGCGCAAGACCTGGAAAGAACAGGACAAGGATGTTCTGAGTTACGCAAGTATTGCCCGGAACCAATTGGCCAAAGACATTGATTATGGTTTTGAAATCGAACGTGTGGCCGATTCAGAAGGAAAGAATCTTCCCCATACGATTGCTGGCACCATGATGCGTATCGATATGCCACAGCCACTTGCTGCAGGCCAGGTAATTACTTTTTCAATTGACTGGTCGTTCAATATTCTGCTCGAAGAACGGACCGATAGTCGTGGCGGCTATGAGCACTTTGCGGATAATGACACCTACATATACTACCTCGCTCAATGGTTTCCACGGCTGGCTGCCTACACCGACTACGCCGGATGGCAACACAAGGCATTTATAGGCCGGGGTGAGTTCACACTGGAGTTCGGAGACTACGAGGTAGAGATTACCGTTCCAGAAGACCACATCGTTTCTGCCACGGGAGAACTGCAGAATCCCGATGATGTGCTTACATCCGAACAAAGACGACGACTCAATGCCGCACGTGATGTTGACAAACCGGTCATGATTGTCACGCCGGTTGAGGCCCTGGAAAATGAAAAACAAAAATCAAAGGGCAGCAAAACCTGGGTCTTCAAGGCCAACAATGTCCGCGATTTTGCCTGGGCCAGTTCCCGCAAGTTCATTTGGGACGCAATGGTCCACAAGCAGGATGATGTGAAAAATCCCGAAGTTCTTGCCATGTCCTTTTATCCACCGGAAGCTGAACCGATATGGTCGAAATACTCGACTCACTCCATCGTACACACGATGGCTGTCTACTCGCGTTTCTCGTTCCCTTATCCCTATCCGACCTCGCAATCGATCAATACCTGGGAGAGCGGTGGCATGGAATATCCAATGGTGACCTTCAATGGTTATCGCCCGGAACCTCTCGAGCCTGAAGAGGACGAAGACGGTGTGGTTAAACTCGCTCGAGAACGCGCCGGACGAGACTTACTCACGGCGGGTTAAATACGGCCTGATCGGTGTGATCATCCACGAGGTTGGCCATAATTATTTCCCGATGATTGTCAATTCGGATGAGCGCCAGTGGACCTGGATGGATGAGGGTCTGAACAGCTTCCTGGAATACCTGGCGGAACTCGAATGGGAGGAAGAATTTCCAGCCTACAGCACACATGTCAACGTGCTCGACGCCATCACCGAGTACATGGTCAGCGAGGACCAGGTCCCGATAATGACCAATTCGGAATCCTTGCTGCAGTTTGGTCCAAATGCTTATACCAAACCCACGGCTGCACTGATCATACTGCGCGAGACCATCATGGGCCGTGAGTTATTCGATTTTGCCTTCAGGGAATACGCGCAGCGATGGAAATTTAAGCGACCGACCCCGGCAGATTTCTTCCGCACAATGGAAGATGCCTCCGGAGTCGATCTCGACTGGTTCTGGCGTGGATGGTTCTTCTCCACTGATCATGTCGATGTGGCTTTGACCGGGTTGCGGGAATACAAGGTATCGACGGCAGACCCGGATGTTGAAAATGCTCTCAAGCGTAAGGAATATGCCGCGGAAGTACCGGAAACACTGGCACAAATACGAAACAGGGAAGAGGATCGTGAGTATTACCTGGACAAGCATCCCGAATTGGCTGATTTCTACAACGACAAGGACCGTTTCACACCCAGCAACAAGGACCGGAACGCGTATACCCAGATGCTCGATGAACTGGAGGACTGGGAATATGAAACACTCCAGCGTGCAGTGGCCGAGGACGATTTCATTTATTTTATGGACTTCGAGAATATCGGTGGCTTGCCGACGCCGTTACCTCTGCTCATAACAAATGCGGACGGCAGTGAAGAAATGATGACACTGCCCGCCGAAATCTGGCGCCGTAGCCCGGACAGGCTCACCCGCTTGTTGATTCGCGACAAGGCGATCAGCGCGGTGGTACTGGACCCGCGTCATGAAACGGCTGACGCTGATTATTCAAATAACTATTATCCCGGCCGTATTGAGAAATCCCGTATTGATCTCTATAAAGACGAAGATGAGACACGTGATCTGATGGCCGATATGCTGCAGACATTAAGAGCGCGCAAGGCAGGTAAAGACGGCTCCATTCGTACCGTACCGCTGAAATCCACCCGGTGATCAACGTGGTGAGATTGCGCATTGCCAGTGCCTTCATCGTCACACTTGCACTGCTTGGAATGGCTTCCGTATGCCTGGCTCACCGGGCCCCTGGTTGTCTGACCACCATCGAATGGAACGAACTATCCGGACAAACCGAGATTGTCCATCGTCTGCATACGCATGATGCCGAGTTGGGGGTGGGGGCAGCACTGGATCTCCCTGGTTTATCGGTCGGAGACATTGAAGGACGTGCGCATATCGCACTTTACGTAGAAGAGAATTTTCAGATCAGGGCGGGTGAAAATGAGCTTAAGCTGGAGTTGATAGGCGCCGAACTCTCAGGGAACTATATTCTCGTTTACCAGGAGCTGCCCGGTCGCCTGCCTCAAAACATACTGATTCGCGATGACATTCTGCGTGACGCTTTTCCAGCACAGTTAAACCAGGTCAACATCGAAGATGGTGACAGCGTACACAGCCTGATTTTTACAAAAAAAGACGGTTGGTTAGACTACAACTTCCGGTCTATACCAGCCCCATAGAACCATCCGGGGTGTTCGCCCTCCGCGACTCAACCATGGGACTCCTCCTCGAAATAGAACAAGCTGATACCCGCTGTGACCTGATCATTGTTCACGGTATTCTGCTCAAATGGTTTCATTATTTTTCTTGCTCTCTCATCAGTCTTGACAAGAAATTTCTTAACCAGCCTGCGTAATTTTTCACTTTGATTTTTATCAAGACGATTGGTCCAGCAGCCCCGTTGATAAAATGACTCTCTGCCTTGCGAGGAGGCTTTCAGGTTATAAGCTATCGTATCGACAAGATTACCAACCGCTGCCATTCCAATTTTGACATTTTCAGTTTGATCTTCAGATTCAAATGGCGTGTAGCGTTTATCAATCATCTGAACTGTATTCTGAGTTTTATCAACAATAATTGACTTGCTCGCTTCCAGCCTCTGCAAAAATGATGTCACGGTTACGCCCCTAGTTGAATTTGAATCGCCAATAAGGGATTCGAAACTGACTTTTGACCCTCTTATTGCCAGTATCTTTGGTTTACCTGACTTTGAATCTCTGTATTTTGAACTACTTTCCCAGACATCCAACACGCTGCACTCTGGCGTAATTTCGCTCAGGAAACGTTTTTCCTCGAAAAATGGCTTCAGGTAGCTTTCTTTACCCTTAATCCGGGTAAGCGTTCGGGTATCAAAACCTGTTACGACCGCCAGGGTTGACAGGGGTACATTTTTACCCGGTGTTTCCAGTCTTAGTTTTGCCTCTGCTTCTTCAACAAAAATAACCTGGATCATTTCCTGAAGTTTTTTCAGTGACATCTTTCCGATCAGCAAACGGATCAGTTTTCTGAAAACATTTTCAACGGCACGTGTAAGAATGGCAACGTCGCCTAAAACAGCTTCCCTGGGTGTGATCATAAGTTCCTCCGTGATCTCCATCACTTATTGTTCAGAGTTCCCTCTTCTTTCTTAATTGACATATATGTCAGTAATTGACAAGAATGTCATATTCTGCCATTTATGTCATTAATAATTTGTAGATAAAGAGGGTAGGAACCCACACGTTCAAAGCGGAAAGATCAGATAATTTTTACTGAAAATATACTGCTATTGATGGTGTTACCAACCAGGTATGCCGCCATCTAAAACCGCTCAGGCTGGCGGCTCATCCTCAAAATAGAACATGCTGATACCAGCAGTCACCTGACCATTTTGCGAATTGGTTTCAGCAAGTGAAGCAATCAGATCCCGGGATCTTTCATCCTCTTTTCGCAGGTATCTGTGAATTGTTTCCCGAATCTGATCCATTTTTTCCGGATCAAACTGATAATCCCAGCTTCCCCTCTGAAAATACTTTGCACCGTCATTCAGGTTGCTCTGAATATTATGACTTATCGTACCGGCCAGGTTGCCTATCGCAGTAAAACCTACATCCAACAGGTCCAGTTCATCCTCGCTGATGAATACATTGTCTTCCTGCTTGAGCACGACTGTCCCGGAAAGTGGATCCTCTTCTACAACACCAATCTCCTTCAGACGTTTCAAAACGGCCTGAGCAGTCAAGCCCCGGGATTGAATTGACATTTTGACCAGATCAGAAAATGTTGCGCCCTCACCCTCTACTTTTAGTTTTCTTGGCTTGCCTGAATCCGCATCAAAAAACTTTGCATCGTTCATCCAGAGATCAAACACTTTAAACAGAGGCATAAAGCCATCAAGAAAAACGTCATCCTGATGAATGGGGTTACTAACAGCAATATAGGTTCTGATTTTCTTGATCGTTCTCGTGTCAACACCGGTCTGCAATGCGATGTCTCCCAGCGCCACATTTTTGCCTGGCGCTTCCCTTCTCAATTTTGCTTCCGTTTCTTCAACAAAAATAATCTGAATCATTTCCTGGAGTTTTTTCAGTGACATTTTTCCGATCAGCAAACGGATCATTTTTCTGAAAGCATTTTCAACGGCGCGCGTAAGGATGGCGACGTCACGTAAATCAGGTTCGCTGGGCACGACCATAAGGCTCTCCGTGTTCTATAAAATTACAGTCCTTTGTACAAAACCACATTTACTCATTACCTATTCAAACCGGTGATGAAAACATGGGTCACATCTGTTTTAGCATCACATAAGACAAAGCCCAGCCTGTCTCGTGGCCGGAACTCTATCTTTCCCCCTTACAAGTAATTTCAGATCCCCTTTGTGGCCAGGTGCGGAGCCCCCCCTTAATAACTCCTACACTGCCATCTTCATCACTTGTTGTCTAACCCCCCCCCTCCTTCTTTTATTATTTGCCATATATGTCATGTTTTGCCATATATGTCACTTATGGCCATTATTGTCATTATTTGCCATTCATGTCAATTTATATTTTGTAGGTAAATAACTCGCGCTGCTGTAATACATGCTCGACAACCATGTTATGTTCATGTTTATAGGGGTGTTTTTTATTGTTCTTTTAAGTCGTCAACGCGAATCGACCTGAATAGTCTTTTGACAACTTGTAGAAAAAACCATAAAAAAGCCACCGGCAACAGGCCGGTTTGAAGAATAAAAACAACACTCAACTGAATTAAGTGTTCTATGACCTCACCTGCCCGGGCCTGCATGCGGTCCAGCCTGCCGGACAGATCCATGGTATCAACCGTACTGCTCCAGGCACGGGTTATGGAGTCCAGCATGCCAATGTCAGCATCCTCGGCTTCTTCCAAACTTGCTTCTGCATTCAGTTGCTCCAGCTCTTTACCTGCTGCGCTAATGATTTCCGTGCTCTGCTGGTAACGTGGTTCCAGAAACTGCTGATACAGCAGGTCATTGGCAATCAGCATCACGGGCACAGCGAAGCGTATAAACAGCAGCAACAGGAACGTCCGTTTCAAAAGCACCCTGTACACCTGGGAGTCCTGTCCCGGATACCATAAACGTATCAACAGCCAAACCGCCAACACCGTAACCAGCGCCTGTATGGCCCACCATGCACTGACATCCAGCAACACGTTTTGCACACCCAGTGAAATAGTTGCGCCCATCATGATCCATGAAAAACGCTCTACCAGGTCATTAACAGGATCCAGTATCTCACCCGGCGTCAAGGTGACGCCCACCCCGGCAGGTTGCAGAGCGATCTCGGTACCCTGTACCACAGAAATTACACCGTTGATCGTCCTGGCCAGGGCAAAGGTGATAAATGCGCGTTGAAAAAGCTGCTCATAATCTGCAGCGGCACGCTGATCGATGAAGGGTGTTACTGAAAGTATCGCTGCCAGCAGCAACACAAGGCTGAGTGACCATTTTTTGATTGAACTGTTCTTCTGCATCTCGCACTCCTTCAGACCAGCATCATGATAATCACGCCACCAAACGTCAGGGCTGAGACCCGCCAGCTTGCGCCGGTTAATCTGTTCCCCAAGCATTATCCAGGCCAGCAAGACGATAAACGCCACGTTGGTTTCATTGAGGACTGAAGCCACCGATGCATCAATCAATTTGTATCCGGCCAACCACAATATCAATGCAAAATACGCCCCCATGAATGACGCAAACATCACGGTACCCCAGGGTTGAGGGCTGGCTGAAATTATGTTTAACACTTTGCCACTGGCCGCGAACGAGCATGAATATAAGCATGCTGGCTGCACCACCGATCATACGCAACTCTACGGTCCATAAAAAGGGCCCCGTTTCGAGTATTTCTTTTACCATGACGACACCGACGGCCATCATAAACACCGCACCGACAGCGTAAATCACCCCTCTTTTAACGTCGGCGACTTCCACCGCTGACCGGTGCCGGCGCCAGGTAACCAGCAACACGCCGGATAAAACCAGAATCAGGCCAAGCCATTGCCATGAGACCAGGCGCTCTCCAAGGAAAATAGCTGATAACAGAATGACAAACGGACTGAACAGGCTGGAAACAATACCTGTTCTGCTCGCACCCATGATATTGAGCGCTTTCAGATACCAGGTATCCGCTACTGCAATGCCGAACACACCGGACATCAATACCAATGATAGTTCGATTGCTGTGTACTCAGGCAGACTGAACCCGTCAAACAGGAGAATCGTCGGAATCAGCAGACCCATACCGAAGAAATTCTTGAACAGGTTCAGCTCAAACGGTGGTAAGGTTTCACCGGAGCGACGCAATAAGATAACTGCCAGCGCCCAGGTCAGCGCACTGGATAATGCAAAGAATTCGCCCCAGCCCATTAACTAATGCGCCTCGAAACAGGCAACTGCGGGAACATGATCTCCGCTTGCAAGCCTCATTACTGCACGGTGGCCCGGATCAATAAGACCGGCGTGACGGGCACATCCTCTGCGTCAAGATCTTCGCTGTAACCCGTCTCCACCTCGGCGATTGCCTCCAGCACCTCCATCCCGGAAACCACCTCGCCAAATACCGTGTAACCCCAGTTGCGCGAACTTGGGTCAAGGCTGGAATTGTCACTCATATTGAAATAGAACTGCCGCGTGGCCGAATGCGGGTCTTCATAGCGGGCCATCGCAATGCTCCCGGTGATATTCTGCAAACCATTACCTGATTCATTGAGTACGTTTTCATGCATGGTTTTTTCTTGAATATCCTTTGTGTAACCTCCGCCCTGCACCACGAAACCAAACATCACGCGGTGGAAAATGGTGCCGTCATATTCACCCTCAAGCACATAACGTAAAAAGTTATTGACGGTGGCTGGTGCCCGCATGCGGTTCAATTCAACCTCAATATCGCCCATACTGGTTTCTAGCTTGATGGTCGGGAACATGTTGTCCGGGATCATTTCCGGCGGAAAACAATTCTTGTCAACTGACCAGGAAGTCAGCGGAATCAGTACCAGCATCAGGCTTATCGATGAGAGATACTTTTTAATCATGGTTACACTCCGTTGGTGCGCACAAGGTCCGGACAAGGGCTTATCGGGTTTAACCGAAACGCTCTGAGAATACCAGGCGTTATACTTACTTAAACCCGGTGCCTTAAAACAGTTCCGGTATTTTCACATGTTGCCCGGGAGTTCACCACATTGAACTTGCTCAAATCAATATTCATCAGCGGTTTTGTTACCTGGCTCGCCGTGGTCAGTCTGTATGCTTTCACCCAGTTAGTCAGGGGTACCGAGCCCCTGCTTTCCTGGCTGGGACTGGCATTGGCAGCTTTCGCGCCACTGGCATTTTTCATCAAGGCCTTCACATTCAAATCACCACGAACACCCCGTCACCCCATTGAATACAGCATTCTCAGCGGCCTGGGCCTGGTTGTGACCATGGCAATGTCTTTTCGTTATGGAAAAGCTGCCGGTGCCATACATGTATGGGCAGGCATCACACTGCTGGCATGGCTGGTCTATTTACGCTGGTACTCGGTATTTCGCGGACGCGATTCACACGCTCTTAAAGTGGGTGCTCCCCTGCCGGAATTTAGGCTTGAGTCCATGGATGGCCATACTGTTTCCTCGGAAAGTTTCAAGGCAAAACCACATTTGCTACTTTTTTACCGGGGTAACTGGTGCCCGTTTTGTACCGCCCAGATTGAAGAACTGGCCGCCGCCTGGCAGCGAATTGATAAAGCGGGTATCAGTGTGATTTTAATCAGTCCCCAGTCAATCAAAAAAAACCAGGCACTGGCCGCACGATTTGACGTACCCATGGTATTTATGCGCGACCGGGACAATGCAGCAGCAAAACAACTGGGAATACTGCACGAGTGGGGTACACCGATGGGAATGCAGGTACTGGGTTATGAATCTGACACGGTATTACCCACCGTTGTTCTGACCAATGAACAGGGTCAAATCGTGTTTTCCGACCAGACTGATAATTACCGGGTGCGTCCCGAACCCGCAAGCTTTGAAGCTATTTTGCGAAAATCAGATATGGGCATTTACGCTGCGCCGCTCGTCATCTGATCAGCGGCGAACCGCCTGGAAGATATCTTCGCTGATCCGAAAAGGGGATATAATAACATCCGGCTGAAAAACAAACGGAGAACAAACATGCGCGGCCTGATACTTTTACTTGCAGCTTTACTACCCTTGTCCGCATCGGCAGATTCCGCCCTGCCTTTCATGAAAGACCTCGCCGGTGATACAGAACTACCCCGGCCATGGGGTATTAGCATTGACTTCTACACCATGGATCAGGATTACGACATCAAGGACCTGCAGTTCGCCCTGCCAGGCATCTCGCTCGGTGACCCATCGCAGATTGAAGTCACCAACGAGGTGATGCACTACGACATCCAGGCCGATGTCTGGTTACTGCCTTTCCTGAACGTTTTTGGACTCATCGGCAAGGTGGACAGCGATACGCTGGTGGATCTTAGCAAGGTGGAAATCACCGGCCTGCCCTTTAGCCTGGGTAAATTGCCGGTTTCAATCGATGGTACGGTTTACGGCCTGGGTTTTACACTGGTTTACGGCACCGACAACTGGTTTGTTTCTGCCACGACCACCTATACTGAAACCAGCACCAGCGGTGTTCTCGATTCATCGGTTGATTCACTCGCGATCCAGCCCCGTATTGGGCTAATCAGGGACAGCTGGCGGTTTTGGGCTGGCAGCATGTACCTGGATGTGGATGAAAAACACAGTGGCACATTCGATTTGCCGATTATTGGCGGCGTGCCTTTTTCAGTAGAACTGGTTACAAAGGATAACTGGAATTATGCCGCAGGTGTTGGTTACGTTTTCAGCGACCGGGCAAACCTGAGTTTTGAGCTTGGGTTTGGTAGTCGTACTCATACACTATTCAACTTTAACGTACGCTTCTGAAAATCCTGAATGCGCTGCAAGCCTTTATTCTGTCTGCTTTTGATACTCCTGGTCCCGTCACTTGGCGGGGCCTATGAAACCGATCAGTTCAACAACCGCATGCAGGTTATTGAAGACTCAACTTCGATAATGAACCAAAAGGTCACACTGGCTATTGCAGATACCATCATGGCCTGGCATGGGCCCGCGTGATGAGATGAAAGTGGTCAATGGTATTT
>PVMK01141958.1_pt1 | contig 30865 bp, 29 predicted proteins | sample 1853481 | NCBI WGS metagenome assembly PVMK01 (sample SAMN08533507, study PRJNA380276) | Marine sediment metagenome, whole genome shotgun sequencing project.
TATGTGCCGTTATGTGCGGATCGGCCGACTGGGTTGGCACCTTCTGCTTCACTGTTGGGAGCGTCGGTGTGCTTGCGGACGGCCGGTGCAAATCAGGGATTCGTCCAGTTCACAGTGACGGTCGTAGAAACCGTTGCGCCTGGCGCCCCGTCTCCGCCATTCGCTGTGAATGTCACCCGGTACACGCCAGGGCTCGTCACCCGACCCGAGACGCTGACGTTGGTGTCGGGGCATGTCCAGGGATTGGGGGTCACGGAATGGGTCGGGTTAACCGCATCGGTCGGGATATTCACATCGATCCATGCTTGGCCACCGACGGGCTGTGGGCAAGGCAAATTGGCCGAGACCGTTTTGGAGCCGGTCGTGGGTGGTGACGTGGGTGGTGGTGACGTGGGTGGTGGTGACGTGGGTGGTGGTGACGTGGGTGGTGGTGACGTGGGTGGTGGTGACGTGGGTGGTGGTGACGTGTCCGAGGTCGCGCTCGTGTCCGAGGTCGCGCTCGTGTCCGAGGTCGCGCTCGTGTCCGAGGTCGCGCTCGTGTCCGACGTCGCGTCCGCCGCGGTGAGCGTTCCGTCGTCGCTCACGAAGAAGAACCCTCCGATTAGCATCGCGATCCCGAACAGGCCTCCGCCTCCGATCATGATGAGCCGCTTGCGGTTCGTGCCAGCTGACGCATCGGCGACCGAGGCCGCAGCCGAGGCAAGTGGTACCGCCGAGACCAGATCGTCAGGGCTCACCCTCCACTGTGGATACTTACCGTTGAACCACTCCCAGTCCCCCTCGGAGAACCCTTGGCCGCTGTTGGTCTTCGCTGCGTTCTCGATGACCCCCTGGCGGATTGCATCGTCGTGGGCGTCTATCTCGGCGCGATGCGCCGAAGTCTTTTCTGCATGTGTCTCTACCGCGGCGTCGTAGTTCGTATCCGCGGCACTGAACCGTCCCTCGGCAGCCTTGAGGCCCGACTGTGCCAAGGTGAGATTGGCAGCGTCCGTGCGTGCGTCGGAGCTCCCTTTGGGTCGGTCCATGGCGATCTCGGCTTCGGCAAGCGAACGGCGGGCAGCGGGGAGAGCTGCTCTCGCAGCCCAATACTCGTCCAGCGCGGCATCGCGATTTGCCGACGACGTCGCCCACTCCCGGTACGCCTGACTTTTCGGGGCAGGACTGGCAGCATTCCCGCTGCGGATTCCCAATTCCACCGCGACTTCGCGGTCGGTCTTCGGTGCCACATAGTTGATGCCCGAACGGTCAATCCGTTCCTGGGTCGCTGCAGCCATTGCGACATCCATCATTTGGTAACGCTCGTTTTTGAGTTTCTTGATGCGGTCGGCTCTCAACGATTCCGATGTGATCCACAGGAAGCGTCCAGGCCGATCTATTTGGTACAGGCGGTTGTTGCGGTCAGCGATCCCCTGGATGACGCCAGCGCTGTGAGCTGCACCGCGGAAGGCCTTTCCGTACAGCGACAGGAACGCGCCCAGGCCAGGAATCATCGTGATCGAATCACCGAACAGGCCGACCAGTTCATCGAACAAATCGGCAGCAGCGTTGAGTTGGGTCGCTGCATCATCAGAGGTGAGATCGTCGATGTTCTGAAGGCTCTCGAGAACTTTATCGATCTTCTTGATGCCTTTGTCGATACCGCCCGCGATATCCGACGCAGCTCCCGCGCCCGATTGCAATTGTTCGATGTGTTTCTTGACGTCGTCTCGCTCAAGAAGTTCCTTGAGCCCTGACGAGGCTCCCGACGCGGTCTCCGTGAGGCCTTCAATGACCTCCGTGAACGTACCGGTGAATTCCTCAATTTCCTCTTCCAGCGATTCCGGCGTGACATCTCCAGCAGCCACGAAGTCGCCCACGATGCCATCCGTCTTTTCCTGCGCGGCCTTGATCCACTCACTGAGCGACGAGTCGTCACCGTCCAGCGCCTCGGTGACCTCCTCAGAGGTGAACGTCGGCCCCGTCGTGAGCGATCCGTCCTTCAGATCCTCGACCGTCGACTCGATGGTCTCCGTTGCGCCCTTGAGGTCCTCAGCGGTGGATCCCAGGAAGTCCTTCCAGAAGACGAGATCGTCTCTCGTGGCATCAACCGCTGCTCGAGCACCACTGGTGCCCGAATGGAATGCGAGTTCCTGATCAATCTCGGCGATGCGCGACATGGCCTTTTCAGGTGTGATGTCCAGCAAACGTCCTCCTCGGGTCAGCCCGCACCCTACACGGGGCCTCCCAAGCGCGTTCTGGAGCCCGTCCGGGTTACGACAGACAATCTCCCACGACCCGAACCGACCACGCATATCCGGCAATATGGGCGGCTGTCTGGTTGTTCGTCTTCGATACATTCGTGCCAAAGCAGGCGATGTTCACCACAGATGGCTGTCAGGATGGCTGTCAGTTGGGGGTCCCCAGCTCAGGGCTTAGGCTGGCTGGGCTCGAAAACCCATACATCCCAAGGATTTGTGTGGCACGCCCGGAGGGACTCGAACCCCCAACCTTCTGATCCGTAGTCAGACGCTCTATCCAAATTGAGCTACGGGCGCTTGGTGGCAATAAGGTAGTGCTCTGAAAGCACAACAGATAGCCATTTGGACAGGAGACCGCGTGAACGAAGACCTCCGCGCCCTCGCCGATGAGTACTGGGAGTACGTCCTCAGGACAAACCCCACAGACGCCCACATGCTCGGCGACTACCGCTACATCGACCGATTCGAGGACGCAGGCCGCGAAGCCGAGGATGCCGACATCGCTGTGAAGCGGTCCTTCGCGCGCCGTGCACGGCTTTTTGACATCTCGGAGCTCTCATCTTCTGACCGCACGACCGTCGAGACCTTGATCTACGAAGCTGAGTCCGACGCTGCTGTCTCCGAAATGAGACAGTCCGAGTTCGGAGTCGATCCGATCTTCGGGCCACAGGTCACGGTCCAGGTGGTCATCCCCCAGATGTCCGTCGAAACAGCTGAGCATGCTGAAGGGATGCTCGACAAATACATCTCGTTCGCCCGCAGCCTCGATCAATCGACCGAAAGGCTTCGCGAGGGACTCGCCTGCGGTCGTGTCAACGCCAGGTTCGCTGTTGACAGGACGGTCGGACAAGTCGACACTCTCCTCGCATCACCCATCGACGAATCGCCCTTCCTTCAAGCTCAGATGCCTGAGGCCCACTCCGCGGAGGACACAGCACGATGGCGCGAACGAGCAACCGCGATCGTGACAGACTTTGTCAATCCCGCGTTTCAGCGTTATCGGGATGTGATCAAGGACGAAGTCGGCCCGGTTGCACGATCGGACGATGAGGCAGGCCTTTTCGGACTCAGCGACGGCGACCTCGTGTACTCAAGGCTCCTTGACCGGTTCACCACCCTCTCGATGCAGGCCGGCGAGATCCACCAGATAGGGCTCCAGCAGATCGACAATCTCGCTGGGGAGTACCTGGAGATCGCAGGTCCGGTTCTTGGCTCGACGTCGCTCGAGGAGATGTTCGCCATACTCAGGGATGACCCCGAGCTTCACCACACGACGGGTGAGGGCGTGATCGCGGCGTCAGAAGCAGCTTTCGCAAAGGCAAAAGCAGAGATGGGCGACTGGTTCGGCCGTCTGCCGAAGTCGGACTGCTTCGTCCAGGAGGTCAAGTCCGGTCCCGTTGCGTTCTATTTCCCTCCTGCCGATGACGGATCGAGGGAAGGCACATTCTTCATGAACACCGAAGACCCCACGTCATGGGGCACGTTCGAGATCGAGGCGACATCGTTCCACGAGGGAATCCCGGGTCATCATCTCCAGATCGCGATCGCGCAGGAACTCGGGGAATCGATTCCCGCATTCCAGCGTCACGCGTTCATATCGGCCTATGGGGAGGGGTGGGGTCTCTATACCGAGCGTCTTGCAGACGAGATGGGCCTGTATGGATCCGAACTCGACCGCATAGGCATGTTGATGGCTGACTCGATGCGTGCCTGCCGTCTCGTCGTCGACACGGGAATGCATTCACTTGGATGGTCACGTCAGGCAGGCATCGACTATATGGCTGCGAACTCTCCGATGGCTATGAACGCGATCGTCGAGGAGATCGACCGCTACCTCTCGATGCCTGGGCAGGCCGTGTCCTACATGATCGGGCGCATCGAGATCCAGCGGATGCGGACCGAAGCCGAAACGGCCATGGGAGACCGGTTCGACATCAAGGGTTTCCACGACGCCGTGCTCGGTTCGGGTCTTGTGACACTGCCGGCACTCGACCGGATCATCAAAGAGTGGTCAGCATCGTAGGTCGTTTCGTTCTTGCGTAGAATGCTGTCGCACAGTCCGGCTCGAATCTACGCAAGAACGACAGAAGGGTCCTTTGGGACCCTTCTGGTTGCGGAGAGGGAGGGATTTGAACCCTCGAGGGAGCTTGTAACCCCCTACTCGCTTAGCAGGCGAGCGCCTTCGGCCGCTCGGCCACCTCTCCAGATAGCGCCAAGGTTATCAGGGGACAGGAGTTGCCCCATCCACCCTGTGGCTATGGGCCTGGCTTCTGCCACGTCTCTACGTTCCACGTGATCTCGGACTGTGACCCGTTGTGCACCACACCGGTGACCGCGTCTGTTCTGATGAGGGCCGCTGAGGATCGTTGGAACAATGGGATCAGCGGCAGATACTCAGCAAGAAGCAGCTCGGCTTGATCCGTAATCGAGGCGAAACGCCGCGGATCGACCGTTGTGCGAGCCTCAGCCACCAACTCGGAGAAGGAAGCCGTCGCCTCGTTCGTCGACTCACCAACGCCCCAATTTCCGAAATTGGCGTCAGGGTCCTCGGACGCTGGATCGAAGAGTCTCATCAATTCGAGCTGGTTGGCGTAACCGCCGTCAGAGAACCACGCCCACATACCGATATCGAATCCACCCCTCCCGAGCTGCTCACCAAAGAAGATCAGCGAGTCGATGTACGAGGTCTCAAGGCGAATACCAACGGCGCCGAAGCTGTCGACGAGCGCGTCGCCGACTCGGACCCTGTGATCACCGTTTCGGGTTGTCGACAGGACGGCTTCTGGCGCGAATGCGAGAGCTCCATCGCCGAACGCCGCCTGCAGCGATTCTCTGCTAGCGACAACGTCGTACCGATACACGTTCCAGGCCGATGAATCGAGCGGTGAGAGCATTCCGGGGATCGTCGTCATCCAGGGGACTTCGGATTCCGCGAGGAGTGTCTGCCGGTCGATCGAATATGCGACGGCTCTCCGGTAATCGAGGGAGTCATTGAGAGACCCTGGGTTGATCTCATCTCGTCCAGGACCGAACTGGAACGTGAAATGCTCAACAAATGGCGTCGGCACATACTGCACCTCCGCCGCCTCGAACTCGGTCGGATCGATCCCCTCGAGCGAACCGGGCAACGACGCTGGGACGATCACATCTGCCGACCCGTTCAAGAACAGGTCTGTTTCGACACCGGATTCAGCTGCGCTCAGAATCGTGAGTCTGTCGAGGTAGGGAAAATGATGACCATCAGAATCTGTCTTCCAGTAATGGGGATTACGAACGAGAGCAAGCTCGCCATCACTCTGATCATTGGACAGCATGAAGGGACCGCCAGCGGGCCAGGCCATGCCATCGAGGACCTCCAGCTCAGCGACCCTCTCGATCGAGTGTGACGGCAGAATCACCCACAAGGCATCCTCGAAGGCGAGCGATGCCTCCGCGAATGTGATCCAGGCAATGCGCTCCACGGAATCCGTAGCAATGACGGTGGCCATGATCGGATCGATGTCCGGTGCCCCCAAGCGGGCGAGACGAGCCATCGCGTCTGCCGTGAAGGCGATATCCGCTCCAGTGATGGGGGTTCCGTCGCTCCAGGCCGCACCCTGTTGAAGCTCATATCTAACGGTCATCGATCCATCTTCGGCGATCTCGATCGCACCGGGCGTCTGGGACGGAAGCGCCGTCACCGCGTCAGGAATTCGATGCCACGTTTCGGGCTCGATGTCATAGATCGTTGCCCAGACCGCCTGACCCACGAGGCGAGTGTCTGGCGATGCGCCAATGGCAAAGGGGTTCAACGTTTGGATCGGCAGGCCAACGCCGATGACGACTTCGCTTTCGCGGTCGCTCGGGGTAGGGGTCGTGGTGGTCGCCAACGACGTGGTCGAACTGGTCACGACAAGAGTCGTCGACGTTGTCGCATCGGTGTTTGTTGTACACGCGACAATGACGAGCGCAATCGCGACAGCCAAAGAGGTCAGTTTTGCCACGCCGAAACCATACCTGCGCATCGATCTCCTTTGTCTTCCCATGTTGGGAGGCTCCCATCCGAGTCCGAACCACGCATTCACGCGGCACCTGACCGTTACCCTGACTCGATGTCCAAGGATTCCGTCGCCCAAAGCTCGGCTCTTCCGACGACCTCCCACGGGACAAACCGCGAAGCCTTCAGGACGAGCGAGTGGGGTCTACTTGCTGGTATCGCGCTCATCTGGGGCTCGTCATTTCTCTTCATGGCCATCGGGCTCGATGCCTTCAGACCGGGCGTCATCACACTTGCTCGCGTCTCTCTCGGCGCTCTGACGCTCTCCCTCGTTCCGAGAGCAAGAGTGGCGATCGACAAGGAGGACCGCCGTCGAGTATTCGGCCTCGGGATCATCTGGATAGGTATTCCCCTGACGATCTTCCCGATAGCCCAACAGTGGATCGACTCTTCGGTCGCCGGCATGTTGAACGGGGCGGTTCCAATCACGTCTGCGGCATGGGCAACGCTTCTGCTCAGGCGGCTTCCCGGATGGCGACAACTCCTTGGAATCGGCATCGGATTGTTGGGCATTCTTGCGATTTCAGCTCCCGAAGTCATCGATTCGTCGGCAACAGCAGTCGGCAGCTCGCTTGTAATCGTCGCGGTCGTTCTGTACGGCCTGTCAACGAACATCGCAGTGCCGCTCCAACAGAAGTACGGGTCTCTCCCTGTCCTGCTCAACGCTCAGCTCGCTGCCCTCATCGTTGTGATCCCGTTCGGTCTGTCACAGATACGAGGCAGCACGTGGGCGTGGTCATCAGCACTTGCCATGGTTCCGCTCGGAGTTCTCGGAACGGGACTCGCCTTCGTGCTGATGGCGACCCTCGTCGGGCGTGTCGGTGGACCTCGTGGGTCGATATCGATTTATTTCGTTCCCGTGGTGGCGATTATCCTTGGGGTGGCTGCCCGCGGCGACAACATCGAACCCGCTGCCATTGCGGGAACGGCCCTCGTCCTGCTCGGAGCGTGGATCGCGTCGAGACGCGAGACATAGTGCACCTCGGGCGGCTCCGTTGTCCATGCAGTTCTAACGACGGTCATTACCGGCGCGAATCCCTCGATCGCCTCATCGTGCGCGCTCCATGACCTCCGGGTATCAGTAACTGCGACCCTCACCCCTCCGTGATCTTGCTGAAGCTACGCAGCTGTGGCTTTCAATCTCGTTGTCTCTTCCGGTAGGCGGTCACCGCTTCGCGCGTTGAGCACGACGTGGAACAGTGGCGGCGAGAGCGGTTGCGCGAGGTGTCGACGTAGACGTCGTTACACGTGCCGGAGTGGCAAGAGCCAAATCGTTCGATTCCATGGTCAACAAGGACCGTGGCCAATCCCATGGCCGTTACCACGCCAAGCCAGGACTTCATAGCGGAGTCCTGGGGCTCGAAGTGGAGGTGCGGGTGTCCGGTGTGGACCGAGATTCGAGGAGTGGCGGTGTATTCGGTGAGGATGGCATTGAGTCGTCTCGACGCCTCCGTCTCATCCTTCGCCGATATGACCGCCCTGAGGGCTTCCCGAAGCTCATGGATAGCTGTCAGTTCGGATCGTCGCGGCTGGTGGGCTACGCCTCCCCAAATGTCCTTGTAGTTCTCCAGGAATACCTTCAAGGAGGCAAGGTCGCTGATCTCGTCCTCGCCGCCGATGTATCGCTGGTCGGTGTTGACGAGCGTCACGGCCAGGTCGACCAACTCGTTGTTGTAATGAGCAAAATCCACTTGACTTATTACTTTCTATCTTGTACTGTAATAAGCATAGGTCCATACACCACTTACGTCAAGAAGGGAAGAGCGATGGATTTCCACTCCTACGTCGCCGCGGAGATGCAGCGATCTCGATCCGAAACAGTGATCAGCGCGGTTGAAAGAGCACGCTTAATCGACAGTTTTCCCCGGGGGACCCGCTCCCTCAAGCTCGGGGCGCACCGACTGACGTTCGGCAAGATACCTCGCAATGTTCCCCGCACTGTGAGACAGCTGCCAACCTATCGATCCATGTCGGCATCCAACGTCGAAGGCTGAGCTGATCTACAGCCAACAAGAGCGCCCGCCGAATCTCTCGTATGCGTCGCAACATGCCGTTCCCATGTCCTGAAACAGCAAATGGCGGAGGGAGTGGGATTCGAACCCACGGAAGCTTGCGCCTCGCTGGTTTTCAAGACCAGTACTTTCGTCCACTCAGTCATCCCTCCGGATTCCGTAGTCTGGCATCGGTCCCCGCCAATTCGCACCCCACATCATTGCTCCGTGAACTCCTGGGTGCGCTCACTACGGTCCGGGATCCAAGGTCGAGTCCCCCGACGGCCCCCGTACGCAGAGCGAGCGCCCCGGAGGGCGCTCGCTCCTGTCGGAATGGGACGCGTCTAGCCCAGAACCTTCGCCTTCTGGGACGCGAACTCGTCGTCTGTTAGGACGCCGTCTCTGTGGAGTCTGCCAAGCTTCTCGAGCTCGTCTGCAGTGCCCCCGCCCGAGACGTCACGAATGTACTGCTCAGCCATCTGCTGCTGTTTGACGACCTGCTGAACCTGGCGTTCATGCATCGAGTCGCCACGGGCGATGAGATACACGAGAACACCGAGGAGAGGTAGGACGACAACGAACAATACCCAGGCCGCTTTCGCAAACCCGTTGAGCTCCTTGTCGCGGAGGACGTCGATGAAAACCGTGATCAGCAGCCAAATCCAGATGACCCACATGAAGAAGATGAACATCGTCCAGAAGAGATTCAAAAGCGGCATCGCTTTCCTTTCATTGGGTGACACACGGGCGATTCCCGCGTGGTGCAGAGCGCACGTTACCTTGGTTCAAAGCGCACCGTACTACGGGCGATATTGGTGAACAAGGGAATCTACGCCACATGCTCGGGATGGGCACCACGGGGACCGCGGTAGGTCATACCCGCGGATCCACGACTTGGCGGAGGGGGAGGGATTTGAACCCTCGGGACCCCTGAAGGCCCAACGGTTTTCGAGACCGTCACATTCGTCCGCTCTGTCACCCCTCCAGACTGGCGAGATTGTACCGAGGACGGTCTGTCACCGATACTTCGTACACACAAGACGTATTGTCGGCGAAACGCGCACCAAGTTTCACTCGATGTGAAATGGGGACCAAAGGGGTGTAGTTTCCTGAGTAGCGAACTGCCCATTGGAGCGAAACATGCCAATCGCAACACCCGAGCAATACAACGCCATGCTCGACGCAGCACGAGAAGGCGGATACGCCTATCCCGCTATCAACATCACGTCATCCGAAACCCTCAACGCTGCAATGCGGGGTTTCGCTGAAGCAGAGTCTGACGGAATCATCGAGATCAGCACCGGTGGAGGCTCGTTCGCATCCGGTACTTTCGTCAACGACATGGCACTCGGCGCTCAGGCGATCGCTGAGATGGCATATCTACTTGCAGATGAGTACCCGGTACTCATCGCTCTGCATACTGACCACTGCCAGGCGGACAAGGTGGATTCGTTCGTCCGTCCGCTGATTCAGGTCAGCAGGGAACGCAAAGAGGCAGGTCTTCCTCCTCTCTATCAGAGCCATATGTTCGATGGCTCAGCGATCGATTTGGATGCAAACCTGAAGATCTCAGCTGAGCTGCTCGAAGAGATGAACGAACTCGACATCATCCTCGAACTGGAGGTCGGCGTCGTCGGTGGCGAGGAGGACGGAGTCTCGGCCGAGGACGTCCCAAGCGAGAAGCTGTACACGACCAACGAGGACCTGCTCAAGACGGTCGACGCGATCGGACTCGGAGAAAGGGGCCGCTACCTGCTCGCAGCAACGTTCGGCAACGTGCACGGTGTTTACAAGCCGGGCAATGTCAAGCTGCGTCCTGACGTTCTGCGCGAAGGTCAGGAAGCCATCAAGGCTGTCCACGGCGAGGACGCACATTTCGACTATGTCTTCCATGGTGGATCCGGCTCCGAACTCGAGGACATTCATGCAGCCATCGACTTTGGCGTGATCAAGATGAACGTCGACACAGACAACCAGTACAACTTCTCCCGTGAGATCGCCGATCACTTCTTCACCGGCTACAAGGGCGTGCTCAAGATCGATGGCGAGGTTGGGAACAAGAAGATCTATGACCCGCGCTCGTACCTGAAGAAGGCCGAGATCGCGATGGCCGTGGGAGTGACCGAGGCGTGTGTCATGCTCAGAGGTGACGGCAAGACCCTCCTGGGCTGAGACCTCACCGTTCTTGCGTAGTTTCCAGACGCATAGTGCGTCTGGAAACTACGCAAGAACGAACTAGCGACGCTGGGTGAAGAAGGACTCGAGCAGCGCGCGGCAATCGGCCTCGCGGACGCCCTCGGTCATCTCGATTCTGTGGTTGAGACGTTCATCCTGTGGGATGTTAAAAAGTGACCAAGCTGCGCCTGCCTTGAGGTCCGGCGCGCCGTAGATGATCCTGTCGATCCTGGCCCATACAGCGGCCATGGCACACATGGCACAAGGCTCGAGGGTGACGACCAGGGTGTGGCCACTCAGTCGCCACTCCCCAAGAACTCTGGACCGCTCGGAGATGACGAGCATCTCTGCGTGTGCCGTGGCGTCGCCACGCTCCTCACGTCGATTGTGGTTCGTGGCGACGACATCACCGTGTTCGAGAAGGACGGCTCCAACGGGAACATCCCCGTGTTCGAGGGCTGCGCGAGCCTCATCAAGAGCGATCTCCATGGCAGCATCGGCATTCACTATTCGGTCTCTCCCTTCTAGGATTCCCATCCTACGGAGGGGTCGCATAGTCTGGCCTAGTGCGCGCGCCTGGAAAGCGCGTATGTGGAAACGCATCGAGGGTTCGAATCCCTCCCCCTCCGCCAGCGCCCGATCCACAAGTGGGACCTACCACAGGTTCCCTCACCCCCCTCTTACGAAACAGTCCCGCCGCAGGCTGTGACACGTCAAGCCCACAACACAGACACAAGCGTGCGCGACACAGCCTTCTTGGGTTCGAATGCCTCCCCCTCCGCCAGTTCTCGACCCACAAGGGCGACCTACCACAGGTTCCCTCACCCCCTTCTGCCAGCCGCGCCCGCGCGGTCGGAGGGCTACGCTCGCCGGATGCATATCGATCCTGCACTCTTTCGAGATGATTCCGTTTCTGAGGAAACACGAGCCTTCAACGTCGGACTTCAGGAACTACTGATGTCACAGCCGAATACGTCACAGTTTTCGCCCGATCAGATCCGAAAGGCAAGACGTGAGGGAAAGAGCTGGCTGGGACCCGTTGTGCACTCTGATCACGCGCGCACGATCACGATCGACGGCCCGGGCGGCGACCTGGACCTGCGCATTATCAACGTCAGGGAGTCCAACGGCGTATATCTCCACATCCATGGAGGGGGCTGGGTTCTCGGTGCAGCCGACCTGAGCGATGTGCCGAACGAAGCCATGGCAGAGGCGGCGGGAGTGACAGTCGTCTCGGTCGACTATCGCCTTGCACCGGAGCACCCCTACCCCGCCGGAGTCGAGGACTGCGCGGCTGCCGCGCAGTGGTTGATCGACGAGGGAGAATCTGTGTTCGGTACGAGCCGGTTCACCATCGGGGGCGAGTCTGCGGGAGCCAATCTCGCTGCTGCCACTCTTCTCAATACTCGAGACGACGTCGGTTACATCGATTGGCTCGGAGCGAATCTCGTATACGGATCCTATCTGCCTCACGGAACGCCCTCCGTGCGACATTGGAAGACCGAGGGACTCGTACTTGAACCGGACACGATGACATGGTTCGGCAAGCATTACGTCGCAGGACAGAAGATCGCTATGGACGATCCCGACTTCTCCCCCCTCTATGGCGACCTTCACGACATGCCGCCCGCGTTGTTCTCTGTCGGGACGTGGGATCCCCTGATCGACGACTCCTTGTTCATGGCAACTCGCTGGCTCGCCGCAGGCAACGACACGGAGCTGGCGATATATCCGGGCGGTGTTCACGGCTTCGACGCCTTCCCCACAACAATCGCCGCAGACGCCAGGAAACGGATGCACGAGTTCATCGCGGCCTGCGTGAACCGTAAACCGTGAACCGACCATTACCCTCTGCTTACCGTGCTAGGTGGGGCACTAGGGGTGCCCTCTGTCCGAAATCCTCTTCATGCGGAGCTGAATCCCCGCCCGAGGGTGTGACGATGTCGGGTCAGCGCTGGTTCGGTCGATGTTGATGGCAAGGTCCCGCTGCGGCGGAGCGCCGTGAATCGGGTCAGGTCCGGAAGGAAGCAGCCCTAAGCGGGTCAGCTCCGGGTGTGACGGGGTGGCCTTGGCGGAGTCGATCGTCCAGAACGCGACGATGTCCGAGCATTCGAAGGCGGGTGCACGGCTACGGCGATGGGACTGCCCGAAAACCCGACCAGCGCTACGTGACCTTGCAAAGCAGAGCTGCCCAAACGAAACCCATAGGTCCCAGACGCCAAGTATCGGTCAGCTTGAGTGGCGAGTCTGCAAATAGCTGTTCGGGCGGTGGGTGCTTGTCCAGACTGTGGTGAAGGTACACGTATTCATCCCTCGCACCAATCGACCAGCCTGCAAGGGGAAGCACCAAAGCAGTGCCCGCACGATGAAGCCTGGACGCCACATTCCCGGTCGGACGGCCGAGATCGACGATTCCCGCCACTCCCCCCGATTTCAGGACGCGTTCGATCTCACCCATCGTCCGGTTCACAGAGTCGAGGTTTCGGAACACATAGGCGGAGAAGACGGCATCAAAGGTCTCATCCTCAAAGGGCAGGGACTCCCCCACGGACACAACACGCGAGATTGCATCGTTGAGGAAGAGCATCTCGGGAGCCGGGTCGAGTGCAACAACGCTCCTTCTGCCGAAGATCTCGTTCGCAGCTCCGGTCCCTGCCCCCAGATCAAGGAGGCGACCCTCGGGTAGACGAGACATAACCGTCTCGCGCCACTTCTGATCCTGGCCAAGGGAGAGAATGGCATTCAATCGGTCGTACCGGTCCGCGATGTCAGAGAAGACCTTGCCGTTACTCATTGGGCCGTGAGCACTTCAAATCCCGTATACGGAACAAGCGCCTCAGGGATCCGGATGGATCCATCGGCCTGCTGATGGTTCTCGAGGATCGCGATGAGGTGGCGGGGTGTCACGGCGGTTCCGTTGAGCGTGTGCACGAACTCGTTGTTGCCTTCGTCGTCCTTGAAACGGACCTTCAGACGACGGGCCTGGTAATCCGTGGTATTCGACGTCGACGTTATCTCGCGATACCTCTCCTGACCAGGGAACCACGCCTCGATGTCGTACTTCTTGGAAGCCGAAGAACCGAGGTCACCAGCAGCCACGTTCACGACGCGATACGGCAACTCGAGCGCCTGAACGAGTTCCTCCTCCCTGGCAAGAAGCAGGTCATGCTCGTCGCGGGATAAGTCAGGATGCACGAAGGAGAACATCTCAGCCTTGTCGAACTGGTGAACACGGAAGAGCCCTCTCGTATCCTTGCCATAGGTACCGGCTTCGACGCGGAAGCACGTTGAGAAACCGACGTAGCGCAACGGCAGGGCACCGACATCGAAGATCTCATCGGCATGCATTGCAGCGAGAGAGACCTCGGAAGTTCCGACGAGGTACAGGTCGTCCTCGCGTACTGAGTACACCTGTTCGCGATCCCCGGGGAAGAAGCCCGTTCCGAAGAGCGCCTCCTCTCGTACCAGTACCGGTGGCATGACCGGAGTGAACCCGTGGCCAGAAAGGTTGTCGATTGCCCACCTCATGAGAGACATCTCAAGTACAGCGAGCTTGCCCTTCTTCAGCCCGAATCGACTGCCCGAAATCTTCACGGCGCGCTCTATGTCTATGACATCGAGGGCGACGCCGAGATCAACATGGTCCTTGGCCTCAAATGCGAACGATGGTTGCTCGCCGATGCGTCGGAGCTCTACAGCGTCCTCCTCTTCCAGTCCATCGGCCGCGGTTGGATCGGTCATGTTCGGAAGGGTGATCCACTGAGCATCGAACTGCTCGTCCAGGTCATCGGCCACAGCGAGCATCGTCTTGTACTCCTCGGAGAGCTCACCGGCTTGAGAGATCGCCCGCTGCTTTTCGCCGCCCTCGAGAGCGGAGATCGACTTACCGATGGCGTTCTGCCGGCTCCGAATCTCTTCCGCGGTCGTCCGGCTCCCTCTTCGGCGTTCATCGAGATCGAAAAGCGCATCGAGATCCATGTCGATTCCTCTGCGGGCAAGGGACCTGCCGAGCTCGGCGCGTAGCTCCCTGAGGTGTGCGATGTCGATCATGTCGAGAGGTTACCGGCCTATCGCACGATCGACTGCAGCCCGTTCCTCGGGCGAGAGCTCCTCAACACCTTTGCCGCCACGAACTTCCTTGGTATAGAACACGGTCTCCTCCCTAGAAGCGAGCAGCGTGATGACCAGACCATCGGCCAACTGGTTCAGCAACGCGATCGACCGCGATTGGTTTCCTGTGATGTTGCCGAACGCGTTGTAGGCAACCACACCGATGTAGCTGATTGCATATGGGAAACGGCCTTCGATCTCGGTCACCCGCTTGGAGACTGCCTCGACTGCCGCACTGTTGGTCTTCGACCGCTCATCGATCGATCGAAGCAGCGCGACGATGTTTCCGTCCTGGGGTACGGCATCAACCTTCCTGCGAACAGCTTGGATCTGAATCGTCTGCCAGATCGCAAGCACGACTGTGAGCAGCACAGCAATGATGAGGGCGACACTCACGATTCGGCTCTCCAGATGAAGATCATTTCCCACTCATCGTTGTCAGGGTCGATGTCGTGCTCGATTGTGACCGTCACCTTCGCCTGATACAAACCGCCTGGTGAGATGTCGATCTCTTCAAATGTCACCGTGGTCGACGCACCTGCGACGAGGTTCCTGACATCTCTCACGGCCGACGATGCCGCATCCGTGTCGATGTTGAACAGATTGAGGGTCACCTTCACAGATCTCTCGTCCTCGTTGCCCTCGTTGGAGACGATGACGACGATATCCATACTCTCAGAAAGAGGAACTACGGCAATCCCCCCGCTCTCACCAACAGGCTTGGGTTCGGTCGTCGCGGTAACGGCAACGTCGTGGTGCGGACTCAGGTCATATGAGGTCTGGATGCGTAGGACTAACGTCTGCGCATCGTAGAGCAGGGGGTCCTGTGCATCAGGGTTGATGTACGCGACCGGCATAAGGGGGGGTACGTCGATGTCCTCGGGAAGAGACAACAGAGAGTCGAGAAATAGCGAATAGGCCGCATCACCGACTCGAAGCCGATCAAGAGACGCTTGGAGTTGTGCCACCGCACCTTCGACGAGTGTTCCATCCATGATGGCGCCGATCGTCGAATCCACGTCCGCAGCTCCGTTCTTCCATTCCGACGAGGCTGTGGTCATGGTGCCGTAGCTTTCACCGATTCGAGCAGGAACATCGACATCGAGCACCAGGTCAGCCGCCGCGGCGGTCTCCGCAACCTTTGCAAGTCTGCGAGTGAGGTCCTGCCTGTCGATCACGCCGATGGATGACAGGGCGGACTCGAGTTCCGCCGACGCTCGAACATGGAGATCGGTCGATTCGTCTGCTGCCGCGAAGAATTCGACTGCTCCGCGTTGCTCCGTCTGACGAGACATCAAAAGAGCGATCACCGCAATGACCGCTACCAGAGAAACGACGATCAACAGCCAGCGTCGCCTGCGAAAGCGACGGTCCGACCTGTAGGCCCGATACGCCATAGTGCGCGAGGAGGGACTTGAACCCTCACGAGTGTTACCTCACAGGAACCTGAATCCTGCGCGTCTGCCAATTCCGCCACTCACGCGTTGAATCGCAAGGTTACCCCGAAAAAGACTACAGATGCCAGAAGCCCGATACCGGATGTCAATGATGGTCGGACGTTCGTCTTCGCGTCCAGCGTCTTGGAGGGAACGAAGCGAACGTTCTGGTATCAAACTTCGACCAGCCGTAGGCTGGCCATCATGAACCTCGCGCGGGGGCTTGAACGGAGACTCGAGAAGCTGGCAGACGGTGCCAGCGCGTCCGTTTTTCGCGGGAGGATGCACCCCATCGATATGGCGAGCAGACTCGTGAGACAGCTCGAGTTTCTCGCCCACGAGACCGTCGCCGGGCCCGAGGTTCCGAACGATCTCGTTGTTCATCTGAACCCGGCCGATGTCGACGATTCCATCGACCGTGGGCAACTCGCGCATGAGCTCACCAACGTTGTCACTGAATCTGCTGCCGAGCATGGCTGGCGCCTGGTCGGCTCAGTCGTCATTCAGATCGCCACCACTGACGACGTGCCACGCGGCATCCTCGAAGTCGAAGGAACGAACGCCATCTCATCGATCCCACCGTGGGGCCAGCTGATCGCCGATGATGGCTCCGCCGTCCTCGCCATCTCCATCAATCGGACACTCATAGGGCGAGCACTCGACAGCGATATTCGGGTCGCGAATCAGGAAGTGTCTCGCCATCATGTCATCATGTACCGACAGGATGGAGCAACGATGATCCAGGATCTCGGATCCGCAAACGGTACCTATGTCAACGGTGTCAAGCTCACAGAGAAACCCGCATCCGTCAACGTGGGCGACACCGTGATGCTCGGAGATCTTGCCTTCACATATCGACCCATCTTCTGACATGCCAGCCCTGTTCTTCAACATCATCAAGTTATTGTTCCTTCTTCTCCTGTTCCTCTTCCTGTGGCAGGTCGCACGGGCAGTTCGCAGCCATGTCGGCTCGAACCCCGGTGCGCGGACGGAGGGCACTGCCGCCGACCTTGTGATCCTCACGGGCGAAACCGAGACAGATCGGGTGCGGATACGACCCCAGGGCCATGTCATTGGCAGATCTCCGGATGCCGATATACGGATCACTGACCCATACTCATCTGAGTTCCATGCTCGAGTAGGGATTCAAGACGGCCAGGTCGTTGTCCACGATCTCGGAAGTACGAATGGAACATACGTGAACGGACGAAGGGTGACGAGCCCGACTTCTGTCACTCGAGGCGATACGGTGCAGATCGGAAAGACGATTCTCGAGGTGAGATGAACTACGTCTGGGGTACGGGCACACATGTCGGGAGAGTTCGCGATGGCAACGAGGACTCTCTGTTTCCCACGTCTTCTGGATCCTCGAGTGGTCCCGTCATCCTCATGGTCGCCGATGGGATGGGTGGAGCGGTTGCGGGTGAGATCGCTTCGGGTATCGCGGTCGAAGTCGCCTCTGCACCTGGGGCGTCCGATGAGACAACACCCGAGAATCGCGTCCAGCTGGCAAACGAGGCCGTCTCGGCTGCAGTCAAGGAGGACCCATCACTGCTGGGGATGGGTACAACCCTTACGCTCGTCAGACTCACCACTGACGGAGCAGCAAACTTCGCACACGTGGGCGACAGTCGGGCATATCTGCTCAGGGGCGATGAACTTTCCCAGCTCACGACAGATCACACACTCGTCAACGAATTGATCGAGCTCGGGCGAATCACGCCTGATGAAGCGGAGCACCACCCACACAGACACCTCATCACGAGGGTTCTCGGGCTCGGTCCGGTCGGCGTCGACACTCGCTCAGTTGCCCTACAGGATGGTGACCGGCTGTTGCTGTGCTCAGACGGACTCACGACAATGGTGTCCGACTTTGGGATCAATCAGATCCTGGGTGCCGGGGAGGGCGTCGAAGCGACGGTGTGGTCGCTGATCGAGCACGCGAACACAGCAGGGGGCGTTGACAACACGACCGTCGTCGTGATCGACGCAAAGGTATGACCCGGAAGGCTGAAGCCGGCCTCATTACAGCCGCCGCTCTCCTCGCTGCGATTGGGGTGGCAATCGTTGAGTCGACGCGCGGAAACTGGCTCAATGCGCAGGTCGCCCTGACATTCCTTGCCTTTGCCGCGTCCTTCGGCGGGATGCAGATCGCGGTCGTCCGTTGGGCAACAGGTGCGTCAAGTCTGCTCCTTCCAATCGCATCCTTCCTCACGGCCGTTGGATTCATCGAGATATACAGGATCGACAGCCACGTAGCCGTCCTGCAGCGTTGGTCCCTCCTCGTCGCCGCGGCCTCCGGAGCCGTCCTCCTTTGGGCCTTGCGAAAGTCAGGTGTCGCCGTTCTGAGGAGGTATCGATATGTCATCCTTGCCATCGGAGTCGGCCTCCTTCTCCTGCCTCTTCTCTCGGATGCATGGCTGATACACGGCGCAACCGTCAACGGCTCGCGTTTGTGGGTTCGCATCGATGTACCCGGAACGAGCCGCGTACTGAGCTTCCAGCCCGGGGAACTCGCAAAAGTATTGATCACCGTGTTCCTTGCCTCCTACCTCGCTGAGCGAGCCGAGGCCATGTCCGTTGTGGGCCGCAGGATCGGCCCGTTCAAGTTCCCTGAGCCTCGACACCTTGGGCCTGTTCTCATCGCAGCCGGTGCTGCGTTTCTCGTTCTCATCTATCAGCGAGACCTTGGGGCGTCGCTGCTCCTCTTCGGGATCTTCATCGGCATGCTCTATGTCGCAACAGGGCGTTCCTTCTACGTCATGGCAGGTGGAATCCTTGCCGTGATCGCCGGGCTCACCGCGTACAGCGCATTCGATCATGTCCAGAGAAGAATCGAGGCCTGGATCGACCCATTCGGCCATTTCTCAGATGCTGGGTATCAGACCGTCCAGGGACTGTTCGCCATGGGATCGGGTGCCCTTACCGGGTCAGGCATCGGACTCGGCAGGCCAGACCTGATCCCCGCAGCAACAACAGACTTCATCTTCGCTGCAGTTGCTGAAGAGATGGGCCTGGCAGGGTCGATTGCAGTGCTCGCGGGATTCGGACTCCTGATAGCCGCTGGGTTCGGCATCGCATTGCGGTCGCGGGACAGATTCCGCAAGTACCTTGCCGCCGGTCTGAGCATCGTGATCGGCCTCCAGACCTTGATCATCCTCGGCGGCGTCCTACGGTTGCTACCCATCACAGGCCTAACGCTTCCATTCATGTCATACGGCGGGTCCTCCCTGCTTGCGAACATGTTGATCATCGCCTTGCTGCTTCGCGTGTCCAACGAGGAGCGGTTGTGAACATTCCTCTCAGGCGGGCGGCGTACGCGATCCTCGGAGCCTTCATGGTCCTTGCCGCCACGATCGGCTACATACAGGCGGTCGAGGGTCCCAACCTGCGTGACGATCCAAGAAACCCCCGCGTCGTTGCCTGGCGCACCGGAAGACAGAGGGGTCCGATAGTGTCCGCTGACGGTGTGACGCTTGCCATATCGGCACCATCGACATCCGACCCAAAGCTCTATCAACGGGAATACCCCGAGGGCGACCTCTATGCACACACAGTGGGGTTCACGTCTGTGCTCTACGGATCCAGAGGTATCGAACGAACGCGGTCAGGTGATCTTGTTTCCCACAGGGATGCAACAATCTCGGGCGTTCTCACCGGACTCCTCGGTGGAGATACGAGGCCAAGGGGTGTGCGTCTCACGATCAGCCATGCACTCCAGCTTGCGGCCGCTGAGGCTCTTGGAACCCAGAAGGGCAGCATCGTTGTCATGGATCCGATGACCGGTGCGATTCTCGCGATGGTCACATATCCAAGGTTCGATCCCAACGACTTGATCGGTCCGGACGCAGGATCTGCCGGCCAGACGCTCGAAACCGACCCGGCCGATCCTCTCCGCGACAGAGCGATCGACCAGACATACGCACCTGGTTCGATCTTCAAAGTCATCACAACGGCGTCGGGTCTCGATACGGGTCTCGTCAGCCCGTCATCCGAGTTCGTCGATCTCATCGACCTAGAACTTCCCGGTACGAACTCAACGATCAGTAACTACGACGACAAGGTGTGCGACAGCGGCACAACCGTGACGCTCGAGTTCGCGTTCGTGCGGTCGTGCAACACGGTGTTCGCGCAGCTCGGTATGGACCTCGGCGGCAATCAGCTCGGGTTTACGGCCTCTGCGTTCGGCTTCAACGCGCAGATTCCGTTCGAGCTCGCTGTCCTGGCCTCATACTTCGCTCCCTCAGGAACGATCGAGAACGATCCTGCGGCAACAGCCCAGAGCGCTATCGGACAACGCGACGATCGGGCAACTCCGATGCTCATGGCCCTCGTGGCTACAGCCGTCGCCAACAACGGGAACATCATGGCTCCGTATCTTGTCAACGAGATCTTCACGTCAGAAGGCACGATCGAGACCAAGACCGAGGCGACGACCTGGCGTCGTGCCATGAGTCCAGCATCTGCGGCGGTTCTCTCGGACATGATGGAGCAGGTTGTGATCTCGGGGACCGGACACAAGGCTGCGGTTCCGGGCGTTCGGATCGCTGGAAAGACAGGGACCGCGGAAGTGACCGGCATGGCACCCCATGCGTGGTTCATCGGGTTCGGTCCTGTCGGTGCAAGCTCCGACACGCCCCAGATCGCCATTGCCGTCGTGGTCGAGTCTGGAGGCGACTTCGGCGAGTCTGCAACGGGTGGAAGCGTCGCCGCACCGATAGCCCAACAGGTGCTGGCCGCGTTCTTCGGGGTGTAGCAGACGTCAGAACTCAGATACCGGATGTCAGAAGTCAGAACGCTGCGCTCTCAGAATTCGGATGTCGGATGTCGGAAGTCCTTGCTCTCTGATGTCTGACTTCTGATGCATCCCGTTATCGGGCTTCATAGCTACCCTCTCGGTCGTGGAAGAACGCATCCTCTCCGGTAGGTACCGGATCGTCCGTCATCTTGCCCGAGGTGGGATGGCTGACGTCTTCGAAGCCGAGGACACACTGCTGAACCGTTCGGTTGCGGTGAAGCTGTTGCATGCCAACTTTGCCTCGGACAAAGCGTTTGTTGCTCGATTCCGCAGGGAAGCACAAGCTGCTGCGAATCTCTCCCACCCCAATATCGTCGCGATCTACGACTGGGGCCGGGATGAGGGCACGTACTTCATGGTCATGGAGCTCATCCGCGGACGTACTCTTCGCGAGATCGTCAAGTCCGAAGGCCCGCTTCTTGCCAGGCGATCGGCCGAGATCGCGACAGAAGCGGCGGCAGCCCTATCGATCGCCCACCAGCACGGCGTGTTCCACCGCGATATCAAGCCGGGGAACATCATGATCACCGAGGACGGCTCCGTAAAGGTGACCGACTTCGGGATTGCCAGGGCCCTCGATGACTCTGAGGAGCTCACGCGTACCGGCGCTGTGATAGGGACGGCGACCTATTTCTCGCCTGAACAAGCCCAAGGTCTACCTGCGGACGAGCGATCTGACGTGTACAGCCTCGGCATCGTTCTGTACGAGCTGCTGACGGGCAAACCCCCCTTCACGGGTGAGAGCCCAGTCGCTGTGGCATATCAGCATGTGTCCGAGCCAGCACCACCCCCCGACTCCGTCAACCCGGATGTCCCACGCGAGATCGCTGCGATAACCGAACACGCTATAAGGAAGAAACCCGAGGACAGGTATCTCACGGCCGAGGAGTTTCGCGCTGATCTGCTGCGATATCTCGGTGGAAGCGAGCCTATAGCAGCCGCCGCTCTCCTCGCAGCGGCACCGACTGCGATGATCCCTCCAGCGGCAGCACCTCCGCCCGTCGCCGGTGGCACCAGCTCAACGGCAACCTTCGACATACCGGCCGAGGAGCGGAGCCAGGCCGGCTACTGGGCAGCAGTTGGCGCTCTTATCGTGATCCTCGTGCTTGGACTGTGGCTCCTTCTCAGACTTCTGTCAGGGGGCGAGCCGACCGTCGGAACCGTCGAAATCCCGATGCTCACAGGTGTACCAGCCGAGCAGGCATTTGAAACTCTTCAGGACATGGATCTCAAGGTGCGAACAGTTCCAGAGACTTCCGACGAGATCGAGACCGGCCTCGTGATCCGAACGGACCCGCCTTCCGGTTCGAACGTGGAGCCACGCAGCGTCGTTGATGTGGTCGTCTCTTCAGGTCCAGAACAATTCGGCGTTCCCAACGTCATAGGCGAGAACGTCGACGTTGCAAAAGCGCAAATCGAGGCTCAGGGTTTCGTCGTCGGAGCGAGAGAATACGTCGAGACCGAAGACTTCGATGAGAACGTCGTCATAGCACAAAGCCCCGACGGCGGCACCACGGCTGCCCCTGGCACAACGGTCGACCTGATCGTCTCCGCAGGACCGTCCTCAATCGAGGTACCAGACGTCTCAGGCAAGTCTGCAGAAACCGCGATTCTCGAACTGGCACGTGCAGGGTTCGAGACCGTTGAGACCCAGGATGAGTTCAGCGCCGAAGTGCTCGAGGGGTTTGTCATTGAAACCAATCCTGCCGCGGGCCAGATCGTGCCACGCGAGGCAACCATCATCGTGATGGTTTCCCAGGGCCCCGAACCCGGACCGGTACCCGACCTGGAAGGGATGTCAACAAACCAAGCAGAGCAATCGCTCAACGCTCTCGGGTTATTGCTGATCGTGAGTCCTGACACGGTCGAGGTTCCCATCGCGTCCGGCCTTGTTGGAAGCGTTGCCGAGCAAGACCCGACGTTCGGAACGACTGTTGAAGTCGGATCAGCCGTAACGGTGAAGCTCGGTGTTGTCCAACAAGTCATAGTGCCGGACGTGTTGGACAAGAACCTTGCCGAGGCCCAAAGCGAAATGGCCATCGCCAGCCTCTCCCTCGACCTCGTCGGAACGGTGGTGACGAACGATGCCGCAAAGGATGGAACCATCGCCACACAGGATCCCGCCGCTGGCGTCGAGGTCGACGAAGGGTCCTTCGTGAACGCAACAGTCTTCCTGTATCAACCCGACGTGCCGGACTTCACCACCGGAATGACCCTCGCCCAGGCCCAAGCTCTCGCAACAAGTGTGCAACTGGGGACTGTCAGTAACAACCCATCGATGAATGTCGAAACTTCAGATGGTGGACTCGTCGGCAACATCGCCTCGCAGAGCCCGGCTGCCGGAGCCTCCGTTGCCGTGGGAACCGATGTCGAGGTGGGCCTGTACGTCGTCCCATCGCCTTGACAATCCCGGCTGGTCTCGCTGATCGAAACGCCGCTCTCCTCATCTGGTTCGGAACCAACGGTCGTGACCTCCCCTGGCGTCGAACAGTGGACCCCTACCCGGTACTCGTTTCTGAGGTGATGCTTCAACAGACCCAGGTCAGTCGTGTCATACCGAAGTTCTGTGAGTTCATGGTGCACTGGCCGAAGGTCACAGAGTTGGCTGAGGCTCCAACAGACGAGCTTCTCAGGACGTGGTCAGGTCTCGGTTACAACAGCAGAGCTTTGCGCCTCCGCGAAGCGTCGCGGCTCGTCGCTGCGAACGGCTGGCCGGATTCGACAAAGGGTCTCATGGGTCTTCCCGGAGTCGGGCCATACACAGCAGCGGCAATTGGTTCGATCTCGTTCGGTGAGAACGTTCCGGCCGTGGACACGAATCTGAGGAGGGTCCTGAGTCGTTGGGCAGGCGAACCCTTGGAAGGCTCGACACTTGACGTGTATGCCCACGAAGTCGTTGGATCTCCGGCGGGCGACTGGAACCAGGCACTCATGGATCTCGGCTCGACTTTGTGCACTCCGAAGGAACCGATGTGCACAAGCTGTCCCGTCAGCGAATGGTGTGAAGATCCCGCCGTTTACGAGCCACCCCCACGCCAGTCGATGTTCGAGGGTTCGCACCGCCAACTCCGAGGTGCGCTCCTACGAGCCCACCTCGATGGAAGGGATCTTCTTGAAGCCGGGCAGGGACTCCACCGCCCTGACACAGAGATTCGACAGGCCATCACCGCGCTGGAACTTGAAAGACTCATCGGAACTGACGTCTGAAGCGAGGGCGCGAAGGCCTGTTGTCAGTCCATCAGGAAGTTCGCGAGCAGCGCCTTACCTTCAAGGGTCAAGATGCTCTCGGGGTGGAATTGAACCGCTGAGATCGGGTACTCGACGTGGCGTGTTCCCTGCAGCACTCCGTCGTCGGAGTGGGCAGTTGCAACAAGATCATCGGGGAGTTCAACAGCAGCGAGAGAGTGGTACCTCGTTGCGTCGAACGGATTCGGCAAGCCTGCAAAGACCCCGTCCCCATCATGGGTGATTGGTGATGTCTTCCCATGCCGAGGTTCAGGGGCGAGACCCACAGAACCTCCGAAGGCAACGACGGCAGCCTGGAGACCGAGGCAGACGCCGAGGGTCGGGATGACCGGACCGAGCTCCCGAACGAACTCGATCGAGCGGCCAGCATCCTCGGGACGACCGGGACCCGGCGATATCACGAGTCTGTCCGGTGCGAGCTCTCTGGCTTCGTCGATCGTCAGGACATCGTTGCGATACACAACGGGGTCCGCACCAAGTTCACCGATGTATTGGGCAAGGTTGTAAGTGAAGGAGTCATAATTATCGAGGATCAGCACCCTCACGAGATCCCTCCACCGGAATCGAGGAGGTTGTTCCCCATCCAGTCATACACGAACATCAGAGCCACGAACGCAAGGACGAGGATTGCAGCAGCCAGCACGGCCTGCACAGGCCTGGGGCCGGGAAGTGCAACGAACAGACGCTTGATCATCATCCTGAGATCACCGCAATGTTCGGGCCGTCGACGAGTTCGGCAAACACGACCAGGCGCTCGCGTGCACTGAACTTCGGGTTGCATGTGGTCAGAGTGAGCCAAGCGCCGTCGCGCGGTTGGGTCACCCAGATCTCCGTTGGTCGAACGATGATCGTCTCTCTCACCTCATAGATATGAATCCCGATCGCGGTCTCGACCTCAATGATGTCACCCGGAACGAGTTCATCGAACTCGTGGAAGGGAGCACCGTATGTGGTGCGATGTCCGCTGAAGACCGAGTTCCCCGGTTGACCGGGTAGAGGCGTCGAAGGCATGTGGCCCACACCGTTCTTCAGATCCTTGCGAGAGACACCCTCGACGATCGCCCAGCCAGCTTCGAGACGATCGAGGGAGGGGACCCGGATGATGGCAAAGGCCTCGTGAGCGGCAGGTGTGGATTCGACTTTGATTGTTGGAGCGGGCAGGGGTACACCGGCCGGATCTATGAGCTCGGGAGCGCCAGGCGCGATGTACGGAACCTCGGTGTACTCGACCGTGTCGAAATACTCCTCGGCCTCGGCCTCGAGCCGTTCATTGTTTTGTTGGGCAAGGTACGTCGTGACGAACAGCTGATGAGCCACGAACCCGAGCAAGAACAGTCCCACCCAGATACTCGTCCATCCAGCGAGGCGAACGGACCGTACGATCCATCCGTCGCGGCGTACGACCGGGTCAGTGGCCTCGTTCCGCTCGGTCATGACATCGCTCATCTCGAAAGAGGCTACAGCAGCATCCGATATTCCATGCCCGATATCTGAAATCCGATAACCTGTGCACATGCCAGTTTCAAAGGGCCGCAAGAAGGCCAACAAGCGTCCAACGCCACCGTCTCACAAGCCGACCGCAATCGATGAGAAAGGCCCATCACCAACGTGGTACGTATCACTGATGTTCGGGCTGATGGCCGTTGGAGTCATCGTCATCCTGACGAACTACATGGGAGTCCTCCCTGGTGGTACATCGAACACCTATCTGCTCGGGGGCCTGGCAGGTATAGGTATCGGATTTGCAATGACCATGGACTACAGGTAACCCGCAATCGGTGGCTCGCGCCTGCCGGCTCATCACCTTTGGACTGCGATCCTTGGTCCTGTGTCGAAGTTGCGGCTTGATCCTCCGATGAATGCGATCCCTCTGCTTATCCACCCAGTTCTCCACAGATAGGGGATAAGTCGCGAAAAGAGTTCGCGCTCTATGCGGTTCATCGCCTCAGGCTTGAACCATGTCCTCACGACAGTGACGAGGTGACGCGATCTCACCACCGTGCGCAACAGTGACGGTCAAAGAGAGCCCACAAACTGTGCACACATAGGGCACGTCGACTTCAAGAACATCTTCGAGGTCAGGCTCGGCAGGCGGGCCTGTGGCGATGAACCTTATCGACCAGATGGTGGCGGCGAGTATTCCGATTGCGATAACAACCGCAATCACGAAGGTGGACGTCACGCGAGGGACTCGATGATCGTTCCGTTCGCCAATCCACCGCCCTCACACATCGTCTGGAGCCCATACCTGCCACCCGAGCGCTCGAGCTCATTGAGAAGCGTGGTCATGAGCCGCGCTCCGCTCGCACCGAGTGGATGACCGAGAGCAATCGCACCGCCGTTGACGTTCACCTTGTCCCAGTCTGCGCCTGTCTCCCTGAGCCAGGCACCCACGACTGCCGCAAAAGCCTCGTTGACCGCGAAGACGTCGATATCCGAAGTGGACGGGCCCGCACGGTCGAGCGCCTTCTCGGTGGCAGGAATCGGACCGGTGAGCATGGAGACCGGATCTGTGCCAACAAGCGAGAAAGCGACAAAACGAGCACGTGGCTTCAGACCAAGTTCGTCTGCTTTCTCCTTTGACATGATCAGAAGCGCTGCTGAGCCATCGGTGATCTGGGACGAGTTCCCAGCCGTCACAACGCCGTCCTCCTTGAAGGCTGGCTTGAGCGCAGCAAGGCCCTCTGGAGTCGTCGATGACCTGATGCCTTCGTCCCTGTTGACCGCGGTCACCACACCATCCTCATTGACCTCGATCGGAACGATCTCGTTCTCAAAGCGCCGCTCCTCAGTCGCCCGGAGCGCACGCATGTGTGAGTCGTATCCATAGCGGTCGAGTTCCTCACGCGGGATATCCCAACGCTCGGCGATCATCTCTGCAGAAAGACCCTGGGGAATGAGGTTGTCTTGGTATCGCTCACGCATCTTCTCACCAAAGGGCCGACCTGCGACAGCTGACGAGCCCATCGGAACTCGAGTCATCGACTCCACGCCTGCAGCGACCACGACGTCATACGCTCCCGCCATAACGCCCTGCGCAGCGAAGTGAACGGACTGTTGCGACGATCCGCATTGTCTGTCGATCGTGACGCCCGGGACAGATTCCGGCCACCCGGCACCGAGGACCGCATTGCGACCGATGTTCCACGTCTGGTCACCCACCTGGGAGACACATCCCATGATGACATCATCCACAAGGGCTGGATCGAGGCTGTTCCGCTCAGCAAGGGCCCTCAGTGTCTCGGCGGCGAGATCAGCGGGATGCCAATCAGAGAGAACGCCGTTTCGTCTGCCGAGGGGCGTCCGTACTGCATCAACGATCACGGCCTCTTGCATGGGTTCTCCTTTGATTGGAGTGGAGACGATCGGACTCGAACCGACGACCCCCTGGTTGCAAACCAGGTGCTCTCCCAACTGAGCTACGTCCCCATTGGGACGGAAGTGTATAGCAATCGGCTGCTCACAGTCTTCGGTTCACGGCCCTCCGATATGGATGACTTCCAACCGTGAGTTGTCGGCTGCGGCCCTGTGCAACGGGTTTCTTACACGCCCGGTTGGAGCACCATCAGAATCAACACGATGGTGACAAGCAGTGTCTGGGCGTGGGCGATGTTGCCAATGGATTTTGCGAATGCCATCGTCTCGGGATCGAGGAGTCCCTTCTCGGCGATCAACAGGTCCAGTTCGACCCCTTTTGGCTTGAGAATGAAGAACCCGAAGGCCAGCGCGACGATCGTGATCGCGAATCCCAGAGTGACGAACAGCATTTCGAACGTGTATACGGAGTCGAGCACGATCCACGTGCCGAATAGCAGCGCGAGGATCCCTGCGATGCTGAAGATTCGACTGTTCGTCTTCCCGACTCGCACGCCGATGGCCATGATGGTCTCAGGGTCCCCGGTTCGCACAGCGGAAGCCATCAGTGCCTCGACATACACCTGTCCACCAAACCATGTCGTTCCGGCCATCACGTGTGCAAGCACAACCCACTTCATTGCATCTGTCCTTCCCTGGAGGTGCCGATTCGGCATCCTACAGCACGGACCGATGACCGGCGTCCCACTCCTGGAACTGAGGTCTGGCCGTAACAGTTTGTAAACGCGAGAGAACCCGACGGATCCCCCTGAAGGCCCACAACCTGTGCTGGCATCGCTATCTCGTCTGGCTTCTCGCTCAAGACCGATGTGAAACGGCTGAGAGCACGGAGACTGAAGTTGGTCGGCTGCGGGTCGGATCCGTCAGGCTCTGCATGTATTGTGCAGCGAACAGACCTCTTGCGATATCGGGGTAAACCCTGATTTGTCGACGGTTCGCCGCTACGTCCATTCTGGGGAACCGAGACCGGACCCAAAGGCTCTCGCCGCAAGCTCGTGTCGGCTCGCCACACCGAGTTTCTGAAAGATATGGCTCATATGGGTTTCGACAGTCTTGATCGAGACGAACATCGCGTCTGCCGTCTTGCGGTACGAGTACCCTCGAGCGATGAACTCGGCAACCTCACGTTCGCGAGGTGAGAGCTCCTCGGTGCCGATGCCTTGGCCAACCACGTCGTCGATATCGAGAAGGAAGCCGGCGATCTGAGGAGATACAGGCATCGCTCCACCGAGGGCCTCAGCAACAAGGCCGGCTAACCGGTCTCCGAGGGTCGACTTGACGAGGTATCCGTCGATGCCCTCTTGAAGCATCTTCAGAACATCGCGACGGTCTGCCGAAACCGAGAGACAGACAAAGCGGCATGCTACGTTCGCGACCCTCACGCCACGGACCACCTCGGCACCTGAGCCGGATGGAAGGTGAACATCAAGAAGCACGCCGTCGGGCTCCAGCGACACGATCAGGTCGATTGCCTCTTGGACGTCGCTGGCCTCCCCCACGACGTCGAACGCTTCTGCAAGGTATTTCGCAGCGCCGGCGCGCAGAATTTCGTGATCGTCGACCAGCACGATGCGCGGTTTCGTCATGAGACCGCAGCCTGTATGGCCACGGAGATTCTGACTTCGGTGCCATGACCTGGCGAGCTCTTGACACTCAAGTCACCGCCGACGTCACGCACCCTTCCGCGGACCGAATGCTCAAGCCCGTGACCCTCGGTCACGTGGTCAGGATCGAAGCCTCTGCCCTCGTCTCTGACGTAGATCGCTACAGCATCATTCTCAACAGCCGCGTAGAGGTCGATTCGGTTCGTTCCTGAGTGCTTCGCCGCGTTCGTCATGGACTCCCGGACAGCATCGACAAGGGCTGCCAAGGGTATCGTTCATCTGAACGTCGGTCCGTACAACGGCACTGACGCTCACGTCGAACAGTTCCTCAATTTCGTCGGCAACACGGAGCAGCTCATCTTTGAGCGTCTCTGACCCATCTGGGGTGTAGATGTCAACGATTTTGCGAAGTTCCCGACTCTGACGGCGCGCAAGCGTTCTGACCCGATCAGAGTTCTCTGCATCACTATCGATAACGAGAAGTGTCTGAAGAGCAGAGTCATGGAGTCGGTTCCCGAGTTCCAATCTCTCGCTCTTTCGAACACTTCTCTCACGCTCGACCAACAACTCATCCACGGTTGCACGGCGGTAAGCGTCTGTTCTCCGAATCGTTGCGAACAGCCAACCGAACACGATTCCCCACAGAATGAAGCCAAGCGATGAGAGCGCCAGCACAGGACCAACGCCCCAACTGAACAGAATCGCCGCCTGCTCGACGGCGATCACACCAGCGATCAACGTCGCGCCGTACAGATTGAGACCATAGGCCGCAACAGCGAGCGTCGGAATGAGATAGCCCCCGTGGAAGAGATTGTCGGCGCCCGCCGCCCACGATGCCGCTCCGACCAAGAGGATCACGATGGCATCGGCCAGAACAAACTGGAGCGACCCGAAGATCTGTCTGCTGCGTGCCGCCCACATGGAGAACACGGTCCAAGCCGTTGCGAGAACCATCGATCCGATCACGATCGTACGGTTCGCCCCGGCGTCGACGTTGAGTGTTGCTATGACAAGCATGAGCATCCAAACCCACCCGACGACACGGCCAATCACCGCCAGCAGGCGCATGGACCGCTCAACCTTCTCTGTGATCTGGTCCGACTCCTCGAGCGTGCGGTGCTTCGTACCTGTCGACTTGTTGTTCTGCGTGCGGTTGCTGTGTCGCGTGCTCATTCTTTGCAAGATGCCCCTCGGTGTGCGACCGATACGATAATTGGACGAGACGTGTCGAGTGAAGCGACGAAGCAGGTCGCTGGCCGATCAATCTCTCCCAACGCTTCGATTCCTCTCGGTCGACCACCGGCAAAGTACGTGGATTCTCGAAGACACCGCGTACTGGTACAGGGACCGATTGGAAGGTCTTCCTCTGGTTGATTGCAGGAGGAGGTTGGTAGCCTTGTGGATTCCGGCGGGCCTGTAGCTCAGCTTGGTTAGAGCGCATCCCTGATAAGGATGAGGTCCCTGGTTCAAATCCAGGTAGGCCCACACCCCGAAAACCCCGTACCTACGGGGTTTTCGGCGTTTTCAGGGCCTCGAAACAGGTGCTCAAATGGCTACCGCGGTCAGACGCGCGGTCAAACATGCCAAGCAGTTGCCAAAAGGAAGATTCCTGAAGGCGAACTCTCACCACCACTTCAAGTCTTCGGAGTCCTGGTCACACAGTTGGGTGCAGTTATGCGTGCGCATAGATTTGGAGGGCCACCCCAGATTCGGTCTACAGCACGCAACATGTCGAACCTGACAGGGGGCGGACATGTGCCGTTTGTGTGCGGCTGGTGCCGTTGTCGAGGATTGTCGCAAGGAGAGGTTGGATTCAGATCCCTACATGGGCATCGCTTCGTAGACCCACATGTCCAT
>PVMK01123696.1_pt1 | contig 30839 bp, 22 predicted proteins | sample 1853481 | NCBI WGS metagenome assembly PVMK01 (sample SAMN08533507, study PRJNA380276) | Marine sediment metagenome, whole genome shotgun sequencing project.
TCGATAATCGCGGTTCCAATAGACCAGTGGAGAGCCATCGGGGCGTGGCACGCTGCTGGCCTGGACGTCGCCCACATAGATGGAGTGCGTACCGGCCGAATAGCGAGCGTAGACTGTGCAGTCCAACCAGGCTAGCGCGTCCTTTAAAACAGGAGCTCCGGTGAGAGCGACATGCCAGTCTCCTTCTTTGAAGCGATCTTCATCTTCTAGCCAGGCAAAACGATCGGAGAGATGTTTCTGATCTTGGCCCAGAATATTAACCGCGAAAACAGCTTCATCCTGCTCCAAGATCGAAAAGGCCCTGTGTTTGTGGTCTATGACCACCATGATCAGAGGAGGATCTGGTGATATCGATGCAAAGGCGGATACTGTAAGTCCATGCACCTCTTGATCGGTCTTCATTGTGACGATGGTCACGCCGGCCGGAAAATGGCGCAAAGCGTCGCGAAAGGAGTTAGCCGTTATTGCCATAGCTACCTCGTTCAGAGCAGAATCTCTTCGCAGGCCTCTTCCTCGAATTAACTGTCATCACAGATCATCAGCTACTTAGGCCAAGAAACTCGCGAACCACGACGGCGATGTCGGCAAGGTCATGGATCAGCTCTGCAAAATAGGCGTGGTCGCGGCCCAGCAGGATGGTAGGCACCGGATTTCTGCTGTGCTGACGGTGGTTTTTCTCTTCAATATTGCCATGGTCGCTGGTGATAATGAGCAGATCGTTCTCGTCATCCCAGCTATCGAATAATCCGCCAAGCGCTTCGTCTATCATCTGCAAGTGTTGGATTGCTTGCTCGAGTGAGCCCCGATGACCGCTTCTATCGCTTGGCCAGTGTTCAAAGAACGCGAAGTTATATTCCCTGCAGATACTCGCTATCCGTCGGCCTGCTTCGTATAAGCTCTGAATCGGAATATCAGTGTAACCCAAATAATCATGCCAACCCTGTCCGGTGAAGCCGGGACTAACCGCCCGACCAGCCCGCAGATCGTCAGCCGTCATAAGCTCCAATCCCGCACTTACAGCGGCCAAGGGTACCGAGGATAAGAGGCGCCATCCGCTTTCAATACCTTCAAAAAAGCTCTCGGGATAAGGGGTAAGCAGCGCGGCCGATCCACCAGCGTTAATCACTTCCTGAAAGAGATTTGACTCCTTGACGATCTTCGCCACAGACTTATTTGGTTTTGGTCCATAATGCTCGCCGATGATCTGTGGTACGTTTCGACCTGAAAGTATCGTGGCCTGACCGGTAGCGCTCTGAGGACGGCCGGCGACGTTCATGTTCGGATCGGTGGGCACGAGGCTGGCTCTACTATTAGAATTCCTTCCGAGCCCCCCACGGTCCGGCCTTAGATACCAGCCTTCGCCCAATAAAGTCGTCAACGAAGGCAAACTTGCCCCGACGAAGGGGTTGGTTACAGGATCATTTTCCCCCAATCCAACGCCGTCCATGAAAAAGATAAGCAAGTGTCTGGCCAATTCAATCATCTCGATATAGTCTGCTAATTAGCTCTTAGAGTCGGGCCCAGTTGGAATTCCACTGCCGGTGATAAAGAACCCCTGGATAGCACAGGCTAGCCGATTCGTGGTCATACTCTCGCCGAAGAGACCGTCCCCTGCCAGCACGCATCCAGCCGTTGATCGGGTTCTCCATTTTGTTGAAAAGTGTGAAGCAATACAGTGAACAGGCCCGAGACATCAGATTGATTTGACCTCTACCTAATTATCTTAATCTAAATAGATTTCTGGAGCGAACAATTGTGGACGGCAAGGGTCATAATCGGGGCCAAGAATGACCCGATAATTGTATTCATATTCAATGTCAGGAACGAGTTCAATTTCCTGACTGGCCTGGTCAAAAATCCAGCTAAGTAACCAGTCATAGGAGCCTTTGAAATTTTGGGCGAAGTAATCAATCGACGTAGGATCGCCCGCGGGACTGTCGTGCTCGGTAATAATAGGCTCGAAGCCGTACCACTCAAGATTATCAGCGGCTAACAACGCCAGATCTGGATTGCCAGAGCGATTAACAACCTCGACGGTGATAGGAGGACGGGAGGCACGGTTAAGAGCAGGAGGAAGAAACAAACGCTGGAATGTGTCCTCCATATTCTCCCAGATCGGCAGTTGAACTCTCGCGCCTGATTCGGGCACCGTGTAGGGCTGTAGCTGATTCCCAACGATATATAAATGCTGGACCCCGTTCTCGCGAACACCTGGAGCAACTGCCGCTAATTGAAGCAGGCGGCCGATATCTATATCGGTCTTTACCGAATCCTTGTAAGTACTCCATAAGTTGGGTAATTCGGGCAACAGGCCAAAATCAACTCCCTGATTCAGCATCAGGCGCAATATTTGTTGCTGCCTTCGTCCTCGATCGAAATCGCTCGTGGTGCGCCTCGAGCGGACATACCACAGTGCCATCTCCCCATTCATGTGATGGATACCTGGTTCAAGGGTGAATTGCTCCCAGTTATCCTCGTTACCAGGATCGAGATCAGGTGAAATCAGTCGCCAATCTCGCAGCTCGCAACTCACAGGAACATCAACACCGTTTGCGATATCAACTGCCTGCTTAAACCCTCCAAAATCCACCTGAGCATAGAAATGAATGGGTACTCCGAAGTTGTAGAGGATCGTGTCTTTCAGTTGGCCTACAGCACCTCCCTGATATCCAACGGAGGCGCCATGGGATAAGGCGGTATTTAACCGGTTTGTAATCCAACCTGGGATGTAGACATATAGATCCCTAGGAAGGGATACCATGGATGCTGTTTGCCTGTTACTATCGATAGCAACAATAATCATCGTATCTGTCCGGCCAATTCCATTCTCCAGACTCACGTCGCTGCCGAGCAAAAGAATATTGGTAGTACCAGGAGGAACAATGAAGGTTGGAACGGGTTCCGGATTGCCCGGATTGTTCTCTCCATTTAGATTACCATTCGACCGTACCGAGGGTACGACAAGAGGTTTACTGGTGGGGGTTGGGGATGGAGCTGGTGTTCTGGTGGGTGTGGCAGTCCGTGATGGAGGTATATCTGGCAAGATCTCTACGACTGGGACGGGTGTCTCCTGCTTCACAGGTTTCGGTGTGTTGGTCGCTGGAAGCGCTCTCGTGGGCTCTTTAGTGGCCGGCGGTTTAGAGGCAGTTTCAGAAGGCAGTTGGGCCACAGCCGAAGCCATGACTGTTAGGCTTGGTTCCATAGTCGGCGAGATTGAACTAGCGTAGCTATTAAAGGCCAAGAGGCCGACCGCGATCAAGATCAAGACCACGATGACGATTACCACAACACGTGCTGAAGAAGTAAACAAACGATTTCTCACTGATTTAGAGCTTTATTCTAACCATTAATACGACGCGTTCGATCGCTGTCGGTAATCCCATAGTGACTTTGAGATTTTACTACGATCCCTCGATATTCAATCCAGGAAATCGGTGGGGATCTACAGCTTCTCCCCAAACACGTGCTGAGTGCGCATGAAAGCCACAAATCCTAATACAAATACTATCGCCGATGTTACGAATGTTCGCAATAGATAGATCGGATCCATTGGAGCGGGACCAGTGCTGCCCATAGTACCCCACAGGACCGTGCGATAACCATCGATAATTGAAGCCATTGGATTGATCCAACGCATGACAACAGCCGGGTCAAAGGTTACACCCATTATCGTCCGTGTTTCACCCAGCCAATCGAGCGGGTAGATAACTGGTGTCAAAAAGAACCAGGCAAGTAAGACAACATTCAGGATCATGATCACATCGCGATAGAACACGTTCAAAGAACTCAACAGAAGAACCAGTCCAAGAATGAATATGAGCTGCACTATCAGCAACGGTGGAACCCACAGCGAATGTATGGTCAAGCCAAGCCCTGACGCGTAAAGAAAAACGATAAGCACCAAAAAGGCGATGAGAAAATTGACCAGGTTTGAGATCGTGGAAGCTGCAGGTAGCAATGCTCTCGGAAAGTAGACCTTCTTGACAAGCTGCGAGCTACCGGTTACGGACGTGGTCCCACTCATCATTGATCCGCTGAAGAAATTCCAGGGTAAAAGACCGACCAGGAAAAAGACCGCGTATTGTCGAATATCCTCCCGGGGTATCAGCTTGGCGAAAATCAGACTGAAGACCAACATCATTAGCAGCGGGCTGAGCAAGCTCCACAATATTCCCAGGGCCGAGTTTCGATAGCGGACCTTGAGATCTCGCCTAACCAGGTTCGAAAGCAAGTAACGATAGCTAAAAACAGACCGGATACGGTCTCTCCAGCGGGCCAGTCTTCCCTGGTTTCCTCCCAGGTCTTCGGCGGGTATTCGATCCAATCCTGATTCCATTATTGTCTGGTCTTCTTAAGCATATCAGCGTCTTAGATTGCCCAAATTATAGCGTAGATGCGATTGAGTTGGGTATTTTCACACCGCGTGGCTTTCTCTCATGCTCAGTTCCCTCTTACGTCTTGGTAAAGGATTTCAATTTCTTCGGCATGTTGGCTAACGGTCCGAACTGGTCGGATTTCATTGGATAGCTGACGCAATACCCCTGGATTTACCCACATTCCTTTTAATACGCCAGCCAGTGCTGGGATATCGTTTGGGGGAACTAACACACCGTCGATGCCGTCAGATACCCGTTCAGTCAAGGCACCGATTTTGGAAACGACCACAGGAACACCGGCAGCGAATGCTTCTTGTATGACAAGGGATGCAGTCTCATACCACAACGATGGCACTACAACCACATCGGCAACAGCGAGAGTCGACCATAGATCTTCCCGTGCCAGCCGGCCCTCCAAGGCTATGCCAGGATGAGACGACAACTTCTGCAACGCTTCTACGTACTCAGGAAAGGCTGCCATGTCCCCCCATATGGCAAGATGTGCACCTTCTTGCGGCATGCGGTTGAACGCTTCGACCAGAATGTGGACGCCCTTTTGCCAAGATAGACCGCCAATATAGGCCACCTTTAACTCATTCTGTTTCTGTTGTACTCTGGTTACAGGCTTGTTCGGCGCCTCGATTCCGTGAGAGATGACAGAGATTTTTTTATCTGGCAGCCCGTGCTCGACATATATGTCTCGAACGAAAGATGTTGGGGCAATAAATCGTTTAGCACCAGCCAACGCTCTACGTAGTTGACTGTCTCTCAAAGCGAGGGTGGGAGCCAACAGTGGAGAAAAAACATCGGCGCTACTCATGTTGATCCGTGCTAATGCGCAGCGAGCGCAATTCAACCACCAGCGCGGTCCCTGACAAATGGTATTGTCGTAATTTGTCAGAAGCTGGGCATTCGCGCATACGTACCAATAATCGTGTAAGGTCAAAACATAAGGGATTGAACGCTCCACAATAAGATCTACTATACTCACCGGATGGCCGATAAGGTGTTGGATATGAACGATTTCCGGTTGTTCCAGATCGAGGAATCGAGCGAAGGCGTTTTCGATACGTTTGCTTCTGAATGTGCTGGCAAACCGGGCGCTTGCGCCGCGAGAGCCTACCGGATAACGGTAAACCCGGACATCCTCTTCAAGAGCCGGTTCAGGCCAACCGGGTGATGAAAAGGTAGGTACAAATATCGAGACATTATGTCCTTCGCTTGCCTGATGGGAAGCTAGCGACCTGGTATAAAGTTCCGTGCCACCGATATGTTCCGGCATATACTGGTGAACAATATGAGAAATCCGCACCGTAAATTTCTATTCCTGAGCAATCACTCTACAAGGCCATACCTTGCTTACACAAGTTTAGCTTTCTGCCTCGTCGCTGCAAACTGTGCTAGAATGCTATCCTGATTTTCGCGAATATGGGCGGGTTTAAGCTGTCTACCTCAAGAGAATGATCTCAGAAGCATGCCGTTTGAAATCAAATGCGAATTCTTCATATTATTCAACGTTATTATCCGGCGCGAGGTGGCGCTGAGAAACACTTTGAAGAGATCTCGAATCACCTGGTCTCGTCGGGCCACTCAGTAACAGTAGCCACCACAGACGCTCTTGATTTTGAGTTGTTCTGGGATCCTGGCCGTCGCCGTGTCACAGAACAAGAAAATACTTCTCATGACGTCGAAATCAAGCGATTTCCAGTACGCCATGTACCAGTCTCCAAGGTTGTATATCCGGGTTTGAGACGCTTGCTATCGCTCTTATCAAAAATGGAAGTCGTGCCGACAACCATAATGATGCGACTGGCCAGATTTTCTCCCTGGGTGCCTGGATTGTGGGACTACGCCACTGACTCCGATGATAGATTTGACCTGGTAGCCGGCATGACTATTGGCTTCGAGTCGGTTATCGCTGCCGGTTTGCCGTATGCACAGAGGAGAAAAGTTCCTTATGTTTGTTATCCGCTCACACACCTTGGCGCTGGTCTCAAACCCGGAGAGGATTCCGTTAGCCGCTTTTACACGATGCGGCACCAGATCGAGGTCGTCAGGGCGAGTGACGCGGTGATTGCACAAACGCCAGCAGAAAAAAAGTTCTATGAAATGAACGGTGTGGATAGTGACAGGATCACCCCAATTGGGCCAGGGGTGAATCCTTCAGAAGTTCTGGGAGGGAGTGGTCAGCGATTCTTGGAGAAATACGAGATAAAGGATCCTCTGATTTTGTATATTGGCTATATGTCTCGTGAGAAGGGTGCTTTCGATACGGTCGACGCTGTAAGGCTTCTCTGGCAGGGTAGTAGATCGGTCGAGCTTGTTCTAATCGGTGCGATATCGTCAGCTTTCAGGACTTACTATGATCAGCTGCCGGATTCTGACAAGAGAAGAATCCACTTACTAGGCCCGGTCGACGACGCGGAGAAGAAAGACGCTTTTGATGCAGCGTCGGTTCTTTCAATGCCCTCTCGAACGGACTCGTTCGGTATTACTTATCTAGAAGCATGGTTATATGGACTGCCGGTGATAGCCGCGCAAACATGGGGGGTAACTGACGTGGTTGAAGATGGCCAGGATGGTTTTGTGGTGCCTTTTGGCGATTTAATGGCGCTCTCAAAAGCTATTGGTCGCCTTATTGATAATCCGGCTGAGGCACGTTTAATGGGGCAGATGGGCCGCGATAAGGTCTTCAATGACCATACTTGGGACAAGAAACTCGTGGCGATATCTGAGATCTATAACAAACTCGTTGAAGAGTAAGAAATGAGGTGGCGAGCAACTTGTTGTAGCACAGGGAAAGCGGAATAGATTAGAATTCGCAGGAATGGAGCCGATTATCAGGGCTACCTTCTGATTATCGACAGATAATCCCGATATACATCGCCGACATATAGCGACACCGTTACCCGGTCATAGCCGGGGTCGGATTCTTCGCCAAACATGAGCCCTACGAATTCGATATCACCAAGCGAGTGCGTACCTTCGCGAAACCCGTTTGGCGAGACAGTGACAACAACCGTTGACGCTTGTCCAGCGTATAGCGTTCCGGACGTCGGAGAGAGAGAAATGCTGGCTGGGGGGGCGGAAGCAGTCCAGTGAAACGGACCTCCTTGAAGATTCCGGACCCTGATAGCGCCTTGGAGTGGCCCATTGTCACCTTCTGATTGGAATAAAAGCAGCTGAGCTGGTGCCGCATCCAGATATGTTTTCCTCGGAATCCTACTTTGACCTTCGGCATCGTGTTTAAACATCGGCCAGTCCGCCCCGTTGGTTCCATTGTCAAGATCATAAGCACGAGCCACGTTATTGGTTGTCACCAGCTCAAGTTTGCCATCATTGTCAATGTCGCCGACGGCCGGAGTGTTTACGAGCATGCCGTCTCCGTAGTAGACGGGAAGATTGCCGTGCGGGTAATTGGTATTGGTCAGCTGTTGCCCGTTGCCGTCAACGACATTCATGATCCAACCCTCGTTGAAGAGGATTTCCATCTTTGGATCACCGTCGTAATCGGCCAAAATTAGACCCGTGAAACTGTGGAAGTTTACCGGTGAATCTCCCCAAAGATCCAGGGGCGTCATTGGAAATCCGGCCACTGGTGTGCCGTCTACGTGCCAGGCATACAGCTTTCGGTCTCCAGCCAGGACGACTACTTCGAGGCCACTATCGCCGGCGATGTCGCCAATTGCTGGGGACATCATCACTGAACCGCCTGTCACCTTGCCACCAGACCAACCCGGTAGATCATTAGCTTGGCTATCCAGGCCAACAAGTCGAAATCCGAAAGTAGGATGGTCGGGACTTTCGAGATAGTAATAATCACTGAAACCGATAAACATCTCGTAGGCGCCATCATCGTTGACGTCTGCCATGGCCACAGACGAAACCATGGACTCGAGGAAGTAGCGAGGAAAGCCGGGAAGAAGCTCCCCGAATCGATCTATGGCGTAAATTGCACCACCGCAATATCCTGGTGAGCCGTCGGATGGAGATTCGTAGGGGCAGACCCATCCATTGGCGTCACCGCCGTATCTCGCGTCAAAGTTCCCTTCGCCAGTACCGAGTACAATGTCAAGGTAGCCGTCACCATCGATGTCGGCCAATGCTGGAGAGGACCAGACGTCGTCAGCAAGGAGGCCGTAAAGGTTAGGCCACGTAGGAAATCTTTGGCTGTGATAGCTATCCGGCGGGAATCCGTCCACCAACGTTCCATCGTGGTGCCAGGCATAGATCCTTTTATCGAAACCGCCTGCAATGACTTCCATGTCTCCGTCGTTATCAAGATCTCCCACGGCAGGGGAGGATATGATGGTGTCTACACAATCTTCTGGTGGCGTGTGACCATCAAAAGCGAACTTTGGCCAACCCGGTTCAACATTGCCATTGTGGTCGAGGACTATCACGCCACCTTGGGTGCAGGTCTCGTGCCGAATCGTACCCGCGCCAACTATGACTTCTGGAAAGCCATCGTTGTCAATATCAGCCACGGCTGGTGATGAATGGATCTCGTGCGTCCCAGGAGCCATGCCGAAACTCGGCGCTATATCAGTTTGCCAAAGAACTTGACCGTCGTGCCTGATCGCGACCACATAGCCTTTATTGGTGACGGCTACGATATCCAAGCGGTTATCTCCATTAATATAGGCCAGGACTGGTGAACCAAAATGACAAGTCGAGTGATTTCCACCGGGACACAGATCGCTCGGTAGGGGCACACTCCACTTTGGTGGTTCAAAACCAACCAGCGGCTCCGCCGATCCCGTCCTGGATGCCGAAATGACCAAGAGAAGAACCAGCACTAGCAACATGGCAAATACTCGTAACTTTGTTATCGATGATTCCATATGGTTTTTTCCCACGGTTTATCTCTCACTTGCCTCGAATCAGGGCACCATTGCAAATAAAAGAAAACATTCAGTTTCAGGCCTGAGCCTGTTGTCTTGCCTTACTGGCAAGACGCTGAATGTCTTTCATGTTTAAGCGTCGGGTTAGACAAAACGAATGATTAAGATGGGATTGATCCACATACCCTCTGCATGAACACGTGAAATCCTCAGCCTTGAATTATTAAGTTGTAGGGCACATTAGTGCATTGGGGGATGATACTGCTATCCCTTCTACTTACTGGACAGCGTCAGGGTCGAGATGCCGTACTTCCTCATCGTAGACGCTAACCAGCGTTCGATGACCAGAATAGTTTCGCCCTTGTAGCACTAATAGTTTAGGATCAGGCGTTAGGGACTACAATGGGACATCGGTATTGGGAAATACGTCACATTAGTAGGCGAATATTGGATATTAGGCTCTTACGGAGTGCTATTACGGAGAGCCATTACAGAGTGATATCAGCGGGAACAGATTAGCCATTCGAGGATTTTTGAAAGGCCAGGCAGACTGAGGTCCAATATACGCCTCCAAGTTGGCAAATTACATGAGGGTAGACCAGGTCGTGTCCAGGGTGGCTGAAGTCAACCGGATTGGCCAATGTCTGGTCGGATAGAGAAAAATCCAGCTCCTCAATAAGATTCATATCGTTCCCATCAACAAGATAAGTCAACAACTCGTCCGGTTGGAAGTGATCGATAAATGGGACGCCATTAAGAATTACCTCCGTGGTAACAATCACCGCACCGCCTGGCTTCACTACCCTGCCCATTTCCCGAACAGCTTCGGCCGCCTGATTATGGCCCCCAAAGTGCTCGATAGATGAGAAAGAAAAGGCAAAATCAAATTGGTCATCAGAAAAATCCAAGTCAGTACCGTCCATGTACATGGTCGTAAGATGACTTTTCCGGTAACGAATTTTCGCGTATCTCTCAGGTTCCGCTAACATACCGGCATGAGCAGTCTTCCCAACAAATCTACCCTGACCGTATATGTCGGTCGCGGTAACCATCTTGATGCGATTTGCCAGGTAAAACAACACCTGTTCTGTGCCAGCGCCTACTGCCAGAGCGTTCGCTTCCTCATTAATGAGTCCAAGCATATCTAACACATAAAGTCCCTGAGCCCACTCCCAAGCTTTTCGATGATAGTTGCCCTGATGATATGGCTCACCCATTTGATCCAGGTAGCTCAGCCAATCCTCGCCAAACCAATCCAGCTCATCACATAATTTACATATCCGGCGTGGGAAACGACTTGGCCCAGCAGGTTTTTTGGGCAATTTGACTATCGAGCGCTTTAGCGGTCTGGTTAGTTGTGGATAGAACGGAGCATAGGTCTTGTATAGCCATTGAGGTCGAGCGGGAAAGAACTCACCCATCTTGCGGGATCTGCAAAATATGTGTTCTTCGTTAAGTCGATTGCGTTTGATAAAATGAGTCAGGAACCTGGTTGCCCTCATACGCCAATCCGAGGGCTGTTCATTACCGACCGGATGTGCCTCTAGCCGCTCAATAACCAAACCGTTCAAATCGATGAAGAGATCTGTGATTTCAGGTATGGTGAATGGTCGATTGTCTCTGTCAAGCAGTGTCTGGGTGCTATATAGCGGATAAGGATTTTGGGCCATCCAGATTCTAAGGAGATTGCCATAATAGGCCGCATTGGGAGTGCTAATGAGCAGCCATCCTCCCTGCTTGAGAATCCGGTGAATCTCGGATAGAATGGCGACAGGATCACGAGTAGTTCGCTGCAAAACGTCGCACATAATGACGCCGTCGAATTCCTCGCCGGCGAATGGAAAAGGCTCCACTTCGATATCGAATGCCTGATAGGTTAGTTTAAGCTCCTCCCCCAAATGGCGGTCATTTATTGTGACCTCCAGACTCGAACCCGGGTCAATATAGGAGCGGTCAGCAAAGTCGACCAGTGCCAGCTCATAATCACCGAATCGAGTCAGAAGAGAACTCAAGAAAAACGGAGATGCTCCTATCTGTAAGACCTTTCCAGTTGTGTCCGGGAGGTATTTTAGCGTCCGATGAATCCTTTTGAGGGAGAGAGAGAGTCTCTCTTGGATCGTCGAATTCGTGATGCTGTCGATCTGCCAGCTATCGAGGTATTCACGCAAATCCTCGATTTCTAAGTCGGGCAATGATTTGTGTATCATCGATTGCTGAGTATTAATGTACCGTCTTACGAGTCAGTGGATCAACAGAATGGGACTCGTCAGGCGATATTATGAGGGGACTTAGTTTCTACACATAACGGATCATCGAGTAGCGAAGTCTCAGGTGGTATGCAGGAGTTCAGAGGAGAGCCAGAGTCTTCAAGATCTGAATCCATCGCTCGCGTACATTATTTTCAAGATACTGTTGGAGACGCTGTTTCTGCCCGTGAATCACGCTCGTCCTTAGGTCATGGTCCTGAATCAAGATATCGACAAGCTCGGCCAGAGCTTCATAATGCTTTTCATGGAACAAGACACCTGCCTCACCAAGCGTGTAAGGCACGGCACTGGAGGCATAGGCCAGTACCGGGAGGTTGAAATACATGCTCTCAATGAGCGGTTTTCCGAACCCCTCATGTTCGCTCATTGAAACATACAAGTCCGCGATCTTGTAGTAAGCTATCATCTCCTCCTGCGTGACGTGACCTGTAAAGACGACGCTATCGGTGAGATTTAGGGTGAAGGCAAATTCATTCAACCATCTGACGTAGTTGGAAAGTCGCGTGCTCCCAACCAATATTAGACGCGAGTTGGGCTCGATGCGCTGGTAATAATGCAGGAGCTTCATCAGATCTTCTTGCCGTTTATTTGGCGCCAGCCGTCCAAGAAATAGGAGATTCGTTCGCCCATCATCGTAGCGAGATAGCACCTCTGGTTTTGGGATGCGGTTATAGTTCCTCGGCTCAAGAACAATAGGCAAGACGCCAGTCATTTCGTAGCCAACTTCACGAAGTTCAAGTTCATTGTAGTCAGAGTCACCCAAGGCCAGAACGGTCTGCTCTCGCATGGCTACTAATTGATCTCTTCCCAAAGATAACTGGCGAGACAGCGCTGGATCACTCTGGCTAAAGAAGTCAGGAGGGGTTATGTTGTGATATATGAGTAAAGTGGGGATCCGCAGATCGAGAAGCCGGTCAGCAACAGAAGCGCCGATGGCGTGGTGATATATGATTAGATCTTCACCGCCCTGAGGTTTGAAGCTCGATATCGAACGCACCTCATTCTCGAGCGACGGCTGGCAGTGCTCCGTGTATATCTCGGATTTGAAGCCAAGCTCCCTCAGCCAGCCGCGTATCAATAACGTCTGATCGGTGATGGCGTCGCCGGCAATGGCAGACTCGCTGAACTGATGTAATTCTCTTTGTCCCATGGATCCCGATTGTCAATGATTGGTTATCCAACGCTGAGTTGGATTAAACCTAAAAGCAACCTTCATATTATGGATGAAAACTGATTATGCTAAGGTCTCTTGTAGCGAAAAGGTATGGAGATTTCTCCCATCCGTCCAATAGTGGCTAGTCGATCTTCGAACGCAGACTCTTCAGTTCAGACTCAAGCTCTTTGATGGTCTGCCGCTGATTGTAATTGTCTTCGGTTAATGAATTTAGAACACTCACCAGGTGTCGATTCACATCCACTTCGTGTCGAACTGCCCGGTTAACATAGTATAGAACCAAGTTATGCGCGTGCAGTCGTATCAATCGCCAAAGTGACCCAGCCACGGGAATTCTTGTAGCTGGAGAGGATTCAAGAGCAGGTTCTGTCTCAACCTCGGCGTATATCTTGTTGGCCAATTTAAGGTGATGATAAAGATCAGGATCGTGATTCAAGTCTTCCGGTGTTCCAGGATAGGGCACTCCATCGTATGATGGGAAGCGTGTTGGCTGATATTCGCTATCGCTTCTATGGCGATCTATTCGCCTCCGAATCCTATCTACAATCTGTTGACTATCGACGTCTTCAGCGTGAACTTCGATAAAGTCATCAGGTATATTGTCTGTCTCTCCACTTTTATGCTTTTCACTGGACATGGTATGGCCTTTCGAATGGATCCCATCTACAACAAATTGTGTACCTTAATGGTAGCGAACTGAATTGAACTTATCAATGTGTTCCATCACGACCTAGGATATACCTCGAGTTTCGAGAAACCAAGCGATAAGGGCCTGGGATCGGAATTCTCGCCACTTGTAACGTCGACTGGCCTTGCAGCAAAACCATAGTGAAAATCGATCTGATTCCAGCCAATCTCGACTATCTCTCCAGGAATTGTAATCTCCAAATGCCGGTTCTCACAGCCTTCCCACCCGATATGGGTCAGCTGCCGGTCTTTGACGAATATGGAAAGAGTTTGCCGAACATCGTCGAGGCAAAAAGGAAACGCTTCTAGCTCGAGCTGACGATCCCCACCAGTAGTGGCCACCCAACCAAGTCGAGATTTCTCACCTTCAGCCCAGACGCCCCAATCCTCCGCTTTGGACCACCCATCCGCCAGGAAGATGTTTATTCCTGCGGGAGATGGTGACTGAACTTCAAGCACGCATATTGGGTAGGGCCAAGGTGTCCGACCGGCTGTATTTGAGTGACAGGCCAGCAATTTCAGATCGCTGTTCGTTCTGGCCTGCTCAAGAAGTTGTTGCTCATCGTCACCTATCATGTGTAGAAGAAGGTAACGAACCTGGTACTCTCGGAGAAGGGTGACAAATTCGGCGTCGCCAAATGGGTCCTGTTTTTGGCTAAGCCACTCCCGTAAGTACAGTCCATGGGCAGGCCAGACGCTGCCAACGCCGGCAGCGGTCGGCTGGCCGTGATATTGGGTAGCGAATAGAGTTTCCGCACTGATCGGTAGCAGTAGTTTGTTATTGCCCTGAGCCTTGAGGTCTATGATCCCCTGATCTTCGAGCGATTGAGTGGAAAGCCAATTGAAGACCGGATGTGATAGTGGTGGATAAGGGGCGCCTCTCACGGGTGGGGGCAAGATCTCTACAAGTAAGATAGCCGCAACAATTACCTGTATCCAGGAACGACGGAGACGGCCCACTGCCAGAGCCGCCAGAACGAAGAATCCTGTTCCGGTGACGAACACGTATCTTGACACAGTTCGTGCACCCTCCCAGAAAGGAATAAACGCGGCCGCTAACATCCCGGGCATGGGAATAGCGGTCTCATATATTTGTGGTAGCTGCTCTGAAGAGAATACATCCGGCTTCAGTTGATGACCTATCCCCCAAATAAGCCTATTCACCGGCCTCAATAGGGGTAAGCTAACGGTTTCACCATTCCATTTTAGGGTTGGGCCAACGGTGAACAAAAGTCCGATGAGGATTATAACGAGCAAAGGCCTCCACACTTTCACTCTCCAGGCTGCGACCGCGCTGATGATGACGACCAGCGACGCCGCCACACCCAGGTTGGCAACGCCTGATTCGTCCGCTGGTCCGGAATATACAAGAGTGGAGAAAGAGCCCAGCCAGGGACTGCCTAAAAATGGAACTGGGAGGCTATTCAGACTGGCTCCATAGGCATTCAAGACGTTGATGTCGTAAAGCGTTGTGGCATCATTCTGAATGCCTAGCCAAAACCAGTAGAAAGCTGGCAGACTGAAAAGGCCCGCAACAATGATAACTAGCAGGAGATTTAGCAAGGCCTGGCGGATTTTTTTTCGGCGACCAAGAACCTGGCCCAGGAGCCAGCCAAATAGCACGAACCCTCCAATGAAAATGAAATAGAGGCTTCCGGAAATTGCCACTGCCCACAGTAAACCTGTTACCACCAGCCACAGGCGGGATTTTCCGCCGGAACTCACGTATTTTTCTAGAGCCCAGACCATCCAGGGCAAGAGAGCAGCGCCCCAGAGGATTTGCCAGTGCCCGGCGAGACGCAGCCATCTGAATCCCCAAAAGGTAGATAACAATGCTGCCAACGTGGCTATGAACCTCGTTCCTTCTAGGATTCGAGCAAGGCGGTACACCCCGGCGAATGTCAGGGCAAACAGTAGAAGGACGATCACATTGTGCGAAAACGCTTCCCCGGCCAAGTGCGTGAAAGGTATTGATGCAAGGTAAATCAGGGGACCGTAGGCCTGGGTCGATGCCTGCCAACCCCCCGGATGAAAGACCACTGAGGTGAAAGCCGGGGACTGGTGCTGACCGACCAGGCTTTCGTACCACCATTTGATTCCCCAAAGAGCTTCAAGGTTATCTCCATAAGCCGGTACCGACCTAAACACGCTCTCAAGCCGCCATCCCCAAGCCAGAATGATGAAGAAGGAGACCCAAGGCAATAAGAGCCGGAGAATGCGCCAGATGGCTCTGCTGTTAGGGGACGAAAGCAACGAGGTAGAAGTCGTGGTGAGCGATGACTCTAAGTTACGAATCAGGCGACTCAAACTTACCACCTTATGAGACGCCGGTTATTTTCTGCCAGAACGGACTTTGTAAAGTCAATATACGCTTCAGCCACTTTCCTTGGATTGTGGTCCTGTCTGACGGCGAGCTGAGCGTTTTTACCCATTCGCCGACGCAGATCCGAATCTCGCGCCAAATCATGCATGGCTGCCAGCAACGCCTCAGAGTCCATTGGTGGAACTTTGCGGCATACCTCTTCGGACAATTCGCCGTACCAGCCATGGTCGAAGACGATGATGGGTTTACCGGCTGCCATCGCACGGAGGGCTGCGGCCGAGGTTTCACCTAGCGTGGGATTTCTTAGATTGATGACAACATCGGCCGTGGCCGTCCAATCCAAGAAAGAGGGCAAGTCCTGAACATAGCCAGTTAGTTTCACGCTGTTTTCCAGCCCAAGTTCCGCCACTAGCTTGGTTAGATCGATATCTCCTTGGATTTCACCGACGATTATATAGGCGCTATTGGGATACGCCTGGCGAAGCCGGGCAAAAGCGCGCAAGGCTAGCTCAATTTGTTTGGTTATATTGACAAAACCCAGACTGGCGAAAATAACAGCATCTTCAGGGATACCCCAAACTCTTCCGAAGAGAACGCCCTTCCAGCGGGTGCAATCAGAGCAGGTATTACGCGGGCTGGCCGGTCTGGGCGAATCGTTTGAATCGTAGCGGCTGTCGTCTTGCTGTGGACGATCAGGCCAAGGCTTCGATCGATAATCCGGTTGCACAGTGGCACGTCAAACACAGGGAATCTGCGCCGCCCAAGTCTGATGTCGCTATACAATGATAAACCCTCAGAACCCAAGGCATATCCCAATTCTCTGGCATATGAACCATAATCACCCTGAACAAAGGTCATGTGTCCGATAAAATGATGCAAGAATAGATCATGCAACACTACCAGGCCGGGATATCTGAGAGCGCAGCGGTAGATCGTCTCATGATGAACATTATTACCCATATGATAGAGCGTGATGTCGAACCCCCTCCGTTTGGCGGGATAATCGCTCGCGCGCTCCACCGTAAGTCGCTCGCGAAAATCAGGAGCCAGAGATTCGCTGGTCAGCAAATATCGAGATTTCCGCGATATCAGCCAGATGTGGAAGTAGTTCACTGCTGTAATCCGCAATGCCACTTTTGGTTGGGGGTAGAGGGCTAAAATATGCCAGTCGCATAGGCGTTTACATCGCTATGGGCATTGGTCGCCGTTCTATCAAAGAACATGGACCGTTCCCGCGAGACTTCTAATCCTTTTGTTCAGGATCATTTGACCCCTGCGCGTGCTCGAGGGCGGAAAGACGCTCGCTAAGATCCTGAATTGTGCGGTTCATTGCAGTCAACATCGCATTTATCTCGGCGATATCATGATTAATATCCGAGATCTCTCTATCGCCCTCGACGAGCTGAGTATTAAAATGATCTATCAATTCGGCAAATAGCCGGTTGAAGTCATTCTGTTGCTCCACGATAGGGCGAACATACCATTTCGCAGCAACGGAGTTCCAGGCATTACGGATTCCAACAACAAGCGGGCCGAGGACAGGGATTGATGATGAGAATGGTCTTTCTACAAGTTCCCACTGGTTTTTCTGATGTCGGTTGCCGGATTGCTGTTCTCGTTGGTTCATCTTAAGAAGGTGTTAGAAATCCAGTGAATGTTTGTAATTATAACAGGCTAACTTTCGATCCGTAGCGCTTGGTCTTCCAACAAGCGCCCAGCTAATGAACAGAGGCATGGAACTAGGAGTCATCCAATTTAATTTCAGCAACCCGAAGTTGCCAGACGATATTCAGAATAGATGTAGGCTTACGCTCGTAGGACGCTTCTAATTGCAAACTGCTGAATGTACTGGTGAATAGCTCATCAAAACGCAGCCCCGATTTATCAAGAGATCCGGGATCGCCCACCATGTATACCATTCGGCCTTCCCCTTTCCACGTGGAAATCATCTCCCGGAAACTCTGCTCGTCCAAAGCGTCAGTGTCGCGAATGCTAAAGACGTCATGACCGTAGATATAACGCAACGGCGTGCCGACCAGGTCGCCAAGCGTTATCGGATTCTGGTCATTGAACAGGAGTATTGAATTCGGCTCAAGTTGCGAGTCGAACTGATCCATTTGTGCCAGGACACCTTGATAGTCAACCTGGCTGACAAATCCGCGAGCGTTCCAGGCTAAGCTAACAAGCCAGATCACAGACAGAAGCAGACCGGATACCGCAAGATATTTGCGCTTCTGACGCATCAACCAATCAAAGAGATACGAGGTTGCTACCACAGAGAACGGTAAAACGACAGGGATGTATCGGCGCATGGTGTAGATCTGGTGGGGATTTGCCTGAATTCGCCACAGATAAAGAACAGAAAAAAGCAATCCCACGATTAACAGCAATGTGGTTCGAAGATCGGCCTTCCAGATCAGTAAGCACATCCCGGATACGGCTAAGACAATTCCGATTGGGGAGAGGTACCAGGCAAGACGAACGAGATTTTCTCTATCAAGCTGGGTTGGGATTTGTCCGCCTGCATACCAGTAATCCCGTGACGCCCCCAAATCTCCTATCGCCGGCCGAATGAACCAGCCATAGATGACCAATATAATGAGAGTGCCCGATGCTGCCAGGACAATCGGTCTCCTATAGCGACCAAGATCCGAGGTGTATCGCCTGAAACGGCCAAACATGATGAGCACAGCCCCACCGATAAAAATAGCGAGTAACGGGATGAGCCAGTTTACCCTCAAAAGGTTCAAACCGTAGCTGAAAGTATTGTAAAAATAGGGCGTACTCTGCACCTGGGCGTGCACCAAAGAATGAACCGCTAACAATCCAGTGGGAATGAAAAACCACCAATCATCTCTTCGCCATCTTCCGCCCCAACGTAGATAGAACCAGGCGAATAGGGGGACGATCAATAGAAAATAGGTGTCGATTCGAACAAGAAGCACCTCGCCCAACGTCAATCCGGCTAATAATGCCCACAGCGCCCTAGGTCGCCGGCCGGATAGCCAAAGAAGTGTGCTCCAAAGACTGGCCCACAAGAGGAATTGGGTCAAGGATTCCGTCGTCGGATAACGGGCGAACCAGACCTGCAAAGCTACGAGCGATAGACCTGTAAGACCAATAGCCGCAGCTTCCCAACCAGCGATAAGACGGATTGTTAGATAAATGGCAAGTCCACCGAGAAGGGCCCACAGACCGGTCATCAACAAAGTTGGCTGCACCCCTCCTAGCTCGTAGGCAACTGCCTGCCACACCGGGTGAAGAGGGTAGAATTGAGGCGTTATCTCACCCGATCCAGCATCGGTAACGTAGAATCCTGGAAATATATAGTAAGGAGCTACTTCGGTACCGCGATCCCTTTCCGGAAGAGGACGAAGCAGTGCAGGGTACAGAGCCGGATTGAGCTCCGCGAGCGTCTGAGCCTCAATAATTATTGATCCGCTCCTGCTAATAGTTGCCGCCAGATTTACATATACCCCGGCGTCGGCCCCCCCGATGATGTACTGGTGGGGCCGGAAAAATAACCACAGGGCGGCGATAAACCACATAGCGAGGAAAAGATGCTCAGACCATTTAGGGAGGAATTTTAACAGCGGGATGCCGGGATTGACCTGTGGTTCGAGAATTTGGGCCTGGATCAAACCTGACTCTCGACGCCGCCAGAAGAGCAAGCCAATCAATACCAAGGTTAGGATTAACCAGGTGGCAAAGAGCACGCCGGCTGAAAATAAGCCTAACTCAGCCAGGACAAGAGCTAACCATCCGGAGATTGCCAGGCCAAGAACGAGGCTGGAGAAGGCCAAAGCCAGACGATCACCATCAAACCGCCGGGAAGATCCGCAAAAGATGGCCACGGTCAGCCGGCCAGGGACATATCCGCAGGCCGCGATTATTAAAATGACAGCCCAGTCAGCCACTAATACACTCCAGTCTTAGTGATTGGATGATCTCTATCTTCAGTGTCAGGCGACTGGGATTTTACACCGGTGTCGATGCAGAGGGTAAGAACGTTATCGAATGCGGGTTCAGTTCGATTGTTACGGGGCGGAGAATTCCTGTACGGCGCTGGTGTTGGTCGAACGCCAGCTTATAACAGGAACGACTGCTGGCTCTGCATAAGGACCGGCTGCTAAATCGTCGAAATAGTCGTGAGCTTTTAGCTGGCCATAACTGAATATCGCGTGTCCTGCGACACCGATCTCCCTGCCCATGTTTATGCGTGCTTCAATTTCGTTAAAGTTGTCGAAGTTTGCACCGATACCAGGGATGATGAAGCGGCCACCGCTGTCCGCCTGAAAATCGTTTACAAGCGTCTGCCAGACACTCTGGCTCCAGAAGCTGGATCCGTAGATCATGGGTGAAATACTGTCGATATAATGGTTAAGAACCCAGGCTTTTGAATCTTGATAGTAATAACTGTGGCCTGTGTTGATACCCCAATCCCAATAATCGTAGTAAATTGGCCATACGGCGGCCGATAACCACACATCGGGATTGTTCTGAATTATCTGCTCGTAAAATTTCCAGACCGTTCCGTTTACCTGTGCCCTCTGCCAGGATGCGTAGCTGTCATAATTCTCGGGTGGGCTAGTAAAACAAGTGACGCCCGAGGCGCTTAAGCTGACAGGATCGCAGGATGTATTGCCACCAGCGTAACGAATGTGATCCAGATGTATTCCATCTATATCATAGTTGTCGGCTAAGTATTGAGCGACCGACAGGTAGTGGGTGTCTGCGAAACCTGACGCCGGAGTCGCTCGCTGGTAGGTCCCACAGGATACATCTCCGGTGGTCGTCCATTGCATCCCATTAATCTTATCGCCTGTCATACCGTGTGCACCTGCCAGTTGTTGATAAAAATGGGTTGGTGAAACCTGGGGCGGAGGATCGTCGCAATTGTCCCAGACCGGATAGACGTTGATGTAGGCGTGAAGTTGAATACCATTATCGTGCGCCTTTTGGACGAAATAGGCCAGCGGGTCCCCCCATGGTTCCCAGCGATTGTCCGGCGGGGGCTGACCAAGTGCAGTGCCGCTTATTCGCTGGGCCCATGGTTCTGGACCGGGCCGGTAATAAGCATCGGCCGTACCGCGAACCTGGAAGAAAATGGCATTAAACCCGGCCGTTGCAGCGTCCGTGATTATCTCGTCGATGCGAGCTCGTTCGGCTGGCTGTCCGTAATTCGTCCAATCAAAACGAGTGACCCACATCCCTCGAAACTCCTGCAGTCCACCGGTGGGTGTTGGCTCAATTTCAACTCCCTGTATGAGGGGAAGCAGGACGGTCTCGCTCCCGCGTCGTGAGGCGAGGACACCAACAGAGGCCAACAGCAGTATTATCGGCGCCGAATATGTTACCAATGGGCGGATACGCTTCATGGCGATATGATCGATTACGACAAACTATCTATCCTGATAAATCATCAGGACACTTTTGTAGTTTGTGGCCGTTTCAGTTTGGGTACTTCAATAAGATGTCAACTACTTAATGCAAAATCGCACACTGCGTAAAACAGGTTTGATTTAGCGTGTGAATTATAACCCGTTATGTTAAATAATAACAATGCTCTGTGCGCTAAATAGGACCAGAGTAAGGTGAAAAGGTGCAATCATGTCCATAATCGATATCAGCCGGAAGCTTAGACCGGAACTCGCTGTTTGGCCGGGAGATACACCGTTCTCAATGACCCGGACAATGAATCTTAAGGCTGGCGACAGCGTAAATCTGACCACTTTGAAGATGAGCTCTCATTCGGGAACACATGTAGACGCACCACTCCATTTTGCCGACAAAGGTCAGGCAATTACGGATTTGGATTTAGGACAATTTTGGGGATTGGCGCAGGTTGTAACGGTTCCAAATCAAGAGGGTCCCTTATACCCAGAAGATTTTCAGAATTATGATCTATCGCTTGCCCAACGACTCTTGGTACGCTCTCCGTGTAGCTTCCAACACCATGCCGACTTTCCTTCAAGATTCGTGTACCCTGGCCTGGCCCTGGTCGAAAATCTGGCTGAACTTGGAATTGTGCTGTACGGAAGTGACGCGCCATCGATGGACGCCGAGGATAGTAAGTCGCTCCAGGGACACCAGGCCTTGCACAGAAACGGGATTGCAATCTTAGAGTGGCTTGATCTCCGAGCTGCAAGTGACGGCCTATATGAGCTGGTTGCCATGCCCTTAAAAATTGAAGATGGGGACGGAAGCCCTGTCCGAGCGGCGCTAAGAACCGTTTCGTGATTGGCAATGTCTGTTGGCGTGCTGACCAGGATAGACGCATATCATTACCCCCAGGTATACGGTATACTGATATCCTTGTGTATTGGCATCTTAATTGATGAAATTACTCGAGAATCTTATTCCTGCGATCGGAAACTGGGATAAATCAAACACCATCTAAACTGTGACTGTTTCTATGACGCCAGTAACCAGTAAATGGAAGGTAACATCTCTATATAGCCGGTTCAAATTGATCACGCCACGCGAAATTGACTGCCCCTACGACGTGGCGTCAAGGCCGAGACAGGCTTCAGTTAACCGAACTTGAACTTTGAGGAATGTTCCAGGTGATCTCTATTCAGCGGCATGGAGTAGATTACGCGCAGGCCCTAGACAAGAGCGATGTCTTGAGTTCGTTTCGCCGGCGATTCGCTATCGACGACCCAGGTCTGATTTACGTAGACGGAAATTCTCTCGGCCGGTTGCCGGCTGCCACGGTAAAGAAGGCTATGACCGTGGTCGAGCACCAGTGGGGAGAGCGGCTCATTCGCAGCTGGAATGAAGGGTGGTATGAGCTCCCTGAGCAGGTCGGGGGTAAACTTTCCCGCCTCGTGGGTGCCCAGCCTGATGAGGTTATCATGGCCGATTCGACATCGGTCAACCTATTTAAGCTGTCAGTAGCTGCCCTTCGGCGGCAAATCGGGCGGACCAAAATAATCACGGACAATCTGAATTTCCCGTCAGACCTATACATTCTTGAGAGCGTGGTCAATCTTGCTGGAGAGGAACACCAGCTAATTATTGTCTCCTCGAAAGACGGTATCCATGCAGACCTCGACGGACTCGCTTCCGCGATTGATGAAGATACAGCCCTCGTCGCCCTGTCCCATACGACTTTTAAGAGCGGCTACACATATGATATGAAGGCTATTACGGGATTGGCGCACGATGCCGGTGCTCTGATGCTCTGGGATACCAGTCACTCTGTTGGCGTCAGGCCTATCGAGTTCAACCGATCGACCGTCGATCTGGCGGTTGGCTGTAGTTATAAGTACTTGAACGGAGGTCCGGGCGCCCCAGCATTTTTATTCGTTCGCCAGGCTTTGCAAGAGCAGCTCTTCAATCCGCTATCTGGATGGATGGGACAGAAGGATCCTTTCGATTTCGCTTTGAAATACAAACCAACACCAGGTCTAAGACGTTTTCTGAGTGGAACACCTCCGATCATTTCCCTCGCCTTAGCCGAAGCCGGGATCGATTTGATAATCGAGGCCGGCATAGAGAAAGTCCGCGCCAAATCAATCCACCTGAGTGAATACTTCCTTGAGCTTTGGGAGCTGGTTCTTAGGGAGCAGGGCTTCGTTCTAAAATCGCCACGAGATCCAGCACAACGAGGCTCCCACGTGACGCTCGGGCACAGCGAAGGATGGCGAATCAGCCAGGCACTTATTGAGGACAAGAACATCATTCCCGATTTTCGCAAACCCGATAATATTCGGCTGGGATTTGCTCCGCTTTACAATACCTTTGAAGACGTCTATAAGGCAGCGGATGGCCTGAGCGATGTCATAAGGCAACGTCTATTCAGCAAGTATAGGAAGAACAATTCAGAGGTGACTTGAAGGCGCCTCAACATCTACAAGCGACGGCTCGACTGCCATACACTAAGTGATGCTTAACAATCGAAAACGGGAGAAACCGAAAAGCAGTGTCTAAGAATAGTTTGACCCTGAGCATTGATGAACGGCGCTGAAAGGTATCTGACCTCAGGGGGCCGGGAAATATATACTTTTCCAGTCCGAGCCTTTGCAGGTCTCGTGACCAATATCTACGTGATTGACGATGGGGATCGATATGCGCTGGTAGATTGCGGTTCGGGTATGGACCAGTCCAATCAAGACCTGCTAGATGGGCTTGAGTCGCTGAGTGAGAAATACCGGAAACCGTTTAGCCTCTCCAATATGAGCACGATCTTTGTAACTCACGGACACATCGATCATTTTGGAGGGCTTCCATTTGTCCGCCAGTATTCGGACGCGCCCATTGCTGTTCACCCCCTGGATCGACGAGTGCTCTCGCACTATGAAGAACGGATTGTGGTTGCCTCGCGACTGTTGGAGACGTTCTTGAAAAGAGCTGGCGTCACAGCTGAGAACAGGGCGAATTTGATGTCCATGTATCTGTTCGCTAAAGGGGTATACCGCTCGACTTCGGTTGAAATTCTTCTCGAAGAAGGAAGGCCCGCTCCACGAGATATTAATGTCCATCACGTACCGGGCCATTGTCCTGGACAGGTATGCCTGCAGGTTGACGACATCCTTCTGACCGCTGACCATATCCTGTCCTACACGACCCCACACCAGGCACCAGAAAGCATTACCAATAATATGGGTCTTGGCCATTATCTAGATTCCTTGGATAAAGTCGCGCTAATTGGCGGTGTGAGTCTTGCCTTAGGTGGACACGAGGAGCCGATGCCAGATGTAAACGGCAGGATCAAAGAAATCAAGCAAGTCCACGAGGATCGTCTATCTCTAGTCCTGGATATCTGCGACGAACCAAAGACAATAGCTGAGATTAGCCAGGAGCTCTTTGGCCAGGTGAAGAGCTATCATGTTCTGTTGGCCTTGGAAGAGGCAGGCGCCCACGTCGAGTATTTATATCAGTACGGCGAACTAGTAGCCATTAACCTCGATCAGATCGAAAGCGAATCCGTGCCTGTGATCCAATACCGACGCTGTTAATTTACATGGATTCGAGCTGGCTGGCTTCCTATTCTGCACTTACCTGTGATAGAGGACCTAAAAAGGACCGGTCGCAGCATAGATTGCCATTGGAGTAGGATGGTGAGCTGTATGATTCGTCCCTGACCGAACTGTAGCAGAAATCATACCCAACAGAGTTCATCTCCAAGCGAAAAACCCCTATTTAGCATACAGTAAGATAAGGCGGTAATCTTAATTCATGATTGATCGAATCGTCGTCCCCCTTCTCTTATGGTGGGACGAGGGCCATCTCGATTGGCCGTGGAGATCCAGCAAAGATCCTTACACCATCTGGATCGCCGAGGTGATGCTACAACAGACCCAGATTGTTACCGTTCTTCCCTATTACCAGAGATGGATGGAACGATTTCCGACAGTAACCTCTCTAGCGGAGGCATCACTTGACGACGTTTTAAAGGTATGGGAAGGGCTTGGATACTATAGCCGGGCTAGAAATCTACATAGCGCAGCCGGCGCCATCGTTAGAGATCGACAGGGGCTAATGCCCGATTCGGTTTCAGGTCTAATGGAATTGAAAGGGGTGGGGCGTTACACGGCAGGAGCCATAGCCTCCATCGCTTATGACCTTCCAACTGCGGCGGTAGATGGAAACGCAACAAGGATCTTGAGCCGGTTGCTTGACCTGCCTGACGATATCGCTAAGCCGGCGACAAAGAAAAAACTGTGGCAAGTCGCAGAAAACTTGCTGCCAGCGGCGAGACCTGGGGATTTTAACCAGGCGATGATGGAATTAGGTCAAACTGTGTGTTTGCCGAAACAGCCAAACTGCCGGGCCTGCCCTATCTCATCACATTGCCTGGCTTTGCAGCGAGGAACGCAAACCGAGCGACCGGTCAGAGCAGCGCGAAAGAAATTGCCACATTATCAGGTGACGGCCGGGGTTATATGTGGGCAGGATGGGCGATTCCTGATCACGAAGCGACCTGTCGATGGTCTCTTGGGCGGCCTATGGGAGTTTCCTGGAGGAAAGCAAGAGGAAAATGAAAGCCTCCCTGAAGCGCTCCATCGCGAGATCCGGGAAGAGTTAGGGATATCCATAGAGGTTGGCCGCCGACTAACTGTTGTCGAGCATGCCTACACACATTTTCGGATTACAATGCATGCGTTTCTGGCAAAGCACATATCTGGCCAGCCTCAACACCTGGGCGTTGACGACCACGCCTGGGTGCAGCTTCATGATCTTGGCGGGTATGCCTTCGCCGTAACCGATCAGAAGATTATCGAACATCTGAATTCTGAACACGATCAGGATGAACAACCATTCTGCTAACCTATCTCTTGCAGGGATTACTAATACTACTTAACCAAGGGGAGACATTTTATCGCTGGAGAGCTGAATTAAACGAATCGAACGCAGAAGAGTGAGAAGATGTTCAGCCATCGTCACTTCGCCTGAAAATTGGCCTTACATTGAGCCTATATTACCTATGGAAAAGTAGCAAACTATGGTATTATTGTAATAGCCCGCATGACTGTACGAAGTTCCCGCAGTCGGCAAAGCCAATTTGGATCCTCATTGTACGCTCCGACAGGTGCGCTAACGTTGTACCCTTGCATTCTTTATCAGAGGTAATTGGTGAATGGCCCCCTTGCAGGTGCAAGTTCTCGGAAAGCTACGCTTGCGGTATGACGGCGATATTGTCGATCAATTTCCTACCCGTCGTGTCGAGGAATTGCTTGCCTTCCTAGTTGTACATCAACAACGACAACATAGCCGAGAGATGCTCATAGATCTGCTCTGGTCGGATCGCTCTCCGTCTAACGGACGCGCCAGCCTTAGCACCGAGCTGTGGCGCTTGCGAAAGGTATTGAAGGGGCTGAGCATCCCAACCGATGGATTCCTCAGCACGAGCCGAGATTGGATCAGCTTCAACCCAACCCATCCTACTGCTTTTGATGTTGCCGATTTCGAGAGGCACCTGAAGAACGCGGAAGGTGAGATTGACCCTGACCGTCGTAAGGATGAGTTGCTTGTATCAGTCGAGATGTATAGCGGCGTGTTCTGCGAAGGTCTTTATTCCGACTGGTGCTTAATCGAACGTGAGAGACTTGAGCGGAAGTATCTTTGGGCTCTTGGTCAGTTGACTGCTGAAATGATAAAGCAGGAATCCTACCAGGAGGCAACAAGGTTTGGAGAGAAAATTGTTAGGCGGGATCCGCTGAGAGAGGAGGCCCACCGGGCGCTCATGCTCTGTTATTGGAAAACTGGTAACAGCGCCCAAAGTCTTCGCCAATTTCAAACTTGTGCCCGCTTATTGCAGCTGGAGCTGGGGATAATGCCGCTGCCAGAGACCATCAATCTATACCGGACAATTGTGGAGGACCGCATCGGTGGAACCACAGAAGAAACAACGCAGAGACAGCATCAGCGCCAGCTAGTGACGGCTTTCGACGATTTCCAGTCAGCCGCCGCCGAATTGGATGCCTTATTCTTCTCAAGGGGAGAATCTCCAAGATCTCCACAAAGTTAGTCCTCGATTTGCATTCCTAGCGGCAACCCCTACGTAGATTAACAGATCTCTCTTTCAAAGCTGGAAAGCGATCTACTCCCCTGGTCAAGGGCGCCGATGCGCACGATATCTCACAGCCACTCCTTGATTTGTGAGACTTTTGTGAGACCCTCATTCTACAATCTACGCACAGAAAAATGCATCTCTTTATTGATTGACGTGAATCACGCGATCTCGCCGTGTGGTCCAATGAGGCTGGCACGGCAAGGAACTGATTTGCGGGTCAGGAGCGGCCGCTTCTGGGCGTAATAGCGCAGTGGATGGGAAACCATGGACCAGCAACAGCAAGGGATCATGACCTACTTTGAAGCAGAGGCGCATTCCTTTGTAATGCGCATATGGCGCGAAAACCGCGACGATCCCGATGGTGCGGCCGAGTGGCGTGGTTGGATCGAGCATGTTCAGAGTACGCAACGTCATTATTTCCGGGCCGTGTCCGAGATCCCCAAGATTGTCTCCGCCTACGTAACCGACATGGATGAAATAGACGACCAGGTATTTATGCCTATCGGGGCCAAAGGCGATTCAGAATGACCATCGCGATGACTGCTGCTCCAGAGGTTCTCGCCGATTCTGCACTGTTTGAGAACAGTTTGGAAGAAGTGCTGGCTGCGATGGCCTATATTGATCTGCGGGTGCGCATGGCCGTGGCCCGAGCGCGTGCGCAGGGGCTGGATCCGGATGATGAATTCCGCGGTCTGTATATTACTGAAGTCCAGGTCGACGTGCTGCTCGACAACGAGATTGGTCAAAACCTCTGGTCCAACTCGAACGGTCAGCCAGACGAGTCTGACGAATGGCCAGAGATGATAAACCGGGCAAAGGATTATTGGCTATCACGAACAGCAGCCAGTCGATCGGCTGGCATCGATCTTAGATTGGATGGTCTGACACGAAGATTCGGATTGGATGCAACCGAGGTTGACATACTTCTAATAGCTTTAGCGCCTGAGATAGATCCACGATACGAGAGGCTTTTTGCCTACCTTCAGGATGACGTCACAAAGAAACGTCCGAGCGTTGATCTGATTCTAAATCTGCTGACCGATTCGTTTGAAGAAAAACTAAAACTTCGTCATTTATTTACGGACGAAGGCAAGCTGCTAAAGAGTCGATTGCTGATTCGATTTGCGAACGGCTCCGAACGCGAACCGACGCTCCTGGCACACTATCTACGCCCGGCCGGTCGAGTTGTGGAGCACATGCTTGGTTTCCCAGGATTAGATGACAGTTTAATTGGATCAGCGATTCTTGAGAATCCGGGGGACGCGCAGTCAACTCGCCGTCTCAGGGAGGAGTTATTGGGCAGGCTTGATCTAGCCATCGAGGAAGGTCTTGAGACTGGAATCATGCCCATGCTGGCTTTCTTTGGAGGTTATGGGGTCGGCAAACGAGCAGCGGCCGGCTATATCTCACAGAGACTCGATCGATCTCTAATCGCCGTGAATCTTCATAAGTTAGCCGAGAGTGATGCTGGCCTTTTGGATGGTCTGCAAATGGTGATTCGCGACGGATTACTAACGGGCGCTAGCCTTTATCTCGATCAATGGGACACGCTTGTCGATGACGACCGGCCACCGGACGACATATTTTCGATGCTACTGAATTACCAGGGATTGGTAATAATGGCCGGCGAAAAGCCCTGGCAGCCAAAAGGTGATCAACGAATCCGGCGGATTCTTAGAATTTCATTTGCCAAGGCAGAATTCGAACAGCGGTTGCAGAGCTGGCAATACCATCTCGACGGTCAGAACATCCAACTCTTTGAGCTCGCCAACCAGTTCCAATTTAGTCCTGGACAGATCGAAGATGCAGTAGCAACGGCGCTTGATTATGCTAATTGGCAGCGCCAACCTCTGACAGAGCAAGATCTGTTCGCTGCGAGCCGTGCCCATTCCAATCAGAAATTGGTTGCCCTGGCCACTAAGATCGTGCCTCGATACGTTTGGGACGACATCGTACTTCCTCCTGACACGGTCGCCCAACTACAGGAGATGGTTAATACGGTCCGGCAAAAACCTCTGGTCTATGGGGAGTGGGGTTTTGGTCGAAAGTTATCTCTTGGAAAGGGTTTGAACGCCCTCTTCGCTGGCGAGTCCGGGACCGGAAAGACGATGGCCGCAGACATAATGGCAGGTCGATTAGGACAGGATCTGTACAAGATCGACCTCTCCATGTTGGTTAGTAAGTACATTGGCGAGACAGAGAAGAATCTCAATCGCATCTTCACCGAGGCCCAGACAAGCAACGCCATTCTCTTTTTTGACGAGGCTGACGCCATCTTCGGTAAGCGCTCGGAGGTAAAAGACAGTCACGACCGGTATGCCAACATCGAGATCAGCTATTTGTTGCAGCGGATGGAAGCCTACGATGGGGTGGTAATTTTAGCGACCAACCTCAGGGCTAACCTAGACGATGCTTTTACCCGAAGGCTCCATTTTATCGTCGAATTTCCATTCCCGGAGGCGATCGACAGGGAGATTATTTGGCAGGTTAACTTCCCATCGGAAACACCATTGGCTCCAGATATCGATTTCAAAATACTCGCCGAGCGTTACCGGATTACAGGGGGAAACATTCGAAACATAATCATGGCTTCCGCTTTTCTGGCGGCAGAAAAAACCGAACCAGTTGGCATGCCGCATCTTTTACACGGCGCCAGGCGCGAATACCAAAAGATGGGCCGGCTTATTGACGAGTACTTATTTATCTTGGAAACGAATTAAGGCAGGTAGAAGCAGTAAGAGTGAAAATTTCTTCGGAAGAGATCCGGAGGGATCGAGAATATCGCTGTAATCAGGCCGAGGAATAATAGCCAATCCGACAGTTCGCAAGGAGGTTAATTATGGCTAATCAGCACGCATTTGAGGACAAGGGTAAAGTGCAGCCGAAACCGACTCAGGAGGTGGAGGGGCCACAGAAACATGAAGGACCTGTCACGGTTGACAAAATGCAGGGCAAGCTAGACGCAGACACAGTCAAGAAGATGCAACAGACGATTGGTAACGCTGCAGTACAGCGATTCCTTGCCCAGCGAAGTGCTGAAGGCGCAGGCGAAGTGGACGACGAGACGGCTTCAACCATCAATTCAAAGCGCGGTGGTGGGCAGTCCCTTGACGAAAATGTCGCCGCCCGAGCAGGCGATGCGATGGGTCACGATTTCAGCGATGTCAGCGTTCACACGGACGGCCAATCTGACAAACTGAATAAGGATCTTGGCGCTAAAGCCTTCACGACCGGGAGCGACATCTTCTTTCGGGAAGGCGCCTACAGTCCGGGCAGCGATGACGGACAACGGCTGATATCCCATGAACTGACCCATGTCGTTCAGCAGAGCGGCAACGATTCCCCAGGACAGGGTAATTTGACGGTGAATGACCCTAACGACCAACATGAACGCGAGGCTGATCTCGTGGCCGAAACGGTCATGGGCCGCACTGAAGAGGAGAGTGCTCAACGGCAAGAAGAAGAAGAGATGATGCCAAAGCTGCAGCGGCAAGAAGAAGAGGAAGAGATCATGCCAAAGCTACAGAGGCAAGAAGAAGAAGAAGAGATTATGCCAGAGCTGCAGAGGCAAGAAGAAGAAGAGGAGATGTTGCAACCGAAATTGCAGCGACAGGAAGAAGAAGAGATGATGCCAAAACTGCAGCGAC